>Ga0182744_1003361_pt1 | contig 12509 bp, 15 predicted proteins | sample eDN3rd30CKraftMG_FD_128525 | JGI IMG/M metagenome (GOLD analysis project Ga0182744, IMG submission 128525) | Enriched Miracle-Growth compost microbial communities from Emeryville, California, USA - eDNA 3rd pass 30_C Kraft MG (version 2) (version 2) ...
ATGGGCCTTCGATGGGAGCGGCACTCTCCATGCACGCGACATCACGACGGATACTGGCTGGAAGATGGTTCTGGATCGCGGATTGGATATTTTCCAGCCAACGCCTCGCAAGATGAACGGTTTTTCACTGGGCGAGCGAATGCAAGAGCATAGAATGGTCAAGGGTTTCTATGTGACCTATGTCAAAGATGAATAAAATTGTATTCTACAGCATCGCTGACGTCGCGTCTTTGTCCAACCATGATCTGTAAATTTGCGTGAACGTTCACTGCTCGAGATAGAAGTGAAGTGTGCATCGGGTTTTAAGTTGAATAGACTTGTCGCAGTTCATTCCCACCCCCATGTGCGCTTCTTCTCTCGTACTCAGGTTAGCGTTCCATTGCTATTTTAAACGAGAGCGTCGATCTGATTGAATCAGATCGACGCTATGATTATTCAGTTCAAACAATCAAGCATAAGGCATGAGTGCTACAGGCGATTTGCCCGAATAATTCGCATAAACGGTTTTCTTACGCATGAAGGCTTCCAGACCGTGGACGCCATCGTCGCCACCAAGACCGCTGTTGCGATAGCCGTTATGGAAGCCCTGCAACGATTCCGGTCCGACCCGATTAATATATACCTCTCCGAATTCAAGATAGTTAACCGCACGCATGATCTTTGAGAAATCATTCGTGAAAAGATAGGCGGACAAACCATAGCGGCTGTCGTTGGCAACGCTCAGCGCTTCGTCGAAATCGCCGATCTTCATGATCGGAACAACAGGGCCAAAAATCTCGTCTTGCATGATGGACATATTTGGCTCGACGTTTGTCAGTACGGTCGGCGTCATCCAGTAACCACCGGCTACCGGTGGGTTTTCCGGTCGTCCGCCTTTCAAAACGGCCTCGGCACCGGCGTCTATTGCCGCTTTAACCATCTGCTCGACCTTTTCAAGTTCGCGAACTGAGACTTTCGGTCCCAGATCGGTTGTCTCGAAAAGCGGATCGCCCAGACGCAGCGCCCCACTTGCCGCAACAAACTTTTCCACGAACTCATCATAAACGCGTTCATGCACCAGGGTGCGTTCGTTACAGATGCAGACCTGACCGCAATTCATGTAAGGGGTCGTTTGCGGGAGGGGACGAAATCCTACGCTAAGCCGAGCACGCGCTTTCCATAGTCCCTGAGTTCGCCCTTTGGGCCGACGTAGCGGTAGAGAGTGACGCGCTCGATCCCGAGTTCCTTGCAAAGATCGGAAACAGCAGTATCGCGCTGCGCCATGGCGGCCTGAGCAAGACGCACCTGTGCTTTGGTCAGGGCGAATTTTCGTCCGCCCTTTCGTCCGCGCGCTCTGGCAGCGGCGAGACCGGCCATGGTCCGTTCGCGGATCAGGTCACGCTCGAACTCGGCCAGGGTTGCGAAGATGCCGAACACCATACGGCCGGATGCGGTCTTGGTGTCGATCTGAGCGCCGGATCGAGACGAGGATCACCAGTCGGTTGGCCATGTCGGTCCGGGAACAGTTGCTGGCATTGCTCGATGAGACGGCTGACGATCGGGTGACCCGCTTCGTGTGGTTGCGCCAGTTCGAGCCGGGCTCGAACTCTTCGTCGGCCAACCGGCTGCTCGACAGGCTCGAATACTTGCAACGTATCGATCTCTCCGAAGATCTGCTGGCCGGAGTTCCCGCTCATCGCGTGACACGTCTGCGTAGGCAAGGCGAACGGTACTATGCCGACGGCATGCGCGATCTTCCGGAAGACAGGCGGCTTGCGATTCTGGCCGTTTGCGCGTCGGAATGGCATGCGATGCTCGCCGACGCCGTGGTCGAGACCCACGACCGGATCGTCAGCAGGCTCTACCGGGCATCGGAGCGCATTTGCCAGACGAGAGTCGCCGACGAGGCGAACGCGGTACGCGACACACTGAAATCCTTTGCCGAAATCGGCGGTGCCCTGGTCGATGCACAGGACGACGGCCAGCCGCTGGGCGACGTTATTGCGAGCGGATCAGGGTGGGACGGCTTCAAAACCCTTGTTGCAATGGCAACCAGGCTCACCGCCACCATGGCCGATGATCCGCTCAACCATATTCTCGACGGTTATCACCGTTTCCGCCGATACGCTCCACGCATGTTGCGGTTGCTCGATCTACGGGCTGCACCTGTCGCGCTCCCGCTTCTCGAAGCGGTGATGGCTTTGCGCACCGGTTTGAACGATGCTGCGTATACCGGCTTCCTGCGGCCAAGCTCGAAATGGCATCGCCATCTTCGGCGCAGGCGGCCGGTGATACTCGCCTCTGGGAGATTGCGGTTCTGTTCCATCTGCGCGATGCGTTCCGCTCCGGAGATATCTGGCTGGCCAGATCCCGGCGCTATGCCGATCTGAAACAGGCACTCGTTCCGGCGCAAGCTGTCGCGGAAGGTGGCCGTCTCGCTGTGCCATTACGGCCGGAGGAATGGCTGGCAGATCGGCAAGCCCGCCTCGATATCCGGCTGCGCGAGTTGGGGCGTGCGGCACGCTCGGGAACGATTCCCGGCGGGTCGATCGAAAACGGCGTTCTGAACCGTCCCACGTTTGCAGGAGGCTAGTTGGTTTAAGTTATGCTGCCATGAGCTGTTCGTCCAGTATGGCATAATATTGTTCTTCGGCCTCTGCGGGCGGGATATTGCCAATGGGTTCCAGCAGACGCCGGTTGTTGAACCACTCGACCCACTCCAATGTGGCAAATTCGACGGCTTCGAAAGAGCGCCAAGGTCCTCGTCGGTGGATCACTTCGGCCTTGTAAAGACCATTAATGGTCTCCGCCAAAGCATTGTCATAGCTGTCGCCAACACTTCCCACTGAAGGTTCAATCCCTGCTTCGGCGAGGCGCTCGGTGTAACGAATAGACACATATTGAGAACCGCGGTCGCTGTGATGAACCAGACCGCCTCGATGGGCTGGACGCCTCTCGTGAATCGCTTGCTCCAAGGCATCCAGCACGAAGCTGGTGTGAGCTGTTCTGCTTGCCCGCCAGCCCACAATCCGGCGAGCGTAAGTATCGATAACGAAGGCCACATATACAAAGCCCGCCCAAGTGGCCACGTAGGTATAATCTGAAACCCAGAGCATATTCGGCGCAGGAGCGGAAAATTGTCGGTTCACATGGTCAAGCGGACATGGAGCAGTTTTGTCGCTCAAGGTGGTGCGAACCGGCTTGCCCCGGATCACGCCCTGCAGGCCGAGATCACGCATCAATCGCGCCACAGTTGATCGGGCAACGGCAAAGCCTTCGCGCTGCATCTGCCGCCAGACTTTACGGATCCCATAAACACCAAAGTTCTCCGAAAATACGCGCAAAATCTCTGGTTTAAGTGCAAGATCGCGCTTCGCACGGGCCGACTGCAGCGCAGGATTGCGGCGCTGCGCTATGCGTTCCCAGTATGTGGATGGGGCGATCGGCAGAACACGGCAGATCGGCTCGACCCCATAGTCATCGCGGTGCTCGTCGATGAAAGCAATCATTTGCGAAACGGGCGGTCGAGCTCCGCCTGGGCAAAATATGCCGAAGCCTTACGTAATATCTCGTTGGCTTGCCGTAGTTCACGGTTCTCACGCTCCAGGGCTTTTAGGCGATCTGTCACTTCGGTGGACACACCTACCCGTTTGCCACTGTCGATCTCAGCCTTCTTAACCCAGTCATGCAGGGTGGACGGTACACAGCCAATCTTCTCAGCTATCGAAACCACTGTCGCCCAGCGAGAAGGATAATCTCGTTCATGATCCAACACCATGCGGATCGCGCGTTCCCGAACCTCGGGTGCAAATTTGTTCGTCGTCTTGCTCATAATGGCTCCTTCTACTCAAGAGTTGGAGCCTCCTGCAAACGTGGGACGGTTCATTCTGCATATCGAGAAGCCCGAAGCCGCCGCGCCGGACGGCGCCGAAGATCTGGTGCTTGATCTCTATAAGCAGATCCCGCCCACGCGCATCACCGATCTCTTATTGGAAGTGGATGCAGCGACCGGCTTTACCGAAGCGTTCACCCATCTGCGCACGGGAGCCCCCTGCGGCGACCGGATCGGTCTGATGAACGTCATTCTCGCGGAGGGGATCAACCTCGGCCTGCGCAAGATGGCCGACGCGACGAACACGCACACCTTCTGGGAATTGATCCGCATTGGACGGTGGCATGTCGAGGGCGAAGCCTACGATCGGGCGCTGGCCATGGTGGTCGAGGCGCAAGCAGCGCTACCCATGGCACAGCTCTGGGGCTTGGGCACCTCGGCTTCGAGCGACGGCCAGTTCTTCGCCGCCACAGAACAAGGCGAGGCCATGAATCTGGTCAATGCGAAATACGGCAATACCCCGGGCCTGAAAGCCTATAGCCACGTCTCGGACCAATATGTGCCATTCGCAACCCAGGTGATTCCTGCGACGGCGAGCGAAGCTCCTTATATCCTCGACGGACTGCTCATGAACGATGCCGGCCGCCATATCCGCGAGCAGTTCGCCGATACGGGCGGCTTCACCGATCACGTCTTTGCCGCATGCGCCATTCTCGGCTACCGGTTCGCGCCGCGAATCCGCGATCTGCCGTCCAAGCGGCTCTATGCGTTCAATCCATCGACCGCCCCGGCCCACTTGCGGGCCATGATCGGCGGCAAAATCAATCAGGCCATGATCGAGCGCAATTGGCCCGATATCCTGCGCATCGCCGCTACCATTGCGGCTGGAAGCATCGCGCCCAGCCAGATTCTGCGAAAGCTCGCCTCCTATCCGCGACAAAACGAACTGGCCACAGCTCTACGGGAAGTCGGCCGCGTCGAGCCGACCCTGTTCATGATCGACTGGATTCTGGATGCCGATCTGCAGCGCCGCGCCCAGATCGGGCTCAACAAGGGTGAAGCCCATCACGCGCTGAAACGTGCCATCAGCTTCCACCGACGCGGCGAAATCCGCGACCGTTCCGCCGAAGGCCAGCATTACCGGATCGCTGGCATGAACCTGCTCGCCGCCATCATCATCTTCTGGAACACCATGAAACTGGGCAAAGTCGTCGCCAGTCAGAAACGCGATGGAAAGCTGCTATCGCCCGATCTCCTGGCCCATGTCTCGCCGCTGGGATGGGAGCACATTAACCTCACCGGAGAATATCGTTGGCCGAAATCCTTAGCGTAGGATTCCGCCCCCTCCCGCAAACGACCCCATATGAGGCACCGTTCGGCCGGCGACCGCATGCATCGCTCGCGGTGGAATTATCGGGCCAAAGACAGCAAGTCATGCAACGGGAAAAGAAGCCTTACCTATGGCCGAAACCACATCAGACATTAAACTGAAAACCGTCAACGATGAAGGATTGCCCAGTGATGAAGCAGGGTTCGGACGTGGCCAGGAAAGTTACCAATTTTGCTACATCATCAGCGCAACCTAAGCGACCAAGTGCAATACCTCGGATCACTTCGTTACCACGTTCAGTAACATTCGTGGCAATCTCGGTCTCAATGACGCCAGGGCAGATAGCGTTGACACTGATGTGTGGTCCGAGCTCTTTGGCGAGCGAGCGCGTCATGCCGAGAATGCCGGCCTTAGCCGCTGCATAAGCAAAGCGGCTGACAGCAGCTGTAACCCCACCGGAAAATGCATTAAGCGATGATATCGATACAATACGCCCCTGCCGTGCGGCAGTCATGTGCGGGGCACAATGATGGATGAAATTAAAACAGCTTTTCAGATTGATAGCGATGGCCTGATCGAACTCGGCCTCGCTGATATCAAAAATGCTCTGAGGTGCCGAGCGTCCAGCGTTGTTGAGCAAAAAATCGATCCGGCTAAATCGTGTCATCACAACGGCAACGATTTCACCGGCGCGACGGAAATCCGCTACATCAGCGCGGAATGGTTCTACTTCAACTCCGAGCGCTTCCAGTTCCTGGGTAGTCGTCTCCAGTTCCTTGTCAAGCAGATCGACCAAGGCAATATTATAGCCGGCTCGGGCCAGATCTAGGGCACATGCTTTACCTATTCCGCGCGCGCCGCCGGTCACGATGGCAACCTTGTTCATCCCAAATTCTCTCCTGTTACAGATCATTCAAAGAAACCTGTTGCTTAACCATGGTACGGCGGTAACATATTCGACAATAGGAATTTGGTTCACATATATGAATAACTCTGGCCAAGACGTGAAATCGGCGGTACGTGTTCTGGAAATTTTGGAACTGTTGGCGCGCGCAGAAAGTCCGATGACACTAAAAACGATTGTCGAAGAACTGGGATATCCCAAAAGCAGCGCGTTCAACCTGCTAGCAACCTTGGTGGCGCGTGCCTATGTTGTGCGCGAAGATGCCGATACTTACCGGATTCATGACGCATTCCGCAATGGACCCGGATGGCTGAACGGGCAGGAAGCGCACCTAATTGCTATAGCTCAGCCGATCATGAATTCGCTACGCGACACCTCCGGTGAGACAGTTTTTCTCGGCAAGCGACGCCAAGACGGACGTATTGTCATGTTAGCGAAGAGCGTCAGCTTTCATTCAATCCGTTTTGACTCCGAACTGATCGGCTCCGACCCAGCCTATTGTACCGCATCCGGCCGTGTGATGCTGGCATTCTGGGACCCTGACAAAAGCGCTGCCTATCTAGCCCGTGAGCGTATTGTGGCATTGACTGAGCATACCGAGATCAACCGAGTCCGGATTCGCAATATCCTTGATGAGGTACGCAAGCGCGGCTATGCCATCTGTGATGAAGAAGCGATGATTGGCGGCTCCGGCGCTGCCGCACCGGTGTACAATCCAAAAGGTGAGGTGATCGCGGTGCTCAATGTGGCAGCAGCCTCCGCGCGTTTTCCGGTCAGCAAGGACAAGCTTATCCAACTGGTGGTTGCGCACGCTGCCGAGTTGAGCAACCGTCTCGGTTTCCGCCCTACGAAGATCGCTACCCAGACAGAACTAAACTAAACCGAAGACAAGCAATGGACATCAATTTTATTAGCAAACGTGTTCTGGTGACTGGCGCAGCGCGCGGCATCGGCCGAGCTATTTGTCAGGCCTTTGTTCGCGATGGCGCACATGTGGACGCCACTGACATCTTGCGGAACGAGTTGGCCACACTCACTCAAACCACCATTTCCAAGCGTGGTGGTAGTCTTAATACCCATTCCATGGATGTGACCGATGAGGCCTCCATTACCAGTCTCGTGCAAAAGGCTGAAGCGGCAGGCGGCTACGACATCTTTGTACATGTCGCTGGCGGCGTGCTTGGCCAACACAAGCGTCCAGCTGAAACTGTTCCTGTTGCTGACTGGGACCGTATTTATGACGTCAATGTACGCGGTGCTTTCATGGTGGCCAAGGCAGTCATTCCAGCCATGAAGGAGCGACATCTGGGCAAGATTATATTCATCTCAAGCGGTGCCGGCATTGGCATAAGCCTGACCGGCATTCAGGCCTATGCCAGTGCGAAGGCAGCATTGATCAGCCTCGCACGCCAGCTTGGTCATGAGCTCGGACCGTGGGGCATCAATGTTAATACAGTAGCACCCGGTTTCCTGCGCACAAGTCCAGACTATGAGCGCCAATGGAATTCTTATGGCGAGGCAGGCCAGCAGGCAATGATCGATGAAATTCCCATGAGGCGACTTGGCGAACCAGACGATATTGCCAATACGGTTCTGTTCCTAGCCTCACCCTTTTCCAACTGGATTACCGGCCAAACCATCTCGGTTAGTGGAGGACCAACCCAATGACAATAGCCGCTCCTATACCGACCTGGACTTGGTCGGAACAGCGATTGCAAGAACTGTTGCAGCGCGCCCGCGCTGGCCGTAGTCTGAAGCCAGCCAGTTGGCCGGAAGAGCGCAAATGCGCCGTAGCACTATCCTTCGATTCAGACCATGACACATTCGAACTGCGCGATGGCGGCAAGTCGATCTCAGCGTTATCGCAGGGTCATTTTGGTGTGCGTCAAGGTATTCCACGCATCCGCGAATTGCTAACCAGGCACTCAATCCGTGCCAGCTTTTTCGTACCCGCTATCTCGGCCATTCACTATCCAGACGAGCAGCGGACCCTCATTGAGGAAGGCCATGAAATTGCCTTGCATGGCTGGATCCACGAACGCAACACGCTACTGGACGAGGCCACCGAGCGCGAGTTGATGTATCGTTCAGCAGAAACTTTGGAGCGTATCACCGGTGTCCGACCGGTCGGTATTCGCACTCCATCCTGGGACTTCAGCGAGCACACGCTGAAAATCGCCGCAGAAATGGGCCTGCTCTATGATTCATCGCTTATGGCTGACGTCGACTGCTATGAATTGTTGCTCGATGGCAAGAACAGTGGCGTTGTTGAATTACCGGTTGAGTGGATCCGTGACGATGCTGCCTATCTGGTCATGGATCGATGGGGCGGCCTACGCCCTCAAATCTCCCCGCAAGATATTCTCGGCATTTTTAAACGGGAATTCGATGCCGCCTATCACGAAGGCGGGTTATTCCAGCTCACCATGCATCCCGATATTATCGGCCACCGATCGCGGATCTGGATCCTGCAGGAGCTAATTGACTACATTCACTCATATCGGCCAGTCTGGTTTGCCACCCATGCTGATGTTGTCCGTCATGTGAAAGAACAATGTGGTTGCAATTAACCGAACCTGGTTCACAAATGTGAACAAGATTCCACTTTGAATCTTACCCTGTGCACTTCATTGTTATTGCACGATATTTGTGGCGTCTGGAGAGGATCATGTTGAAAAAAGTCTTCGCAGTTAGTGTTGGTGCAATCACGGCGGTCTCGCTCAGCCTTGCCGCCGAAGCCAAGGAATGGAAACAGGTTACGGTTGGAGTGGAGGGAGCGTTCCCACCTTACAACCTGACGACCCCTACTGGTGAACTGGACGGTCTGGACATCGATATCATCAAGGAAGTGTGCAAGCGCGCTAGCCTGGAATGCAAGATCGTTGCCGAAGAATGGGATAATCAAATACCGTCGCTGCTGGCCAACAAGTTCGATATCGTGCTGACGATGGGCCCTAATCCAGAGCGCCGTAAAGTGATTGATTTCAGTGATCCATATGTGATCACACCTAACACATTTCTGGTACAAGCTTCCGGCGATCTAACTGCACTGCCTCATAGCGGTGAGAGTTTTTCGGTCGACAATGAGGATGGCAAGAAGGCGCTTGCCAATGTGAAAGCGGCATTGAAAGGCAAAACAATTGGCGCGGCAGTCGCGACTAGCCAGCTCGATTTCATTGAAAAGAATTTTGCCGGTGATGCCGAAACTAAGCCATACCAAGGCTCAGAAAATGCCAAGCTTGATCTCGAGTATGGCCGTATCGATGCACTTTATGACAATGTTGTGTTTGCGCGCGACCGTTCGGAAAACAGTAAAGGTGAGCTGAAAATGTCAGGTCCGCTGTTCGTCGGCGGCATCCAGGCCACCAATACGTGCCTTGGCATCCGCAAGGAAGATAGCGAGTTGAAAGCCCTTCTTAACAAGGCAATGGGTGAAATGCGCGCCGATGGCACGCTGTCCAAACTGTCAATCAAATGGTTCAAGACCGATTTAAGTCCAAAGGGCTGATGTTAACTGCTTAGTCTTTGCAAATTGCCGCGCGTAAGCGCGGCATTCTTATTAGGATCAGGCTCATAGATTTGCAGTGGCGACAGAAGTGGTGAACCGCGCCGACTTTACCGGAGACCGTTTGGTTGTCTAATCGCTCCTCTCCCGTCAAGGCGCTTTTTCTCAAGCGGAACGAGCGGTGCTTCGGTGATGCCGAGGCCAGTATCTTGTTGACGTATCGTTTTTCGCAGAATTGTCGTTTTGGGCGAGGTATCGTATGCCGGAAGCAGGGTTGTCTCCGCGGTCGACACAAGGCCGCCGCATTATGGGCCTCCGCAGGCGAAGCTTTCCTGTGTTTAAGGCGCAGTCACCGAGGAGCTGCAGCCAAACGAACGGAATAGCCTGACCTACGTCCGCGGCAGGGACGAACTCATCACGTCAAACGATGACGCACTGAGATAGTGGGCTGGCGGTCCATGTTATGCGGTGGCACCAGCCGATGTGTCGAACACTTCTCCTGTCTTGAGCACGCTATGCATGATGACCGCAAGCTTTCGGGCGACCGCAACCGCAGCGCGCTTGAATCCCACTCGCTCACGCAGCTCGAGCCCCCAAGTTCTGAGGCGACTCTCATTTCTGGGACTGGTTCTCGTGAGGATCACGGTCGCCGCTTCATAAAGGAGCCCCCGCAGATGGTTATCCGTTCGCATGTAGCTGTTCAAAAGCATGAGAGAATGCGTCGGTGCCTTTGGAGCTGCGTAGCCCATCTTATCTTCATCAGGTAGGCCCGAGGAATTATGTCTGCTGAATTCTTCCGACTTCAGCCTATCCCGCAAACAGTACAGCAGCATAGTCCGATGCACCATGCAGAAAATGGACAATGATCACTTGTTCGGCTCGCACACGATAGAAAATCAGATAGTTCCCGTGCACCCGGCGGCGAATGCCGTAGCTTTCATATCGCGGAACCAGAGAAAACGCCAAGGGGCTAGCGACTAATGCTTCGCACTTGCCGCGCAATTCCAGCACGAATGAGAGCGCCCGGCGCGGATTGTCTTTGGCGATATCGTCCGCGATTTGTTCAAGATCGCTTTCCGCTTCGTCTGAAAATTCGACGATCATGCGGACTGCTCATCCTTCGCAGTCATCGCGCGATATTTGGCCTCAAGACGGTCGAACACGTCACCGGCTGGCTTGGTGCGGCCAGCGTCAGCATCGGCTAACCCGCGCGTAATCGACGCATCGAGTGCGGCCAGCTTCGTTTCCCTGTCCTGCACAAGCCGCACACCTTCGCGCAGCACTTCACTTTTCGAACCATAACGGCCCGTATCGACAAGCTGCTGAACATAGCTTTCGAGCTGCTTGCCCAAATCGGCACTGATCATGATGAAATCTCCGTCGGTTGCATCTGTAGAGAATAGCAAATTTATCAACTATTATCAATGGCAATCAGATTCTTCCGTCACATTCGGGTGCACCCTAGAGTTACATCTAAATGTGACGCCGTTGGGATGTAACAATAGGGTAGATTTTCGATCAAAGTGACGTTACACAAACGAAGCTACCCCAATGTTACAGAATCGCCAGGGTCTCCGTCGGATACACTCGCGTCAGCACCACAGATCAGGACCTCGATATTCAGAACGAGCGTCTGAAGGCCGCAGGTTGCGAAATCATCCGCTCGGAAACCGGATCAGGGGCGTCCCGAAAGGGGGGCGTCACTCTCTATTCTTGAGCCCGAAGTCACGACAGCCGGAAGCATGGGTCGAATGGTCATCACCATCCTCGGCATGGTCGCCGACACGGAACTCAAGTTCATCAAAGACAGGCAACGGACGGGCATCGAAACGGCAAAAGCTGATCCAGGATGACTGTCTACCGCGCCTTGTCAGTTTCCAATCAGCCTTCGGGCTTTCTGCCATTCTGGTGCATTTGCGAAGAGTTTCCACAGGAGACCGGTACGATAGTTCTCGATCATAGCGAGGGTAGAGCCCTGATTGAGAGCGAGGCTGGTTCTGGCGATCCAGCCGGTGTCCGGCGCAAACGCGTCGACAAAACCATAGCGCCCGAGCAATCGTCCGTTCTTATACCTTAAAAAGAACCGCAAGGCAGCTTCGGCCTCCCTGGGCAAAAAGGGAAAAGAGGACAGGGCGGCAGACGGTGCAATAATTCCAACGTCATTGACTGGACAGCAATTGAGATAGCCGTTTGGCCCGTGGCAGGCCGTCAGTCCCCAGCAATTTGGGCCATATCCATAATAGTCATGCGGGTTCTTCACGCAATGGCGATAGTTGATTGCCGCATGTGCACTGGCCTGTTGCCAGTAATCGGCATAGCCATCTTGCCATAGCCGGGGATCAAGCACGCAGAATGGCAGTTGCGATAAAAACAGTGGTCCGCCAAACGGCTTACCGAGCAGCAGTTCCAAACCGTAATAGGATGTACCATTTCTGAAGTGACCAAAGCGTGCCCAGCCAGAATGATAGAGGCTGGCATCAATTGCATGCGTGCCTGCGCCAAGTGCAAGAACATAGCACATGAGTGCTTCGTTCCATCCGGACACGGGAAGGTTCTTTCGCCAGCCGTGCTTCGGGCTCCAGTGCCAAAAGAGTGTAGCTTTGCCACCCTTTGTATACCAGTCCCACTCAATCTGATTGATGATGTTGTCCATCCGTTCGCGTATGGCTGCCTCTACGGGATCATGCCCGCAGAAAAACTCGCGCGCGCAGATCATGCCTTGAACAAGAAGTGCCGTTTCGACGAGATCGCCGCCATCATCAAAGCGTGAGAAAGCAACGGTCTCACCCGTAGCGCCATTGATGAAATGGGAAAATGCGCCATGATATAGTGTTGCCTTTTCCAGCATCGATAACATCATGGCGAGGCGCTCAAGCGCTTCATGGCGGGCAATCCAGCCACGATGAACGCCAATGACCATGGCGATAAAGGAAAAGCCTGATGCACCAATGGCGACGAG
>Ga0182744_1003366_pt1 | contig 12489 bp, 8 predicted proteins | sample eDN3rd30CKraftMG_FD_128525 | JGI IMG/M metagenome (GOLD analysis project Ga0182744, IMG submission 128525) | Enriched Miracle-Growth compost microbial communities from Emeryville, California, USA - eDNA 3rd pass 30_C Kraft MG (version 2) (version 2) ...
GGGTGTCTGCCTCCACTATGAGCAGTTTAGTGGAATCTAAAAGTAAACCGCTACAGGGAGAAAAGCCCAGGAAGGTGGTCTTTTGGATGCCTTGATCCTTTTTGCTTTTCCTAAACCAGGTGTTGATTGTTCTGTAAACATAATGCCTGGTTTGCTTATAACTTGCGGCGGTGAGTAGTATATAAGCGTTTTCAACAGGTAAACAAGTTACCTCGGAGCTCCCCTGTCCGTCGAGTTGATGATTGTGGTATCCGCTCAATAAATAGCTGAGTGGACCTGTAATCACGCCAACTGCATTGTCCGGTAAATGTTGCCAGGAATTCTTTTCCACATCGACAGAGTCTATTATGGTGCGTGAAAAAAGCGGGACTGAATGATTTGTGTCATTTTTTCTCTGGACCAATAAATAGGCAATTAGAAAAAGTGCAACGGCAATGGGTAAAATGATATATAGTTTTGAACGGTGCATCTGCTTTTATTTTACCCTTTCAATATAGGTAAAAAATTTGAGAAAGTTCCTCCGTAAAAAAATCAGCTTTTAATATGGTTATTTCCAAATCCATTTCTTCCCGTAAAAATGATTTCATCAAGATCGGGCAATGTTTTTTGTACAAAGCTTTTAGTCCCGCCCGTATTAATGGGTTAAATATGACGAAGATTCAGGTGATTATGTTTGACCTAAATAGTACAATGAGGTCTTCTCTAATCGACTTACTCCTCTGCTAACTGATAGATCTGCTTTAAATTCCGGCCCAGACTATCATAATCCAATCCATACCCTACCACGAATTTATCAGGGATGGTAAAGCATAAATAGTCGATATTTATCGGATGCGTCCTTGCTTCCGGTTTTGTCAACAGTGCTGCCAGTTTAATGGATGCCGGCCCCTGATGTTCTAACTGAGGCATAAAGCTACTGAGTGTCTTTCCGGTATCCACAATATCTTCAATAATGATGACGTGCCTGTCATTGATATCTGCATCCAGGCCGATAGCTGTAAGTACTTTGCCACTGGATTTCGTGCCAGAGTATGAGGCCAGTTTGATAAAGGAAATTTCCGCCTCAATGGTCAATTCTTTAAAAAGGTCACTGGCAAACATAAAGGCGCCATTTAAGATCCCGATAAAAAGCGGCCGCTTTCCCGCATAGTCTTTTGAGATGGCTGTGGCGATCTCTTTTATTTTATCCTGGATGGCGGTTTCGGATAAATAGGGAACAAAATTTTTGCCGTGGATCTGTATTGGGTTGGCCATTGTTGTACGTTATTATTGTTAATCTTTATCGTTTACCATAAACGGCATGGAGGATGATATTCTGTTGCTAAGGCATTAAAAGCGTCGTGACGCTTACCTGGACAAAGTCTTAAGGGCTGCCGGAGCCTTGCCGCGCAGATAAACTTTCTGATCTGCTGCCAGTGGTAATTCCGCGGCTGTTTTATTATAGCCGACCAGGCTTTTTAGGGCGACACCCTGTTTTGTGGCGATTTGTTTGAGCGATTCCCCGTATGTGCTGACTACATACTCTTTTTCTCCTTTTTTCGGTCTTTTTTCCAGATAGATCAATTGGCCGGGGGATAAAACAGCCGTCGGACCCAGCTCATTTAAGGTAAGCAGTTTATGAAAATTAATATTGTTTTTAGCGGCCAGTGCCATCAGCGACATGCCTTTTGGCGCGAATACGACTTTGGTATGATTGATTTCAAAGGGAGCCACAGGATAACTGGGGGGCCGGACGGTGGTCTGGGCTACCCGCATGGCGGGTGCGCCGGATCTTGGCTCCTGTCCCGTAGTCGTAATGTCTGCTGATACAAGTGCGCTTTGCGTATTGCCCGTCGGACTATTTAGCGTAGTCGAATTGGCGGGGAGGGCTGACGCCGTTAACGCGTCGCTTCTGCCCGGCGCTGCGGGCTGTCCCAGGTCTGCGCCGTTTTGGTCACTTAGGGCAATCCTGCTTCCTGCTTCTAAGCCGTTTTGGCCATTTTTCATTTTATTTAGGGCCAGTTGTGTGTAGGATTCCAGGTTATAGGTCTCAATGAGTCTTATCAGATTTTGCGGATAATCTTTTTCGGTGGCATAACCGTCTTTTTTTAGCCCATATGCCCAGCCTTTATAATCGGTTGGACTGAGCTGGAATAAATCCGTATAATAAGGCCTGTTTTTCAGAAAATCGGAATGGTCCTTATAGGAATCCGCTACAGTGTTGTACACCCGGAAGCACTCTGCTTTTCTGTCATCGTCATGGTAGGTCTTCTCTCCTGTCCACTCCGGCTTACATTTGATGCCAAAATGGTTATTGGAGTTTTTCGCAAGTGTACTCTGGCCACAGCCGGATTCTAAGATAGCCTGTGCCAGGGTAATGGAAGCCGGGACGCCGGTCCGCATCATTTCTGAAACAGCCAGTCCCTGATACTGCTGAATATAGGCTTCTACCTGGACATTTCGGCTCTGGGCCCTGGCACCCGGCACGTAAAGCATGGCAAAGGCCAGTACAAACGAGAATATTCCGGCATTTTTTCTCATTGTTTATTTTTAAATTTTGACTTTTTTAATCATTAACAGCCCGTCACGAATAGTGAGCAGTACCTGCTCCGTCCTGGAATCTTTTGCCACATGCTGGTTAAAAGCCTGTATGGCGCGGGCGCTTTTACCCTTAACGGGATCTTCAAATATCTGCCCGTGAAACAGCACATTATCCGCAAGGATAATACCGTCCTGGCTAAGATTTTCCAATACCAGCTCGTAATAATCGATATAACCCGGTTTGTCCGCGTCAATGAAGACAAGGTCCCAGGGATAATTTAATGTCGGGATAAGCGCTTTGGCGTCGCCCTCATGCAAATATATTTTATTTTTATAAATACTTCTGTCAAAATAAGACTGCGCCAACTGCGCATCTGAACTTCTAAGCTCAATGGTATGCAGCTGCCCGTCTGTGGAAAGGCCTTCGGCCAGGCATAATGCGCTGTAACCGGTAAAGGTGCCGATCTCCAGAATATATTTAGGCCGCTGTATACGGCTAAGCAGGGAAAGCACCCTGCCCTGAATATGACCACTCAGCATATGGGGTTGTTCATGGCTGTCATAGGTTTCCCTTGCTATTTCCTGTAGTAACGGATCAGGAAGGGAGGTCATCAGATCAGCAAATTGCTCCACCTCAGGATGTATCAGGTCCATCTTTTAATCTTTTATATTGATAGTAAACTACTTAGTTATTATTGTAGGATTATACTGCTACAAATCTATTGAATTAAGCGCTATTATTCGAGTTATATCAATACATTTTCAAAAGTAATGAGGTCATTTTCAGGCGGTTTAACTTTTCTGAAATATTCAAAAAGGGGAGCCGACGGTTCGGTACTTTCTCAGGCCCTGTCCGGCTCGGCGCCATGCAGCCCTGCGCTCTCCCAGTCTGCACTTTTGGAAGGAGAAGAAAACAGATAGAGTCCAAGCCATGTGAGCCCTCCGTTAATGACAATCAGTTCAAGTCCGATCCTGAACAGGCCAAAAATATGCTCCTGATTAAAATCGATCAACATGCACAAAACGGGCGCAGCAAAACAGATATAAGGTACATATTTATCCCGGACTTTTCGTTTGGTAAAGATGCCAAAAGCAAATAATCCAAGCAAAGGGCCATAAGTATAGGTGGCCATTTTCAGGATAATACCGATCATTGAATTATCATTGATGACTTTAAAGACCAGTACCAGAATCAAAAAACTGAATGCGACCCATAAATGGACTTTTTTACGGATAGCCTGCTGACGGGCACTGTCCCATTTGTCCTGCCTTTTCATACCCATTATGTCAATGCAGATGGAGGACGTGAGTGCTGTCATGGCACCATCCGCACTGGGGAACAGTGCAGAAATAAGGGCTATCAGAAATATAATCCCGATAGCGGTTGGCATATGCTCCAGCGCAATAGACGGGAATAACAGGTCGCCGGTTGCCGTCAGGTGCTCTCTGGCGCCATATAAATGTATCAGGCCTCCCATATATAAAAAGAGGGTAATGACGATTAAAATGATTACCGACAAAGTGACCATGTTTTTCTGCGAATCCTTCAGGTTGCTGACAGAAATGCTTTTCTGCATCATTTCCTGGTCGATACCTGTCATGGTAATGGTGATAAAGGCGCCCGCTATGATTTGCTTGATAAAATAGTTTTTATCATTAAAATCCAGTCCGAATACCCTGGAAAGTCCATTAGTACGCATGGCGGTCAGGCTGTCGGGAACGCTCATATCCATATGATAGAGCATATAGATGCTGCAAATGATCAGCCCTGCCAGCATGCAGGTTGTTTGTAAGGTGTCCGTCCAGACGATCGTTTTGACTCCGCCCTCATAAGTATATAATATGATCATCACCAGGATAACCAGGGTGGTCAGCCAAAATGGGACGCCCAGGCGGTCCAAAATAATAGTCTGCAGGATAATAACTACCAGGTACAACCGTGCCGTCGCTCCTACCCATCTGGAAACAATAAAAAACAGAGCACCGGTCTTATAAGAAGCCATGCCCATACGGGAGCGCAGATAGCCGTATATGGAGGTCAGTTTTAACCGGTAATATAACGGCAGTAAGATAAAAGCAATGGCGATATAACCGATGGCATAGCCGATGGTGATCTGCAGGTATCCGAAGTGGTCATGGCCGACCGCGCCCGGCACACTGACAAAAGTGACCCCGCTCAATGAGGTGCCGATCATGCCAAAGGCCACCAGCATCCAGTTGCTGCTTCTGTTACCGATAAAAAAAGAATCATTGTTACTGCCCTTGGAGGTTTTCCAGGAAACAAAAAGCAGCAGCAAAAAGTAGGCGAAAACAATAGTCAGTAATAAGGAGGCAGACATGAATTTAAATTAGCTTTAATGATGGATGAATGACCGGGATCAAAAATTATGATCTTACAAATATCGTTTTTTAATCAGAAACCAGCATAGAAACCAAATTTCGCATCTAAGTTTTATACGGACAAATTTTTAATTCAGCAAAGGTTTGCGTTATCGTCCAAGTGTTCATTGTTGACTGGTATGAATGTACGGCTTTTCTGGATTTTATTTATCAGTTTACTGGTTTTCCTGCTTGCCAAAGGTCCTGGAGTGCAATGCTCAGTGCCGAACCTTGTATATTATTCATTAAAGACTCGGCAGCTTTATATAACTGCCATGCCAGAACCTTTTTTGACAAGTATATGGCCTTTTCTTTTTTAGTTAACCTTAGTATAAGGTAGGCTTAACATTTTGTTTACCGCGCACTCCTACTTTCGCGCAGGTTTTAAAATGAAGGATTGGCCAGAATGTCCCTGCCAAAATCTGAATAAGATGCTAACACAATTAAATTCTCCATGAAAGAAAATTACACTGACAAATCAGACAGATGTGCGCTAACCATTAAAACCGCTACGCTGTTGAGCCTAATTACTACAAGACTGCATTTTTATCTGAAGCAGGGCGGGTTTGTAAAAATCAGTTGCCTGATCATATGCAGTATGATGTCTATTGCTGCCATGGGCCAGCGTGCCATTACAGGCCATGTGTTGGATAATGAGACCAGAAAACCGGTAGCCGGAGCCAGCGTAATGCTGAAAGGAACGAAGGTCGGTACTGTCACAGATGAAAATGGTGCTTTTTTCATCCACTGCAAAACGGGTGATTTCCTTAAAGTTTCTGCGATTGGCTACAGCGAAAAAACAATTCTGTTTAATCATCAGGTTAAATGGACGATCCTTTTACAATCGGCGCCAAAGGACCTGGAAGATGTAAAGGTGGTCACTGCACTGGGCATTGTCAGGGATAAAAGAGAATTAGGCTATTCCACCCAGATCATTACCTCAGAACAATTAACGGATGCGCAGTCCGGCAACTGGACGGATGCCCTGGTTGGCAAAGTGGCCGGTCTGGACCTGGTCCGTTCCAATAGTGGACCAGGCGGTTCCAATAAAATAATTTTGAGGGGAGAAAACAACCTTACGGGTGACAACGAAGCGTTGATCGTCCTTGACGGTGTAGTCTTAAATACGGCTAAAAGGTCCGGGACGAACAGCGGTGAGGACGTTTATGGAACGGGCAGCGATAATATGCCGGCAGATTACGGAAGCAACCTGGGAGATCTGAACCCGGCTGATTTTGAATCCGTAAGCATTCTGGACGGCCCGTCGGCTGCAGCTTTATACGGGCAAAGAGGTGCCAATGGAGCCATCATTATCACGACAAAAAGTGGTAAAAACAAACCTGTTAGTATAAATTTTAGGTCCAATGTAAACATTCAACAGATCAACCGCTGGCCGGCCCTGCAATATGAATACGGCCAGGGACTGGATGGCGCTGATTATTTTAGTTACGGCAAAATGCCGGATGGCAGGGCCAGTACCAGCAGTACTTCCTCTGCCTATGGGCCTAAGTTCGACGGTCAGTATTTCTATCAGTACAGCCCAGTTTTACAAGGCAGGGATTCTATTGCCACTTTATGGCAGCCCTATACCCTCCAAATCAGGGATTTTTTTCAAAATGGCCATACCCTGACCAACAGCGTCAGTATCAGCGGCGGCAAAGGAAAAACGACTTCAAGGTTTGCGTATACCAATACCCGTAATAACTGGATTATTCCAAATACCGGTTACAATCTCAATACGGTGTCCATGGCCTTCAATACAGATTTTAATGAAAAGTTGCAGATTACAACACAGGTCAACTACAATAATAAAACCAGCGACAATCTTCCTGGCGCCGGTTACGGCAACCAGTCGCTCATGTATTGGTTTATTTTCTGGCAGCCAAACGCAGACCTTAACTGGCTGAAAAATTATTGGGTTAATGGCCAGGAAGGGAAAGCCATTAAATATCCATACAGTTCATACCCGGAAAACCCTTATGCCATTGCCTATGAATATATCAACCGTTTGCAGCGAAATGCGGTGACAGGCAATGTAAAGGCCCTCTATAAGATAACGCCGGATATCAGTCTGCAGGCCCGTACATCTGTTGATCTGGCCTATGAGCAACGCGCACAGCAGCGCCCCTGGGATGCAGGTACTAAAATGCCCAAGGGCAGCTATAGAGAACAAAACATATTTTCCCTGGAGAAGAGTGCGGATATTACGGCTACCTACAAAAAAGAAATTAATAAAAATTTTGGTTTCAATCTGATGCTCGGAGGGGCCATTTTGAGAGATAACTATACCCGTGACGAGACCCGAGCGGACTCACTTAAATATCCGGGTCTATATAGCTTCGCTAATTCAGCGGGCGTTCTTTCCGCCAGACCTTATAGATCTGAGTTTGCCATTAACAGTCTTTACGGCTTGTTAAGCGGGCACTATAAAGACCTGGTGTATCTGGATATAACGGCAAGAGAAGACTGGAACAGCACCCTCGCTACACCGGTGCGTACGACCAATGCCGGTTTTTTCTATCCTTCCGCCAGTATGAGCTTTATATTGTCCGACGCAGTTAAATTACCGGAATTTATTAACTATGCCAAGTTAAGGTTGTCCGCAGCCAGTGTCGGCAGCGGCGGTACCGCACCTTATCTGACTGCCTATAATTATACTTCTGCCGGTACCGCTTATGAAGGCGGCCTGCAAAATCCTTCTAAACTGCCTAATGCAGAATTAAAACCGCTTAAAACACATACTTACGAGACCGGTTTTAATGTTTCCATGCTGCGTGACAGACTCACCGTGGATCTCACCTTATATACCGGAAATACACGTAATCAGATTCTGTCCAGAATTATTGACCGCGCTTCAGGTTATTCAACAGCTGTCATCAACGCCGGTCAGATAAACAATAAAGGCATTGAATTTACGCTGAATGCCACTCCCGTAAAATCAAAAAGCTTTAAATGGAGCACAACGATCATATACTCCAGCAATAAAAATAAGATCATCAATTTGCCGGACAGCAACGTGGTCTTATATAAAGGTCCGCAGGGGGGCACTGAGATTATTGCAAAACCCGGCGGAAGTATGGGCGATTTATATGGTATCGGCTTTCAACGCTCCCCTAATGGCCAGGTGGTATTTGATGAAAATACAGGATTTGCAAAACTCACAACGGATGTTATATATCTGGGCAATACCACGCCAAAAGGCCGGGTTAGCTGGGGAAATAAATTCAATTACAAGCGTTTTAGTCTGAATTTCCTCTTTGATGCGCAATACGGAGCCAAGGCTTATTCACTCACGGCCTATAAACTTGCGGAGCAGGGCAAGACCACCAATACATTACCGGGGCGCTATAATGGTATCATTGGTAACGGCGTCATCCAGGATGCAGACGGCAGTTACCGGCCAAACGATGTTATTGCCACAGATATAGATGAATATTACAGATCTATGTATGGTGCCAATAATGGAGAAGGCGCGACTTTTTCAACAGATTTTATCAAATTCAGGGAAGCGACGATCAGCTATAGCCTTAATGCGAAAATCATTAAAAAATTAGGGCTCAAAAAACTCTCCATCGGAATTTACGGGCGGGACCTGTTTATATGGTCACCATGGCCGGATTTTGATCCAGAATTCGGGACCCTCAGCGGAACGGATATTATCAAAGGATTTGAGATTGGACAGTTCCCTTCCAGCAGATCCTTCGGCGCTAACTTAAATATTGGATTTTAATGAAAAGATTAACCGGCAAAAAAACTTATCAAATGAAAATAAATATTCGTGCAGCCCTTTGCTTTGTTTTACTGACAGCGGTGATGGCAGCTAGTTGTACCAAAGACTTTACGGCGATTAACACCGATCCCAATAATATTCCATTTGCGCTTCCAGATCAGCTATTGGCACCCGCGCTTGTATCGGTAATGACTTACAATATGGTCAGGAACCGGGGCTTCAATAATGAGCTGATGCAGGTCACAGTTAATCAGAGCGATGCGGATGCAACCGTATTCCGATACGATTTTAAGGATAGCTATTCCGACTATCTTTATAATGGATGGTATAGTGAACTCACTAATTTCAAGGATTTATACAAAATTGCCAGCGAGCCGCTCAATTACAACGCCTCTTACATGGGTATTTCTTTGATCTGTCAATCCTGGGTTTATTCCATGCTGACCGATACCTACGGGGATATACCCTTTACCCAGTCAAATAAAGGTAAGGATGAAAATATTCTTGAACCGTTATTTGACAGGCAGCAAGATATTTATGACAGTTTATTCCAGTATCTTGAAAGAGCGGATACATTGCTAAAGGCAGGGACAGGTATTACGGCTGCCAGTGATCCGGTGTTTTACGGAGATGTTGCCAAATGGCGCAAGTTTGGCAATTCCTTATACTTAAGATTGCTATTGCGCATTTCAGGAAAAGCAGCCGTCAGCGCAAAGGTGATTGAAAAAATCAGGCAGATCATTGCCAATCCTTCGACTTATCCACTAATGGCAGGTAGCGCAGATGATGCCGTACTCCGGTGGACAGGCCAGGGTGCCTTCATATCACCTTTTGTTTCCACCAGGGCGCAGGATTTCCGGTCACCTTCCATATGCAGTTTTTTTATCGATCATCTTGTCGCCTGGAACGATCCTAGGATCAGCATTCCTATTTTTGGAAAGGGCGGCGTGAACCGCCTTGGCATAGCTCCTGTTTCAGGTAATTATACAGGTGTTGCCAGCGGTTATACGCCAGGAACCGGAGAAGCGAAAGGATCCTATTTTTATGCGACGGATCAGACCGTATCCAGTCTTACGCCACCAGCCATCACCATGCAGACCGATCCGATGACGGGCCTTATAATGAATTATGCGGAACTTCAGTTTATCCTGGCAGAGTGCTGTGTCAAAGGCTGGATTGACGCAGATGCTGCCGTTTATTACAATAAGGGCGTGGAGAGCGGTATTAAATACTGGCTTCCCGACTGGGACGTTCCTGTTGAACAGTATCTGGCGGACGCGGATATGCAGTTCAATGAAACTGGAACGCTTGAAGAGAAAATGGAACAAATCGGGCTGCAAAAATATTACGTTTTACTCTGGGCGGATCTGGAACAATGGTTTGAGTACCGCAGAACGGGCCACCCTGTCCTTCCACAAGGACCCGGGCTTAAAAACGGAGGTGTGATGCCCGCCAGGATGAAATATCCTATTTATATCCACGCGACCAATCCCACCAACTATAAAGCTGCCATTGAGCAGCAGGGCCCTGACGAAATTTCCACCCAAGTTTGGTGGCAAAAACCTTAAATCAATCAACCATAAAACCGCGAAAATAATCCAGCATTATGAAGACTCAATTTAAGCTATTTACTTTTCTACTTATCCTGATCACATGCATGGGAAGTTGCAAAAAAGATAGCTACCCGGGAGCCCGGCCCAGCCCCTACATCGCCATATTCGATATAAGAAATTTGTTTAAAGGCCAGCCGGTCACATTGACCCAGTCAGTCATGGATGGAGCCACGCAGTTGACTGGTGTGACGATTTCTGACCCAAAGGGAGGAAATTTACCGGCCGGACTGATCATGGTTCAGGACAGCCGAAGATTAAATAAGTTAAGAGGCATCGCCATCGATCTTGGTGAGGCAGCCTCCGGTTACCGGCCTGGCGATTCGGTGATAGTCGATATCACTGGCGGGACACTTGAAAGAAAGGACGACTTACTGACCATTACAGGCGTTACGCAAAGCGCTGTTCAAAAGGTTTCTTCGGGTAATATTTTGCCGATGAACCGGGCAACGACAGCTGAAATAATAGCCCGTCCCGAGGATTATGAAAGTGTACTTACGGTTATTATCAAAGGCGGATTTGACCCGCTGCCAGGAAAGGGTGAAACCCTGGAAGGTGCCAAAAAGTTAAACGACGGTTTTGGCAATATAGATCTTATGACCAGCGCTTCCGCCAGTTTTGCATCAAAAGAAGCGCCGGTGCTGGCCAATTATTATGGGATCGTGTTTAATAAACAACAGGGTGATTCCCTGATACCGGAATTCAGGATGAGAACTGAAAGCGATGTGACGGTGCTCAGTTCCGAAATGACCATTCCTGCCGCTGTAATTAGCGGTTTTATGAGCGATGTTAAAGGCGGCGACGGAAACTACGAGTATGTACAATTCAGAGCCCTGAAAGATATTGATTTTAGTGTAACCCCTTTCTCGGTAGTGGTTTCCAATAATGCGAATGCTTCTACGCCGACAGGTGTTCCTCTCAAAGGTTGGGCCACAGGAGGGCTGCGTACTTATAAAATCAATATGTTTAAGGGAGTGGTCAAAAAAGGAGAATTCTTTTATGTGGGTGGCGCCGGCAAAAAAATCAACGGAGCGAATTCAACCAGTATGAGCAGTTCCAATTGGATCAGGACTTTAGATTATACGAAATATAACGGAGATGGTTTTGGTACGGCCAAAGGCGGTCTGATGGCCAATAGCGGCAATGCTTTTGGTATTGCCTTATTTGCAGATTCTGCCGTCAGCGAATCTTCCATACCGCAGGATGTGATCTATATCTCCGGTGGCGGAAGCTTATATAATAACACCGCGGGTTATCGGATCACCAATAATGATTTCTATGATAAAATAAATCCCATAACACTGGAAAAGCAGCCTTTTTTCCATCAGGGCACCAATACCTTGTGGTTTACTTATAATACCGCAGATCAGGGCTATTTTAATATGCTGGGAGGCGTTTACAATTTAAACCTTGGCAGATGGACAACAGCCAGGGCGCAAAATAATCTGTTACTGGAGGCGAGTTCACCGGTTGCTTTAATTGAGGGCGAAGGGGCTACACAGATTATTTCGCAATAAAAATAACCGGACAGCCTGATCAGCGGTCTGCCTGTTTAGAATAGGAAATTATCTTGGATAAAAACAAAAGTAAATATCACCGTTATGGATAACAGAAGAGAATTTATTAAAAAGTCTATGATGCTTTCAGGGGCGGCAGGTATGGCCCGCTTTATGCCTACTTCCATCCAAAAGGCGCTTAGCATTGACCCAAGCCCTGGCAGCACCTATCTGGACGCAGAACATGTTGTTATTTTGATGCAGGAAAACCGATCCTTCGATCACTGTTTCGGGACTTTAAGAGGTGTCAGGGGGTTTAACGACCCGAGGGCTGCCGAATTTCCGGGCGGATCACCGATATGGCTGCAGTCCAATAAAAAGGGCGAGACTTTTGCGCCCTTCAGGCTGGATATTCAAAAGACGAAAATAACCTGGATGGGTTCTTTGCCCCATTCCAGGGGCAGCCAGGTAGATGCTTTTAATAAGGGCAAGCATGACGGCTGGCTGGAAGCCAAGCGTTCAGGGCATAAAAAGTTCAAGGAGATGCCACTCACCCTGGGGTTTTATAACAGAGAGGACCTGCCATTCAACTATGCCCTGGCAGATGCGTTTACCATATGTGATCAGCATTTTTGTTCAGCGATGACCAGTACGACACCGAACAGGGCCTTTTTCTGGAGTGGCAATGTCATGGACCGCCACAATGGACGTACCAAAGCCAATATGCGCAATTCGGATTATACTTTTGGCGGCA
>Ga0182744_1003370_pt1 | contig 12486 bp, 7 predicted proteins | sample eDN3rd30CKraftMG_FD_128525 | JGI IMG/M metagenome (GOLD analysis project Ga0182744, IMG submission 128525) | Enriched Miracle-Growth compost microbial communities from Emeryville, California, USA - eDNA 3rd pass 30_C Kraft MG (version 2) (version 2) ...
ATCCAAGCTATCAAAGGAATTGCTCGAACTGAGACCATAATTTCATTAGAAGAGAGCATAAAAAGACAAATTTCTTTAGCTTAGTATATAAAATAGAATAAAAAACTATATAAATGAGATATTTATCGCTTAATATGACGGAGGCCATAGTAAGTATCTAAAAGAAAACGCCCTAAAAGAATGAACCACTCTTTTAGGGCGTGTGTTAAAAAGAAATAAGAAAAATCTCTTATTATGATTTAGTGTAAGTCACGTCTTTTACCGCTTGGACAATTTTCTTTACACTTGGTAAAGCCGCTTCCAGTAGTGTAGGTGCGTATGGTATCGGAACATCTGCTGAGGTAACACGGATTACCGGAGCATCTAAATAATCAAATGCATTTTTTTGTACATGGAATGCGATTTCAGAAGAAATAGAAGCCAATGGCCAAGCCTCCTCCACGATAACCAAACGATTGGTTTTCTTAACCGATTCAATGATGGATGCATAATCAATAGGACGTACCGTTCTAAGGTCTAATAAATCAACCGATACACCTTCTTTTTCAAGCTCTGCTACCGCAGGGATGACAATACGAGGAACCATTTTTCCAAAAGAAACAATGGTTACGTCCGTTCCTTCTTGAATGCGATGGGCTTTACCCAGTTCTAAATAATATTCTTCCTCAGGAACTTCTCCTTTATCGCCGTACATTACTTCAGATTCCATAAAGATAACGGGGTCTGGATCTAAAATGGATTGCTTCAAAAGGCCTTTAGCATCGTAGGGATTGGAAGGAACAACCACTTTCAGTCCAGGACAATTCGCATACCAGTTTTCAAAGTTCTGAGAGTGCTGGGCTGCTAGCTGACCAGCGTTTCCAGTTGGGCCTCTAAACACAATCGGGCAGGAATACTGCCCGCCGCTCATGGAATGGATTTTTGCTGCACCATTAATAATCTGGTCTATAGCTACCAATGAGAAGTTAAAGGTCATGAATTCTATAATAGGTTTCAATCCTTTCATAGCAGCACCAATACCGATTCCAGCAAAACCTAATTCAGCAATCGGGGTGTCGATAACACGTTTGGCTCCAAACTCATCAAGCATACCTTGACTCACTTTATAGGCTCCGTTGTACTCTGCGACTTCTTCGCCCATCAAGAAAATCTTGTCATCTTTACGCATTTCTTCGTTCATTGCTTCCCGAAGTGCTTCTCTGAACTGTATTTCTCTCATTCGATATAAGTAATGTAGTGTAAATCAAAATTTGTACGCAAAAGTACTTTAAAAAACTGAAAATAAGAAAGAATAGCCGCCAAAATCATTCGTATAAGGCAATGACAGCTCATTTACAAATGATCGGAAACCACATCGTTCTGTTTGAAGAATTCTTCATAAACTTCGTTATAAGGCAGGATAACACCTGGACGATGTTGAAACGGAATATCCTTGTTGAAAATTTCCTCCAAGGTTTGTCGTAGCTGCGCTTGAAAAATTACTTTAAGACTACTTAATTTATCCTGTATGAGGGGTTGCCTATCGCTGTGGAACAAGGAACCTTCGTCTTTTAATCTTCTAATCGCATATAGGTGGGGTTCTACATCGGTTCTCCTGCTCTTTTGCTCATAAATGTAGGTATAAAACAACGTTTGAATAAGCGCTTTATTAAATTTTGGATCTGTCGCATCGAACAATTGGTTGACATTTCTTGTGTAAGCGAGCTCATCTCCGCCTGTTTTATAGTCGACAATCCGGATTTTTCCATCCTTTTCATCAATGCGGTCAATGATGCCTTGCAGTTTTACCGTTCTTTCCTCTCCATTTACGGTGATTGGAAAATCAATCACATAATCTTTATTATTCTCCAGCTCGATAATTTTAAAGGGCGCTGCATGGATATCCTGGTTTAATATAATGTGAGCATAATCAGCTACAATCTGTAAGATAATTTGCTCCATGCTATTGGCTTTATCGGCTGTTAGAAAATGCGTGTCGCGATAGAACGTTTTGGAAAGGGCTTTTAGACAGAGATTAGGAATGCGGTTCAGATGCGCTTTAATCCGATTAGCCGTGATCGTTGGATTTTCTTCCTTTAGTTCTTCATAAAACCACTGCATGACTTCATGCAAGATGGAGCCAATTTTGTTGACTTGAAAATCTTCGATCAGCAATTCTGGCTCCCGAATTCGAGCCATGTTTTTTAGGAAAAATAATAAGGGCGATTGAACGTAATTTGTCAATGCCGTTGCCGAGATCATGAAGGAGCCATCCGCTAAATAAAGGTCGAGTATATCGGCAACCGGCCCCGTTTTCTCGATACAGAGTGGATGTGGTAATCGAACTCCTTTAGTTTCTTGTTGCTGTTTATAAGCTGGAAAAGAGAGGGTGCTTTCGAAAGCAAGCTGTTTAACAAAACGTGTTACTTCACCACTACTTTCTTCATCTACCAAGCTGTTGTAGATGATGGTTAGCTTTTCTGTTCGTTGCAAAAGGCGGTAAAAAAGATAGGCAGAGAGGGCTTCTTGGTTTTCAAGTACAGGCAAGCCATAAGCCCGCCGGATGGCGTCGGGAATAAAAGTGTTGCCGAAACTTTTTTGGGGTAATACGCCGTCATTCGCTCCTAAGAGGTAAATTTCCTTAAAATCCAGATTCCGGCTTTCTAACAACCCCATGATTTGCACGCCTTTGAGCGGGTCGCCCTCAATCGCTGCATGGATGGTAAAAAGATGTTTACGTATGAGATTGAGCAGGAAAGATAAATCCGCTTGCTGTAAAGCAGGAAACTGCTGTATGGCATCATATAGATGGTTTAATTCTTGTAAAGCAGTAGATATTAAACTTGCTTCAATTAAAGTAAGTTCATGAGCTGCCCGACGCTCGCTGAAAATCGACTTCAGCAGCTGTTCCAGCTGATCAAGCAAAGAGAGACATGCTGTTTCTCGCTTAAAAAAGATAGCCAATTGCTCGTAAGGCTCCAATAGGGCGTAGGGTACCTGTACGTGGTTGCCTGCCTTTATTTTTTGTTGTACTTCTTCTTTGATACCCAAAGGGATTTTCATGAGCGGATGTACGAGCATGTTTTCTACTTCCTGATGTGCGATGCTGTTCACTTGCGTTTCATGGTAGTTTGTCTGGACTTTTAGCCAGAGATCGATGAGACCAAATAAAGGCGATTGATTCATGGGGAATCCCATGGTGATGTTGATGTGGGCGGTATCCGGAATGCTCTGTAAGGTAGGAATGAGCAAATTTTCATCGGCCAGTAAGACGGCAACCGATTCATTTTCCTTGTTTTCGGTTAAAAACGCGTCCAAGAGCTTGGCCTGTGCAACAAATCCAGCTGCCTCAAAGACGTGCATTTTATCCGACCGTTGTTTTAACCGATCGGGGAAATGGCCCAATGCATTTTTTAGCTGCCATTGATGGATGTTTTTTCGTATGAAGTAACCTGCCTCTTGTACAGGATCGTCGAAATAATAAGCATCCGCATCAAAATAGAACAGGGCCTTATCTTGATCTTGCCACTTTTTGAATAGCGTTCCTTCGGCGTTGTTCAAGGCATTGAAGCCGACAAAAATAAGTTGTTTAAAAGGCCGGGTAAGTGTTTCTGCTACCTGTGTATCTGTCGCGGCTATCCGGTACATGCCTGCTGTTGTAGATAAACTTTGGTTGGCTAGCATGTTTTTAAAATCGTTGTATAACTGGGGCATGATTTTCCAAAGCTGAATGAACTTTTCCCGGATTTGCTCTTGTCCATACTGACTGAATGATTTCCAGAAAGATTCCAAAAAGGCTATTTGTTCTGTTGTAAGAAATTGAAATTGTTTTTCAATTTGAGCTAAATCATGTACCTCTTGATAAAGCGCTTGCGGGTCAACCAAATCGTAATCTATCTGCGCAAAATCGCTCAAAATGGTTTCAGCTATCGGAAAGAACCGGTCAATGGTGAGTGGCTCTTGTTGTTTAGCTAGTAACAATTGGGTATAACAGGTATGTAGGTAAATGATCTGTGTCATTTTGTCGGCTTCCATCAGGCCGCTTCCTTGTCTAAAAAAGTCTTGTATTGTTAAAAAAGAAGGACTCCAAACGGGTCTGGTCTGAAGCTCGGCCAGGTATTTCTTCATGTAGACTTCGGGTCTTTTGCTATTGAAGATAATCGCCAAGTCGGTTAATTGATCGCCGAATCGATGCACAAGGTCAATAGATACTTCTTTTAAGAATGCAAGCATGATACGAATTTATAATTTTATTGGACGAGAATAAGTTGATGCGCAAAGGCATAATACAAATAACCCTGCACATTCGGGTAACCCATCTGAGAGAGCAGCTGCCGATACGATCCTACCTGTTGCAGGTGCTCCTTTTGGACAAATTGATGATCTTTTTTACCAGTAAATTTAAAATCCAAAATCAGTGTTTCGTTTGGCCCCAGAAAGACCTTATCCGGCCGGAATACCCGTCCATCCGGATGCAGGATGCTCCGTTCGCTTACGATAGCGTATTCCTTTTGCCAGATTTCTTTCAGATCGGGATGTGCAAAGATTTCGTGCAGTTTTTCTGATAGAAATGCCGTTTCGCTTGCCTTGATGGTGCCCGACGACTGCATATATCGGAGCTGCTGTAAAATGCCTTCCGGATGATTGATTTTGGATAACACTTCATGAAGCATAAGACCTAGCCGGATATTGGGGTCCTGTTCGCCCAGTAGCAAGAGTTCGGTCTTGATTTTTTGGCTTTCCAAGGCTTGATGGAGGTGATTGCTACTCGGGTATTGACACAAGCTCCAGGTCCAGTTATCGTCTACCTGCCGCAGATGCACACCTTTCCTGTTTATTTCTTTTACAGGCATATTCGCTTGTTTTTCAACGGGAATATAGGTCGGCGGAAATGCAATACCAGCGTCATAATTAACCCCAAGCTCGTTATGAAACTGTTTAACCACCTGTATCAATAAATCAGCAATTAGATTAGGAGTGGTCGTTTCATCCGGTACCGTGATGTAAAGCTCCTCTTTGGTGCGTGTGGTGGCCACGTATAATAAATTAAGCGCATCTAGGAAGTTAAAAAGCATCTCTTCATAGAAGGCACGGTATAAAGAAGATTTCCCGATTTTATTGGCATTATATTTAACAGGAACCGATTGTAAGAGGCTATAGGGTGTATCGGCTGTATGGATCCAAAAATCTCGTAAATGATTGGTGTCTAAGTTCCAAGAACAAAAAGGAATCATCACCACGTCGAAAGCTAAACCTTTGGATTTATGAATGGTTAGAATTTCGATGGCATTTGTTCCTTCTGCGGCGGGGAGTGCCTTTTTTTGGCCATCTTCATTCCAATAATCGAGGAATGCCGGAATGCTCTGCTCACCACGGATCACGCATTTTTCTACTAAATCTTTAAATGCCAACAAATAAGGAATATCCGCTTCCTGCGCATCCAGTTGATATGCACGGATAAGAAATTCGACCAATTCACTTAAAGGTTGTTGCTGGATACTATCCCATTGATCTTTCAATAGCTGAGGCAGTGTTTTTCCCCAGTGATGGATGGATGCTTCGTGGAGGCCAAACCATAAGCTATTGTCGGCTGTAAAAGGTTTATCAGCTTGTTGATGGAAAAGATACAGGCAGTTTGCTTTGAATATAGCCGCGTCTGATGGGGGCGTAATCATGATCATCAAACTATTGATAATGAGCTTAACAGACCGATTGTTGGCTAATAATAAAGCTTCCCCTGAAACGACATTAAATCGGTCAGCAGCAGGTAATGCTTGTTGGATGGCTAATAAGTGTTGGATGACGTCTTGTGCTTCCTGGTTCGTTCTAACGAGGATACCGATCTGTTTAGGCAGGTACCTTCGTTCTTGTATCCACGTTAATAGGGTCGTGCCCAGTTGTTCGAGCGCTTGTTCTTTGGTTTGGTTTTGTCTGCTGCTCCGGTTTCCTTTTTCTAAAGGAAGTACTTTGATGGCAACATGCCCCCCAGCGTTTTGACCATCTTTACGAGCAGGTTTGTGTTGGAAACTGGTTTGATAAGCGCGAATAATTTGTTGGTCAAACCCTTCTTTTTGCCACCAATCAAGGTAGGCCTCCTCTCCTATGCCTTGGCGAACTTTCTCATTCAGTTCGTCTTGTAGCCACTTTGGGCCATGTTTGAATAAAAAATTATTGAAGTCGATGATGTTGTCACGGCTTCGATAATTTTCCTGTAAGCTATGTTCGGCAATACGTTCTTGTCCGAGGTCGGCAGCTACTTGGCGGTCTAATAAGGTCCAATCGCCGCTTCGCCAACGGTAGATACTCTGCTTAATATCGCCCACGATCAGGTGGTCAGCCAGAGCGGATTTTGCCGGGTGCTCTGCCAGCATATTAGACAATAAAGGCACAAAATTATACCATTGACTGGAGGAGGTATCCTGAAACTCATCGAAGAGTAAGTGTTTAAAGTGTGTGCCTACTTTTTCCCAGATAAACGAGGCATTATCGATACCAGTTTTATTTATTTCCTTCAATAAGCTTTGCGATTCACTGATCAGCATGACCCCATGGTCATTTCGATAATCGCTCAACAAATTACTCATTTCCTGTAGCAGGTTGAGGTAATACATGTTATCGTTTAATGCCAGTGCCAAGTAATAGGCAGGCGCCTGCTCTTCATACCACTGTTGTAGCCGTTTTAGCAGCGGATTTAAGGTGTCATATAAACCTTGTATTGTTGGGGTGAATGATTTTTGCCATTTTTCAGGCATATCGATCAAGGAAACAAGTTTCCCGTAGAGCGCAAAAGGATCGGTGGATTCATCCCATGTAGCCAATTTGGCCAGGGGATTTCTTGATTTTCCAGCTAAATCTTGCTCGTTCGCACCCGATAATAGATAGGTATTTTTGGCTTCGCGGAAATATGGTACAAAAGCCTGTTCAAAGGCAGCAATCTGTTCTTTATTTAAGGTATCTACCGTTTCAAAAATGGTCGAACGATCGCCGGCTTTCATCATACGCATGGCGTCATGAAAAGGTTGATACCGTTCTTTAAAAATCTCGTTGGCCAACTCGAGTAAGGTATGTGTGTAGTTCCAGTGCCTTCCCTTTTCTATTTGCTCGCGCGCATAGTTGATAATCCATTTCAACAGATCTGCACGTGTATTCAAGATTTTATTTAGACGTTGTGAGAGGTCTTTTTTCACCTTGTCTAAATTCATTTCCAAGCGATAGGCCGATCCGATTTCCAGTTCGTAGCTGAAACTACGGATGACTTTTTGTACAAAACCGTCAATAGTGGTTACATGGAACAAACCATAACGATGGAGAATTTGCCGGTAGATTTGCTTCGCTTTTTCTTTTATATCGATGGGCGATAATTCGGGATTTAAGGCTAAGATAACATCTTGGTAGGCGGTATACCGATCATTGCCTTGTGCGAGACTTTCGAGCACCGTTAAAATACGGTGTTTCATTTCGGCCGTCGCTTTATTGGTAAATGTAATCGCTAATATATGCGAAAAACTGGTGTTCTCTTTAAAAAGTAAGGCAATATAATGCGCCGTTAGCTGGAAGGTTTTCCCCGATCCTGCCGACGCCTTAACGATTTTTACTGGAGGTGTACTAACCATGATGCGTTTGATGAAAACAACTATGTAGGTAAAGTACGCAATTTATAAACGAGATAAAAGCAGTTGGTTGCGTTATTGTTTCGCTTCTTTTTCTTGATCGGCGTAACCAAAAACTTTTTGTAACAAGGATGTCGTGCGGCTTCCTCCCAAGTTGCTCCGTATCTTAAGCTCTTGTTCGGCTACTTGGTGGAACAAGCCATCGATGGCCTTTTGGGTTACATAACTGTTTAAATCCGTTTCCATTTTTTCTTTTACCAGCGGGATTTTATTATAACCAGAAGCTACACCAGTCCAATACTTCGCTACATCAAGCTTTTCAAGGTTTTGCACCACAATGGGCTTGAATTTGCTCGTCAGTTCTTCTGTTGTCTGGGTCCGGAAATAACTGGTTGCCGCATCTTCTTGTCCGCCCAGTAAGATATTGGTAGCATCTTTTACCGTTAGGTTTTTTAAGGCATTGACAAATACCGGAGCCGCTTCACTTACTGCGGCTTCCGCTGCGCGGTTCATGCGAGTGATCAGCTGATCGCTCACAGAACCCATTCCGATAGCCCGCAAGGCGCTTTCTGCCTTTTGCACTTGTGGAGGGAGTAAGATTTTGACTGCTTGATTGCCCAAAAAGCCGTCTGTTTTAGAAAGACTTTGGATACTTTGTTGTAAACCATTATTCAGAGCTTCTTTAATGCCGAGTGAGATTTCGCTCGAAGCGGGTGTTTCTTGCGTGGTGCCTGTAGCTATATTTGTTTTGGTTTTAGCCGTATCGCCTTTTAGTACTTTCAAAATATTACCCCATTGTGCATTGGCAGAAGGGATATATATAAAAACTAAACCGAATAATAGCGTGAAGAGGAATGTTCTTTTCATTTTTTACTTATAAGGATTGTCTGTGTGAGCAAGTATAACGAATAATTTTTTACGAACAAAAGCGTCGCTCAGGGAATCCCACTCATGTTGCTAATGGATAGAGAGATAAATACATTACAGGATGGTTACGCTTCGTTATATGTTTCATTGGCTAAATCAAAGCTTTTTAAAGTTGATGTGAAGGGAGATATCATTTCACGTTTCTTGTATATGGTGGTATCTTAAAAAGGATATCCCAAGCCTAATTATAAATTCCAAAGTTTAGGTTCAGAAATCCCAAAGTTTAGGCTCAGAAAATCCAAAGTTTAGGTTCGGAAAATCCAAAGTTTACTGTATATTTGATAAAAAATAAGTTGCCAATGTCTGAATTTATTAAGAGAACAATAGCTAAGGAGATAAGGAGACGGATTGAACAATACCCAATATTGGCAGTAACGGGTCCACGGCAATCTGGCAAAACCACCTTACTTAAAACGCTTTTTCCCGATTATGCATATGTGTCTCTTGAAAACCCCGATTATCGGTCTTTTGCCCAAGAGGATCCTAATGGCTTTCTTCAGCAATATGCTAATAAAACCATATTGGACGAAGTTCAACGAGTACCTGCATTATTTTCCTATTTGCAAACAACGGTGGATAAATCTGGGCAAATGGGGCAATATATCCTTTCAGGATCTCAAAATTTTCACTTACTTCAGCACATTACCCAGTCATTGGCAGGTCGCGTAGCACTTTTCCGACTCTTACCTTTGGATACCCAAGAGTTAGAGCAAGCTAAAAAATTGCCTGTTCATTATTTAGAGGCCTGTATCCAAGGCGGATACCCCGCTATCTATCATAGAAGCTTAAATCCAACAGATTTTTACGCTAACTACATTCGTACGTATATTGAAAAGGATGTGACAGAACTAGTCAATATTCGTGATATAAACAGTTTTCGGACGTTCTTGGGCTTGTGTGCTGCAAGGGCAGGGCAACTTTTGAATTTGACGGCGCTGGCTAATGATTGCAATATTTCTCAGCCTACTGCAAAGGCTTGGTTGGCTGTTTTAGAAAGTAGCTATCTGGTGTTTTTACTCTATCCTTATCATGACAACTTTAATAAGCGTTTAGTAAAAACACCTAAACTATATTTTTATGATGTTGGTTTGTTGACCCATTTATTACAAATTCGTGAACCTGAAGAATTGAACATTAACAGACTCAAGGGAAATATATTTGAGAATTTCGTGATTGCCAATTTCCAAAAGTTTAATGAGCATCGATATCGGCATCTCCATTATTATTTTTGGCAAGATCACAATGGGTTGGAAATAGATCTGTTGCTTAAAACTGCAAATGCATTTGATGTATATGAGGTCAAGTCTACTCAGACATTAAGCGGGGCGCTATTTAAAAATCTGCAACATTTTATTGAGTTGACGGCACCACAACCTGTTCGTCCGTATCTAGTTTATGGAGGTGATCAAACGTTCGTTCGCAGCAATGTACAGGTATTGCCCTGGAAAATGCTTGAGTAATTGAGTTAACACAAACCATTCATATATCATCTAGTTGTTGCTCATTCCGATCAAAGCTTTTTAAAATTGACGCGGAGGGTGATAGGACTGCTCCGATAGGTACGGTCGACATCCTTGGGTACATATATTTCCTGGTTTTTCTTAATTGCTTCGGTAATCTGTTCCAGTTCTTCCGCAGTAATAGGAAGCCCTTCATTCATAATATATTCAACACCCAGCACATTTCCATCAAAATCGGGATAGGTTTGTACTATGAAAACGGGTTTGCCTTTCTGGAGTTTTCTGATTTTCGGGGCTAATATCCTTCCAACGATTTCATAGATAATGGTTCTTCCTCCCTTTAAGGTGATTCCTGTTTCACTGTTAAATTTCTCTCCACGTCTTAACCGATAACGATCGTTGTCGGCATCAGATATAAACAATGAGTTACTGCGGGTGCTGCTATTTGCTTTTTTTGCTACAAATGTGGTTTTGCTGGCCTTGTTTATCCCTTCTTTAATCTTTTTTTGCTGGACACAGGAGAAGCAGATATAAAGTAAAGAGAAGCCTAAAAATAGAAGCAGTAAATTGTTCCGCTTTTTCATCTTTTTGATTTTACAATATACCATTAGATGAAGAATGGATACGAATTGCATAAAACTATATTAGATATAACGTTAACTAAAGGGAATAAAATTGTTGGCGAAAAAGTTGGTTATCCCATCGTTTCTTGTAACAGAAAGGGTATCTTCGTATCTAAATATCAAATATAAACCCTATGAGCGAACAGAAAATATTGATGACCGTGTCTGAAGTCACTCCTGAAGAGATGATGTTTTTGGTCAATGCCACCAAAGGGCTAAGTGATAACCAATTGGATCAGTTCCTGTTTTTGTATAATGGCAAGCGAAGAAAAGCACAGGAGATGATGTTGATGACCTTGCTTGGATTTTTGGGAATAGCTGGTGTGCAGCGCTTCATGGTGAAGCAAATCGGTATGGGCATTATTTATTTCTTAACCCTTGGTTTTTGTTGGATCGGCACCATTGTGGATCTCATCAACCACCGAAGTATGACGGATTCTTTTAATCAACAAATGGCCATTGAAGCCATGCAGATGGTGCGGATGTATAACAAGGGTTAACCTTGAGCATTATCTACTTGCCAAAACCATGCTGATATTAGACGGTCCGCTTTCATTCTTCATCCGATCAATGGCCGTAACCACATAGGTATATTGTGCTCCTTTACGAACAGATTGATCGGTATAAAACGTGCGGGAATGATCAAACATAATTTCAAGGATATTTTGCGCGTTGCCTAAATTGATCGGCTCTCCCTGATTGAAGCGATAGATCACATAACCATAAGCTTGCTCTCCATCAAGTGCTGCAGGGGGAGCATCCCAGCGAAGAGCAATCCCTCCGGCATTCAGGTTATGGAAGGTTAAATTCTGTGGAGCTAAAGGAGCTATACTATCTATCCAGGGCATGGTAGGAGGCAAAGATTTATAGCGATAGAAATTGTATTGGAGGGAATCGCGGAAACCGCCTAGGTTATTCACTAATGATTTAGAACTGAAATAAACGCTTCCTTGTATATGCGGGTTCTTTCTAAGGTACCGAATCTGATTGGGTAGCTCGCTCCTATTGCGCCAACCTGTTGTATTGGAACTCGCTTTATAGGCTGCTTGCCCAACATATACGTGTTTTCCATAGGCATTTTCTCCCCACCAAGCTAAGAGCGTTTCGAAGGCTGCTGCCCGATAGTTGAATGGAAAATAAATTTGTGGATTGATATAATCTACCCAACCTTGTTGTAGCCACATACGAGCATCGGCATACAACTGCCCATAGCCACTCAGTCCGGATGTTTCCGATCCGGCAGGATCTTGCTTTTTATTTTGCCAGATACCGAAAGGACTCACGCCAAACTTGACATATTTTTTGGCTTGATGAATGTTATCGGCCAAAGTTTGGATCAGTTGGTTCACATTATTCCTTCGCCAATCGTCAATCGTGCGAAAATCTTTACCATAACGCCTATAGGTCGGGTAATCCGGAATGGTTTGGCCTGCTACGGGATAAGGGTAGAAATAGTCATCAAAATGTACACCATCGATATCATAATTTTGGACAACCTGCATAATCACGTCTACAATGTACTGTTGTACTTCAGGGATACCTGGGTTGAACAATTTCTTGCCTGCATAAGTAAAAAACCATTCTGGATGCTGTTTGGTAATATGTTCCCCACTGACATTGGCTTCACTTAAGTCAAATGTGGCCCGATACGGGTTGAACCAGGCGTGTAGTTCCATCCCGCGAGCGTGTGCTTCTTGAATGGCGAATTCAAGTGGGTCATACCATGGCGAAGGGGGTATCCCCTGCTTGCCGGTAAGAAAGCGCGACCATAATTCCTTTCCTTTGGCGTAGATGGCATCGGCAGAGGGCCTGACCTGTAAGAAAATGGCATTGATACCGGCCCGTTGATGGGCATCTAGAATACGCAGCAATTCTTGTTTTTGTTGG
>Ga0182744_1003376_pt1 | contig 12466 bp, 4 predicted proteins | sample eDN3rd30CKraftMG_FD_128525 | JGI IMG/M metagenome (GOLD analysis project Ga0182744, IMG submission 128525) | Enriched Miracle-Growth compost microbial communities from Emeryville, California, USA - eDNA 3rd pass 30_C Kraft MG (version 2) (version 2) ...
ATTCGGACAAGGCAAGCCCAAAAAAGGGAAAGGCTGTCCGAATCCCGTTCTCATTCGGACAAGGCAGGCACCAAAAGAGGAAAAGCTGTCCGAATACCAAGCTCATTCGGACAAGGCAAGCCCCAAAAAGAGAAAAGCTGTCCGAATACCGAACGTATTCGGACAGGGGAAGCCCTAAAAAGGGAAAAGCTGTCCGAATACCGAGCGCATTCGGACAAGGCAAGCCCTGGTAAGGGAAAAGCTGTCCGAATACCGTTCTCATTCGGACAGAGCAAGCCCCAAAAGAGGAAAGGCTGTCCGAATCCCGTTCTCATTCGGACAAGGCAGGCCCCAAAAGAGGAAAAGCTGTCCGAATACCAAGCGCATTCGGACAAGGCAAGCCCCAAAAAGAGAAAAGCTGTCCGAATCCCGAACGCATTCGGACAAGGCAAGCCCAAAAAAGGGAAAGGCTGTCCGAATCCCGTTCTCATTCGGACAAGGCAGGCACCAAAAGAGGAAATGCTGTCCGAATCCCGTTCTCATTCGGACAAGGCAGACACCCAAAGAGGAAAAGCTGTCCGAATACCAAGCTCATTCGGACAAGGCAAGCCCCAAAAAGAGAAAAGCTGTCCGAATACCGAGCGCATTCGGACAGGGCAAGCATTAGTAAGGGAAAAGCTGTCCGAATCCCGTTCGCATTCGGACAAGGCAAGCCCAAAAAAGGGAAAGGCTGTCCGAATCTCGTTCTCATTCGGACAAGGCAGGCACCCAAAGAGGAAAAGCTGTCCGAATACCAAGCGCATTCGGACAGAGCAAGCCCCAAAAAGAGGAAAAGCTGTCCGAATCCCGAGCGCATTCGGACAAGGCAAGCCCAAAAAGAGGAAAAGCTGTCCGAATCCCGAACTCATTCAGACAAGGAAAATCCTCCAAAAGGGAAAAACTGTAAAAATATCACCCTCCATTGAACGGGATTGAAATAGATTACAAAAGCAACAAACACTGCGAAAACAGAAGGAGCAGATAAATATGGTAAATACAATTGGTGTTATTGGTTTAGGAGTTATGGGAAGTAATATCGCTTTAAATATGGCGAATAAAGGGGAGCAAGTGGCTGTTTATAATTACACAAGAGATTTAACGGATCAGCTTGTAGAAAAGCTTGATGGACAGAGCATTACTCCTTATTACGAAATACAAGAATTTGTACAGTCTCTAGAGACTCCAAGAAAAGTTTTTATGATGGTAACTGCCGGAAAAGCCATTGATTCGGTCATTGCGTCGTTAGTCCCGCATCTTGAAGAAGGCGACGTGATTATGGATGGCGGTAATTCACATTATGAAGATACTGAACGCAGATACGATGAGTTAAAGTCAAAAGGAATTGGGTATTTGGGAATTGGGATTTCTGGCGGCGAGGTAGGTGCACTAACGGGACCTTCCATCATGCCGGGCGGAGACCAAGACGTCTATGAAAAAGCAGCACCGATTCTTACAAAAATCGCAGCCCAAGTGGATAATACCCCTTGCTGTGCCTATATGGGACCAAAAGGTGCCGGTCACTTTGTAAAAATGGTACATAACGGGATTGAGTATGCAGACATGCAGTTAATTGCCGAAGCTTACACATTTTTACGTGAAAAATTAGCTTTACCACTTGAGGAAATTGCCGATATCTTTGATACCTGGAATCAAGGTGAACTGAAAAGTTATTTAATCGAGATTACAGCAGAAATTTTACGAAAAAAGGATGAAATCACAGGCTTACCGCTCATTGATGTCATTTTGGATAAGGCTGGCCAAAAAGGCACTGGTAAATGGACCAGTATTCAAGCCATCGACAACGGAATCCCTGCATCGATTATTACAGAGTCATTATTTGCCCGATATATCTCTGCATTAAAAGAAGAACGAGTAAAGGCACAATCAATTTTAACAGGCCCTAAGGACCAGCAGCACCAATTGGATAAAAATGAGTGGATAGACTACATCAGGCAGGCTTTATATATGGGAAAAGTGTGTGCCTACGCACAAGGATTTACCCAATATAAAATGACGTCGGAAGCATTCGGATGGGAATTGCCGTTAAAAGATATTGCGCTGATTTTCCGCGGCGGCTGTATCATTCGTGCAGAATTCCTAAACGTCATAAGTGAAGCCTATCAAGAAGAAGCAAATCTGGCTAATCTATTAATCTCTCCATATTTTGCTGAGAAGGTGATTGATTACCAAATTGGCTTACGAAAAGTAGTAGTGGAAGGAATCAATTCAGGCATTTCATTCCCATGCTTAAGTGCTTCCCTTACCTATTTTGATAGTTATCGAAAAGGCAGCTCTAATGCTAACCTGCTGCAAGCACAACGTGACTACTTTGGTGCACATACCTATGAACGCAACGATCTAACAGGAGTTTTTCACACAAACTGGTGAACCGTGGAAGTGTTTGAGACATCGATTGTATAGACGCTCCTAATAGACTATACCTTCTTGTTTAAGATAGACCATATTACCCATTTCGGCTTTTGCTGGAATGGGTTTTTATAATTAAGTTTGGCATAAGACATACCCGTTGTAAGTTTTTTCTAGTAAGATGAAATCGACAAATTACTGTCATATGTCGTAAACCCTTTGTTATACAATTGCGGATATTGCGGTAAAATACCCCTTTTTTTAGAAATATTAAGGAATTACTACGTGGTATTTTGGACTCAACCATTGGGTTGCTAAATAGATAATTTACAAGTTTCTCCTCTTACTCTAGGAGAATTAAGAGGAATGGTTTGAATACTTATATACATAAGGAAGGTAAGAGGATGGAAGTATTAACTGCAGCTTATACAGATATTGGGATTTCGAAACAAACAAATCAAGACAGCTTATGTTTAAAGGTTGCTGAAACTTCTCTCGGCATGGTTGTTTTAGCACTCATCTGTGACGGAATGGGCGGACTATCTAATGGCGAAGTGGCCAGTGCTGCTGTAGTCAATACTTTTTCTGATTGGTTTGATACGGAGCTGCCAGCCTATCTTGCTAAAAATGAGCTAAGTAACATCCAGTATCGGTGGGAGCAGCTGATTCAAGAGCAAAATCAGAAAATAGCTGAATTTGGCAGGAATAACAATGTTCAGCTTGGCACAACATGGACAGCCTTACTTTTAATAGATTCCAAGTTCATGTTAATTGGTCATGTTGGGGATTCGAGAGTGTATCGTATACAGCATAAACTTGAGGTTTTAACAGAGGATCAAACCGTCGTAGGAAGAGATGTCAGAAGTGGAAGGTTAACTCCTGAACAAGCCAAGTTAGATCCAAGAAGGAATGTTCTTTTACAGTGTATAGGCGCATCAAGAATCGTGGAACCACAATTTATTCAAGGTACCCCTGTGCCGGGTGAAGTATATATGCTGTGTTCGGATGGTTTTCGTCATATGATTACGGAGGACGAAATCTATCATTTATTTTCACCACAAGTTTTAGTCAATGAAAGAGTTATGGAGGAAAACGCAAAAGCATTGGTAGAACTTAATAAGCAAAGGAAGGAAACTGATAACATCACGGTGCTGCTTATTAAAATTTTGTAAGGATGGGGATTTCTTTTGGCTGCAATAGGTTCAGTAATAGAAGGTAAATATGAAATATTGAAGCTGATTGGCGAAGGCGGTATGTCAAAGGTTTATTTAGCCATGGACAAACGCTTGAACAAGCAATGGGCGGTAAAAGAGATTGAAAAAAGAGCTAGAGATGAACATAACGAAATTGTCATTCAAAGTGCGATTGCTGAAGCACATTTGATAAAAAAGCTTGATCATCCCTCATTGCCGCGTATTGTAGACATTATTGATCAAAGCAATGTTATTTATGTCATTATGGATTACATTGAAGGCGAGCCGCTGGATCGAATTTTGAAAACATATGGGGCGCAGCCGCAAGAAATTGTCATTGAATGGGCAAAACAGCTTAGCGAAGTGCTGGATTATTTACATACATATGATCCACCTATTATTTATCGTGACATGAAACCGGCCAATGTCATGATGAAGCCAGATGGAAATCTGAAATTGGTAGACTTCGGAATTGCTAGAGAATACAAACAAGAAAATATAGCGGATACGGTTAATTTGGGCACAAAAGGGTATGCAGCGCCAGAACAATTCGGAGGAAAAGGACAGACAGATCCAAGGACCGATGTATATTGTCTGGGTGTTACACTGTATCACTTGGTGACGGGACATAATCCAACAGAACCGCCGTATGAGTTAAAGAGGATCAGGGAGTGGAATCCGCAATTATCTGGCGGCCTTGAGAAAATAATCCAAAAATGTACACAGCTTAACCCGGAGGACCGCTATCAATCTTGTGCTGAGCTGTTATATGCACTGCATCATTATGAGGAAGAAGATGATGCATACCGAGCAAAACAAAAGTCGAAGCTTCGCACTTTTAGTATGGTTGCTGGTGCGGCTTTATTAAGCTTGGGTGTAGGGATATCTGCTCAGGGTATGAAAAACCATACAAATAATGCAGATTACCATAATAATATTTTGATGGCGGAGAAAGCTGCCTCAGATCAGAGTAAAATTGACTATTACTTAAGAGCTATTGATATAAAACCAACTGTGAATGAAGCCTATCTAGGGTTAATGGATGCCTTTAAGAACGATACGGCTTTTACAGTAGAAGAAGAAGAGCAATTTAAGAAAAAAATGAATCCTCATTTAGCACAATTCCGTGAAAATCCTGATTATGGTGATCTTGCCTTTGAAATTGGAAAGGTATATTGGTATTACTACGATTATGGGAAAAGCGATGATAGTGACAATAGCATTACCCGGATGAAGAGCTCTGTTCAGTGGTTTGAAGATGCTGTTACATATGGCAGTAAAGATCGGAATTACTACGAAATGGCTACCGTCTACCGGGATATCGGTAAGTTCAATCAAGATATCACCCTTCACATTGAGGAAGCATCAGATAAGGGGAAATATAGCCCATATTGGGAAAACATGAAGGAATTGCTAAAACTGATTGAAAATAATCCCGATGAAAGTGAAATTGTAAAACTAGAACTCTACAAATTGACTATGTACTCCATCGAAGCCTATGCAAGGAAATTTAAGTTGGATGGCATTAAGGAAGAGGATATCTCTTCTGTCATAGAGTCTGTGAAAAAAAGTACAAATAATGTTTCGGTTACCACAGACAAAACACAACAAATAAAAGATGATGTGATCAATCGTTTTGGTGTTACAGAAAAAGCGGTTGATAACGCATTTAGAAATCAATAGGGGGTATGACAATGGATGCATCAACGTGGCTTACCATTTCCATCATCGGATACTCCCTTTCTGGAGTATTGCTAATTGTAACAATCGTCCTATTCTTCAAAATGAATATACGTGCTATAATTTGGGATTTGACGGGCAAGACAGCAGCTAGACAGATTCAGGAAATCCGGGAACAGCATAAAATGAACGGTGCTAAACGTCCTCAGCCTAACGTCCTTAAGGGAATATTCTCCAGGCAGTTATCTTCACGTTCAGGTTGGCTGGGAAAGACAGAGGAGACATCTCGACCACCACTCGTTCATAAGCTGCCGGCAAAAATGATGGCTGAAACAGAAATTTTAACAGACCCAGAGGCAACTGAAATCCTGTCAGAAGATTCAGAAGTATTGGTGAATGGGCTGGCTGCAACGGAATTATTGCTTGATGAGAGTGAAGTTTTAAGAGAGAAGCAGGGAACTACCCTGTTATCAGATTCCGCTGATGAGGCAAGCATTCCAGCAGTTGGTTTTAAAAAAATAAAAGACATCAAAGTCACACATTCAAAACAGGAAATCAAGTAAAAAAACGACTTCATCATGTTTTACAGTCGTAGAAAGAAGGAGAGAGAGATGTTTAGGAAGAAGTCAAAGGTCACACGCATCTTGGCCGTGATTTTGGCATTCATGCTGGTTCTCTATAATCTTCCAGTTATGGCCGTCACAAATGATGCTACACAACAAACCGAAGGATCTACACTAGAATCGACGCTCGAGCAAGTGCCAGAGACAGCACCAACACCAGCGCCAGATCCTGCACCGGAACCAACGCCGGAACCGGCACCAGAACCAGAGCCCGCGCCAGCACCAGAACCTGAGAAAGTTACCTATAACGTAACTGTATATCAGTCAGGATCGGGTAAGGTTGAAATCAACAGCTCTGAGTACAGTAAACCTGTTTCAGTGGTGGAGGGTGAAGATGTTGAAGTCAACATTACCCCAGAGGCAGGCTATGAAATTAGCTCTGTCACCATTGGCGGTAAATCACAAACAGTTTCAGACAAAGGGAAGTTCACAGACACCATCCCTGCTATTTCTGACCATACAACCATTAGAGTTGTATTTGTCAAAAAGACCTATTTCATTACATATGATGCCTATCGTAATGGTACTGTAACGGGAAGTACAGGAAAAGCGATTAGCAAGTACGGCGGATTCAACACTGTTCTGCCTAATGCTGATGCATCGTTTACTGTTACGCCAGATGCTGGTTACCATATCGATAAACTGACCATTGATGATGTTGAGATTAACCTTAAGACTGATCTAAATGGTGCACTAAATGGCACCGGATATACGTACACATTTAAAAATGTGGGTAGTAACCATAGAGTTAACGTCAAATTCGCGATTAACACTTATACGATAACCTTTAACTATAATAGTGATTTAGGTGAAGTAAAAGATGTTGATAAGAATGAAACCATCACTTCAGATGGCGGAAGTATCACAGTGGATTATGGTTCAGAACCGACTATCCTTATTAGCCCAAAAACGGGATACCATGTTAAAAGTGTTAAAGTCGGTGATACAGAGCTTGTAAAACCAACAGAAGTGACTCAATCTACAGTGAAGCGTGAGTTTATACTTCCAAAAGTAACAGAAAATCAAAGTGTGGTAGTGACTTTTGAGATTAACACATATGAAGTGAAGGCAGCTGTAAAAGGTGGTTATGGGGAAATTACACCTAGTACTAAGGAAGTAACGCATAACGGTGACGTGACTTTTACCATTACACCACAAGATTCCTCCTATCAACTTGCCACGTTAACTGTTAATGGAGAACCTGTCGATGATTATACTGAAAACAAAGACGGTGAGCGTGTTACATACACGTATACATTAAGCGATATTCAAGGACCTGCTAATATTGTGGTTGGCTTCGAAGGTGTACAGGTTTTAGAAGGAACTTGGGAGAATTACGTTTCCATTACACCTACATCAGGGCGTTTAGTTGATTCTTATTTTGACGGTGATGATAATCAAGTTCTTGTGTACTCAACAGATGCAGCAGTAGAAATATCACCAAAAGCACCATACGACCAAGTAGATGTTTCCCGGTCCTTTCAGGATTCCGTTTCCATCAATAGCTCCACTACTATAAGTAAGATCATTGTACGATCTTCTGCTGGAGTACCAGGATTAATTGGAAATAAGAGGGTGAAGGTTAATTTGCCTGGCGATTTAGTGATCGCTTTTGATAAAAAAAGTCCTTCTGTTCAAACTCCTTCACTAGATGGAGCAAACAAGGAGACCATAAATGGCTCATTATGGTTCAGTGACGCTGTTTCCGTTTCGTTCGGGATTGATAATGTCAAAGAATCTGTGGGTCAGATTGATTTCTCTTCTGACATAGCGAATGTTTATTATCGTAATATGGCTGACCCTGATGATAAGGGAACGAAGCTTGAAAGTAAAGCAGGAGTATACTCTTTTAAAACAGTAGACGATGATTATCAAGGTCAATATAAGATCTGGGCAGAGGATAAAGCAGGAAATGTTTCTGCTGAACAAATCGTCCCTATTCATATTGACAAAACCAAGCCGAAACTCGCACCAGGACAGGCATTTACCATTGAAAAAATAAATGACAACATTGTAGCTGAAATCATTTCATTCCTTACGTTTGGAACTTTCTATAATAAAGGATTAAAAGTGACACTTAAGGTAAGTGATGAGGCTTCAGGAATTAAAGGTATTTCATTGCTAACCAGCGATGAAAAAGTGGTTCCGAAATTGGTGAATGGCAGTTTTATCAACAATGGCTTAACAGCACAAGCGTCATTCATCATCGATGAAGAAAGCTTTAGCGGAACACTTAAAGCAATGGTTACTGACAAAGTCAACAACCATGAAACATATAAGGTAAGCAGTGAGAATTCGAATATCAATCCTAATGGTAATGGATTCATTATGATAGATCGAAAAGCTCCTAGTGCTGAAATACATGTAAATCATGAAGATAACGTAACTTCCTACGTTCGTAAAGATCACACGGAGTTTTATAGCCAGGATGTACAGATCGGTGTTAAACCACATGATGCTGATTCCGGTGTAAATGCTGTTACGATTGATATTAACAACGAGAGACATTCAGATTTTGATTTTTCGGCTGAAAAGGAAACGCAAAAAAGCCCAACTCTTGCTCCTATCGCAACAGAAACTCCAGCGGGTGAGCATAAAGCATACGATGTTTCTGTAAATGTGAAGGATCATGCAGGAAATCAAAGTGGAGAAAAAACGAAATCAATTGTGATTGATAAAGAAGCTCCAACACTTGCTCCTGGTAAATCCGTTACGGTTCGTGAAATTAGCTTATTAGATAGCTTAATGAAATTCTTGCCATTTGGAAGTTTCTTTACGAAAGGATTACAGGTTACCGTAAAAGTCGAGGATAAAGCAGCTGGGATTAAACATGTTGCCCTTGTTACGAATCCGGTTAATCCAGATGAAGAGAAAGTGGCCCCGAAGTTGGTTTCAGAAACTTACAGCAGCGACTCTTTAACAGGTGAAGTAACGTTCAAACTGGATGTCGAGAGCTTCGAAGGAAATCTTGCAGTTGAAGTAACAGACAATGTTAACAATAAAAAGTCTTATGCTATAACAAACAACAACTCCAATATCTCCCAAAAAGGGAAAGGGTTATTTATGATTGATGGAGTTGCTCCTTCTGCGAAAATCAATGTCACTCATGGAGAAGATGTGGATTTTTATGAAGGTGTTCATGTTTCAACTGGAGAAACCACTGAATTTTACAGTGAAGATGTTCAGGTAGATGTTGAGGCAAATGACCAGCATTCTGGTGTTAATAACGTTTCTATTGATATTAACGATAAGGAATACAAGGAGTACGATTTCTCAAGCCTTAGCGAAAGGCAAAAGAATCCTTCGATTGACCCTATTCAAACAAGTTCACTTGTGGAAGAGGGGAGATTATTTCAGTTTGCCGTTGAGGTAGAGGATAATGCAGGTAACACGAATAAACAAGAGGTCGTAAAAAGGACTCTATATATCGACGAAATCAATCCAACCCTTGCAAAAGGTAAAGACTCCGTTCGCTTTGAAGTAGTGAATGAGAGCTCCATTGCTAAATTCTTAAATTACCTTACATTTGGTACATTCTTCAATAAAGAAATTAAAATCACTGCCAATGTTAAGGACGATGCTTCTGGAATTAAGGATATTCTGTTGATTGCTGCCCAAGAGGGAACAGATGATAAAAAGATGATCACTCCTGAGAAAGTCGAAAAGGATGCTTTGACAGCAGTTGCAGAGTTTAGGTTTGATGCAGAAAGCTTTAATGGTACTTTTTCTGTAGAAGTGACAGACAATGTAAACAACAAAAGTAAGGTACCATACCTCGTTACCTCTGCAAACTCAAACATTGCAGCCGAAACAAGTGGAGTAGTAATGATTGAGAAAAATAAACCTACTGCAGCAATTACACTTTCTCCTGAAAATGGACGGGAACCATATGTGGGTATCGAAAAGACCACTGGTAAGGAAACGGAATTCTATAGCGGTGTTGTAACATTTAATGTGGATGTTGAAGATACCGATTCGGGTATCAATGCTGTTGTCATTAAAGTGAATGGAAAAGAAATTCTAGCAGAAGCAGATCAATATAAATATTATTATGATGATCTTGCAGAAAAGCAGCATCATCCAAAGATCGATTCTTTTAGTACAAAACAACTCTCTGATATAGGAATTCCTGTTAATGAAAATGGTTCATATGATGTTTCTGTTGAAGTCATTGACAATGCAGGAAACTCTCATAAACTTGAAAAGACAATCTTTATCGATAGCAGTGACCCTGTTATCTCTGGTTTCACTTTTACAGCTGATGATGAAAAGACTGGTAAACATGGCATCCTTAATGACATTATTGAACTAGATGACTATGGTTACTACTTCAAAAAGTCCACTCAAGTTACAGTAAAAGCAGTCGATCCAGAAGTGCCAAATGAGGCAGCTACGCAGGTAAAATCGATGATTCTTTATTTACAAGATTATGAGAATGGTAATTTCTATGCCGTTCCAGCAGAAGGTCCTATCTCTCTAGTTGATGAGTCAGAAGTTGCAAATATTGAGCCAGTACTAACCACTGGTGAAGTAACTTTTACTGTTCCAGCTTCATTTAAAGGGCGGATTTTTGCAAAGGCCATTGATCATGTTGATAACATGGGAGAGTTTGAAACACCAAAAGCTGCGATTATAGAAGATAAAGCCAAGCATGATAGTGAAAAGGAACATATTACGTTCGACAGACAAAAAACAACTTATAAAGATAATAAAAATTTAGACCTTTATAGCCATAACGTTCCTGTAAAGTTAACAGTTAAGGACACTTACTCAGGTCTTAGCAAGGTTGAGTGGTCGGTTGTCGCTCCAAACGATACAGCCAAGAATCAGGTCGGAAATATCACTGAAATTGACCATGAGAAAACCTTTATGAAGGACAATAAGATTGATGGCTGGCTTGTCACCAAGACAGATAAGAACCTTGTTCAGGAAATGACCCAAACCATTCAGGTTAACAATGACAGTAATGGTATTGTCGTAAAGGTCAAGATTACAGATCGTGCAGGAAACACATCGGAGGATGAAATTACCTTCAGCATTGACAAGACACTTCCGACGATTCAGGTTACGTATGATAACAACACAGCAGATCCTCAAAATGCTGATTATTTTAAAGAGAATCGTACCGCAACCATTGTGATTACAGAGCGTAATTTTAAAGCGAGTGATGTGGTTCATTTGATCACAAATAAAGATGGTGCAGTTCCAGCGTTATCAGCTTGGAAAACTGCAGTCAACACAGCGGATCCAAATAAAACAACTCATACTGCAACCATCAGTTACACTGCAGACGGTGATTACACATTTGATATTAACTATCGTGACAATGCCGAAAATGCTGCGGCCCCAGTTGCTCAGGATAAGTTTACAATCGATAAAACAAAACCGGTTATTAATGTATCGTATAACAATAACGCTGCTGCAAATGGGAATTACTATAAAGCTGGCAGAACGGCAACCATTTCAATTACCGAGCATAACTTTGAAACTAGTCGTATTAAGGTGACAGGCACCGCAAGTGATAATGGTGCTCCAGCAGCCTTTCCTGCTGTAAGTCGTTGGACAACAAAAGGTGATGTTCATACAGCAACCATCCAGTATTCTGCCGATGCAAAGTACAGCTTTGATATCGAGTACAGTGATATGGCAGGAAATACCGCGGATGATTATGCAAGTGAAACCTTTATTGTGGACCAGACGGTACCTGAATTAAAGATTACAGGTGTTCTTGACCAGACAGCCAATAATGGCGATGTTATTCCTGTGATCTCCTATTCGGATACAAATTTTAATAAGAATCAAGTAAGCATTAGCTTAGAAGGGTCCAACAGAGGTTCAGTTAAGTTAAATGGCAGCTACAGTGATGCCGCCAACGGTCAGGTTTATACGTTCAAGAACTTTGAAAAAACGAAAGAAGTGGATGACCTTTATACATTATCCGCCTCTCTTACAGACTTGGCAGGAAACGTATCAACCAAAACCATTACTTTCTCTGTTAACCGTTTCGGTTCTGTTTATTCCTTCGATGAAGACTTGAAGAGTATTGAAGGTAAATTTGTTCAGAAAGAAAAAGATGTCATTGTAACGGAAACAAATGTTGATAACTTAAAGCCCGAATCCATTACGATAAAAGTGACTAAGAATGGGACACCAACTGACTTGGTGAAAGGGAAAGATTTCACGATTACAGAAACAGGCGGAAAAGGTAAGTGGAGTCAATATACGTATGTAGTCAAAAAGGATTTGTTTGCTGGCGATGGCCGTTACACTGTGACAATCTACTCAGAGGATGCTGCAGGAAATATCAATGAAAACATTGATGAAACGAAAAAAGCAGAAATTTCCTTCGGTATCGACAAAACGAAACCAGTTATTGTTCCAATCGATATTGAAAGTGGCGAACAATATCCAGTAGAAAACAAAGATGTAACCATCTCCATAAAGGATAACCTGGTTCTTGAAGGTGCATCTATTTACTTGAATGATAAAAAAGTAGAGCACCAAGAAAATGGGGAGAATTTCACCTTCAGTATCCCGAATTCTAACGAGAAACAAGAGGTTAAGATTGTTGCTGTCGACGCGGCA
>Ga0182744_1003380_pt1 | contig 12451 bp, 10 predicted proteins | sample eDN3rd30CKraftMG_FD_128525 | JGI IMG/M metagenome (GOLD analysis project Ga0182744, IMG submission 128525) | Enriched Miracle-Growth compost microbial communities from Emeryville, California, USA - eDNA 3rd pass 30_C Kraft MG (version 2) (version 2) ...
ATCGACAGGAAAAATCATCCGTAAAGGGAACCAGAATGAGCGTCTGATTCCCATCGACAGGAAAAATCATCCGTAAAGGGAACCAGAAGGAGCGTCTGATTCCCATCGATAGGAAAAATCATCCGTAAAGGGAACCAGAAGGAGCGTCTGATTCCCGTCGACAGGTTAAATCAACCGTTAAGGGAACCAAAGAGAACGTCTGATTCCTATCGACAGGAAAAATAAACGGTTAAGGGAACCAGAAAGGGCATCTGATTCCCATACGCAGGTAAATTCAACCGCTGTGGGAATCAGAAAGATCATCTGATTACAGGCGCAGTCATTTTCTAGACATACACAACTAGATGGTTTTTATATTATCTTTCAATTACCCAAAGGACGTGAACACAGTGTTACAAGCAACAATGTTATTTATACTTGCAGGCATTGCAGAGATAGGAGGGGGTTATCTTATTTGGCAATGGCTGCGTGAGGGGAAGCCGTCCTATTGGGGACTAATCGGCGGAGTAGTGTTAGCATTGTATGGTGTTATTGCGACCTTTCAATCCTTTCCATCATTTGGCAGAGTGTATGCCGCCTATGGGGGAGTCTTCATCGTACTTTCAGTCTTATGGGGTTGGGGAATTGATAAGAATACTCCCGATTTGTATGACTGGGTCGGGGCTGGAATTTGCATAGCAGGTGTTTTAGTGATGTTACTTGCACCAAGGAATTAAAAAAGAGCTTGGATGTCCAAGCTCTTTTCAACTTTATTTATGTGCAAGCTCATACGCTGAAATTTTATCTTCATAGTTAAGAGTGACACCAATTTCATCCCAGCCGTTAAGCAGCATTTCTTTCGGATATGGAGCAATATCAAAAGTAAACTCTAATCCTTGATTATCGGTAACCACTTGGTCTTCTAGATTCACAGTAAGTGAGTACTCCTCGTCCTCAGCCTTTCGCATGATACTTTGAACTTGTTCTTCACTAGCTTGAATCGTAAGAATACCATTTTTAACACAGTTGTTTTTAAAAATATCTGCATAGCTTTGGGCAATAACCACTTTAAAGCCAAAGTCCTGAATTGCCCATGGGGCATGCTCACGTGATGATCCACAGCCAAAGTTTTCACCTGCTACTAAAATAGAAGCACCCTGATATTTTGGATGATTCATGGAAAAGTCCTCACGCAGGTTACCATCATCATCAAAGCGCCAGTGATAAAATAAAAACTGACCAAAACCGCTTCGTTCAATTCTTTTTAGAAATTGCTTTGGAATAATCTGGTCTGTGTCTACATTATTTCGATTTAACGGGCAAACGACTCCTGTATGAATGCGTAATGGTTCCATTTATAGTACCCCCTGAGCAGTGAACTGACGAACATCAACGAAACGGCCTGCAACCGCAGCAGCAGCAGCCATTTCAGGACTTACAAGGTGAGTGCGAGACCCATTTCCTTGGCGGCCTTCAAAATTACGGTTAGAAGTAGAAGCACAGCGTCCTCCTGGAGGAACAATGTCATCATTCATTGCCAGACACATACTGCACCCAGCTTCACGCCATTCAAAGCCTGCTTCTTTAAAAATCTGGTCAATGCCTTCTTTTTCAGCAGCCATTTTTACACTAAACGAACCTGGAACAACAATAGCCTTCACCTTAGGATTTACCTTGTGACCGCGAATGACATCCGCAGCCTTACGAAGATCACTTAACCGTGAATTGGTGCATGAACCAATAAAGACATGGTCAATTTCTACACTTGAAATTGGCTGACCGGCTTCAAGTCCCATATAGTGAAGGGCGCGAGAAATTTCATCCTTTTTATTTGCTTTTTCTTCATGATCTGGATTTGGAACAGAGGCTGTAATTGGGATACACATGCCTGGGTTTGTTCCCCATGTAACCTGAGGTTCAACTTCGGATGCTTCTATTTCAACAACCGCATCATATTGTGCACCTTCATCGGTAGCAAGTGCCCGCCATTTTGCTACTGCTTCAAGAAAAGCTTCACCTTTAGGAACATGTCGACGTCCTTTTAGGTATTCAAACGTTGTTTCATCAGGAGAAATCAAGCCTGCTCGTGCACCAGCTTCAATGGACATATTACAAACGGTCATACGTTCTTCCATTGAAAGGGAGCGGATTGCTTCGCCTGTATATTCCATCACATAACCAGTTCCAAATTGGACCCCAAATTTTCCGATAATCGCTAGGATTAAATCCTTCGCCGTTACACCTGTACCAAGATTTCCATTCACCTTAACATTCATTGTTTTTGGAGGTGCTTGCCAAAGTGTTTGCGTAGCTAAGACATGTTCTACTTCACTTGTCCCGATCCCGAACGCAAGGGCACCAAACGCACCATGTGTAGAAGTATGACTATCACCGCAGACGATTGTTTTTCCAGGCTGTGTAAGACCAAGCTCAGGGCCAATAACATGAACAATTCCATTGTCAGGATGCTGACGGTCTGAAAGTTCAACACCGAATTCCTGGCAGTTCTCTTTTAATGTATCAATTTGTTTCTTTGAGATGGGATCCTTGATTACGTTTCGATCACGTGTGGAAACATTGTGATCCATTGTCGCATATGTTAAATCTGGGCGGCGCACCTTTCGACCGTTCATCCGTAATCCTTCAAAGGCCTGAGGAGAGGTTACTTCATGAACTAGATGCAAATCGATAAAAAGTAAATCAGGTTTTCCCGCTTCTTGATGTACAACATGCTGCTGCCAAACTTTTTGAATTATATTTTTGGGTTTTTGCATAATGTCCTTCCTCACGTTTATAGATTTAGTAAAAGGGGAGGTTGTCCCGGATTAGATAAGTAAGTTCTTAAAAAAGGTTCCTAGATAGGGAGAAGCAGCTGGACTGATGAGCCCAGCTGCAATAATTTTAAACGTAACAGCTCATAATACATTTTGATGCGTTCTGTGATTTAATATAATCGACGATTAGACGAGTCATTTCTTCGGTGCCCACTTGTCTTCCTTCAGGTATTTGAAGGTCTGCTGTATGGAATCCGCTATCTAACACAGACTGGACTGCATCTTCAATTAACTTTGCCTCATCATTGAGCTGGAAAGAGTAACGCAGCATTAATGCAGTTGATAAAATCATTGCTGTTGGATTTGCAATACCTTTACCTGCAATGTCTGGAGCAGAGCCATGGACAGGCTCGTATAAACCAACTCCGCCTTCACTTAAGCTTGCTGAAGCAAGCATTCCTAGTGATCCTGTTAGGACAGAAGCCTCATCGCTAAGAATGTCACCAAACATGTTCTCTGTAACAATAACATCGAACTTGGATGGATTTGTAATTAATTTCATTGCTGCCGCATCCACCAATACATGTTCAACCACGACATCTGGATACTGAGCTTTTTTCTCTTCCACAATTTCGCGCCACATTTTACTGGATTCTAGCACGTTTGCTTTATCAACAGAAGTAAGGTGTCCACGCCGTCCTTGTGCAGCTTGAAAGGCTTTATCTACGATTCTTTCAATCTCTTTACGTGTATAAGCTAGTGTATCAACAACGGTCTGGCCGTTGTCACGGCGTTCGCTTGGCGTACCAAAATAAATTCCGCCGGTCAATTCACGAACTATTAATAAATCGCTGCCTGCAACAACTTCTTCTTTTAAAGGAGAAGCATGCAGTAAGTTCTTAAATCCTTTAATGGGTCTTAAATTTGCATATAAATCAAGGGCCTTCCGAATACCGAGTAATCCTCTTTCAGGGCGTAAATGGGAGGGGTTGTTATCCCATTTTGGGCCGCCAACCGCGCCTAATAATACAGCATCTGCCTGCTTACACGCGTCAACTGTTGTTTCCGGCAGCGGAGTGCCGTATAGGTCGATGGCTGCCCCTCCGATTTCATGGGTTTCGAAGCTAAAACTGTGGTTAAATTCTTCAGCAACAGCATTCAATACATCTTTTGCAGAATTAATAACCTCCTTGCCAATCCCATCACCAGGTAGTAATACAATACGTTTTTTCATTCGAAGCAACCTCCTCGTCATTTTTTCATTCGCCTTGCGTTGCCATTATGCTTGAGCTGATGCTTGAACAACAGCCTTTGGGGTAAAAAATACTCGATTTACAGCATTCAAGAACGATCTGGCAGAAGCCTCTAAAACGTCCTGAGCTGAACCGCGGCCACTTACCTGAACACCATCAACTGTCATTTTTACATGTACCTCAGCCAATGCATCCCGTCCTTGGCCAACTGAGTTAAGTTTAAAATCTGTTAAGTGAATTTCTTCTTTAATAAGAGCTTCTAATGTGTTCATTAGTGCCTCCACACTTCCAGAACCTGTACGGGCTGTTTCAACGCGTTCACCTTCTGGAGTGGTAAGAGCTACTGTAGCAGTAGGGAGGTTTGCAGAACCATAATGAACTTGGAAAGCTTCTAACTCATACTTCTTAAAGTCTGCAACAGCTGTTTGAATATCTGTCAAAATGGTAAATAGATCTTCATCGGTAACTTCTTTTTTACGATCAGTCAGCTGTTTAAATGACTTAAATGCTTCAAGAAGTTTTTCATCAGATAACGTAAAGCCCATATTTTCAATTTTATCTTTAAAGGCATGACGTCCTGAATGCTTCCCAAGCACTAAATCGTTGGATTGAATACCAACCATCTCAGGGGTAATAATTTCATAGGTTAAGGTATTTTTTAAGACACCATCCTGATGAATTCCTGACTCATGAGCAAAAGCATTTTTTCCGACAACAGCTTTATTTCCAGGTACCATCATTCCCGTAAAACGGCTTACTAGATCGCTAGTGCGTTTGATTTCTTTTAAAACTAGATTCGTAGTGAAAGGGTATTTATCTTTTCTAATATTCAGGGCTACGGCAATTTCCTCTAGTGAGGCATTCCCAGCACGTTCACCAATGCCGTTAATTGTACCCTCGACCTGGGTAACACCGTTCTCTATCGCAGCTAGTGAATTGGCTACAGCCATTCCTAGATCATCATGACAATGGCAGGATAGTGCAGCTTTATGGATATTTGGAACGTTTTCTCTGATATAACGGAACATTTGACCATATTCTGCTGGAGTTGCATAACCTACAGTGTCAGGGAGGTTAATGACTGTTGCTCCAGCGTCGATAACCTTTGTAATGATTTTGACAAGAAAATCAAGATCTGAACGAGAAGCATCTTCAGCAGACCATTCGATATGAGGGAACCTTTGTTTTGCATATGCCACCATATCGACAGAGGTTTGAATGACTTCCTCTGGAGTTTTGAACAATTTATATTTCATATGAATAGGGGAGGTGGCAAGGAAAACATGCAACCTTGGTTCTGCAGCATCCTTTAATGCGTCCCACGCAATGTCTATGTCCGATTTAATTGCTCTTGCCAGGCCAGTAACGGAACTGTTTTTAATACTCCGGGCAATTGCTCTTACTGCCTCGAAATCCCCTTGGGAGGAAGCCGGAAATCCGGCCTCCATGATATCAACGCCAAACCTTTCTAGTTGTCTAGCAATTTCAAGTTTTTCAAGCTGGTTTAAATTCACACCAGGGGACTGTTCTCCATCGCGCAGTGTCGTATCAAAGATGTTAACGTGAACCATTTACCACCACTTCCTTCTTCTCATTTACTGGCTTATTTTTAATAAATGGCATTAATGCACGAAGCTCACGGCCTACAACTTCAATTGGATGGTTATTTTCGCTGCGGTTGATTGCGTTAAATTGTGGACGGTTTGCTTGGTTTTCCAAGATCCAGCCTTTCGCAAATGCACCTGTTTGGATATCTGTTAAAACATCTTTCATGCGTGCTTTTGTATCTTCATTCACAACACGTGGTCCAGATACGAAATCTCCCCACTGAGCTGTGTCAGAGATAGAATAGCGCATGTTTTCTAGTCCTCCTTCATATAGAAGGTCAACGATTAATTTTAATTCGTGTAAACACTCAAAGTAAGCAACCTCAGGCTGATAACCAGCTTCTACAAGAGTTTCGAACCCAGCTTTGATTAGGGCTGTAGTACCGCCGCAAAGAACTGCTTGCTCTCCGAAAAGATCTGTTTCTGTTTCTTCTTGGAATGAAGTTTCTAACACACCTGCACGAGCAGAACCGATACCTTTAGAGTAAGCTAGAGCTAATTCGCGCGCTTGGCCAGTGTAATCTTGGTAAACTGCATAAAGTGCTGGAACTCCCGCTCCTTCAGTATAGGTGCGTCGTACTAAATGTCCTGGTCCTTTAGGAGCAACTAGGAATACGTCAACATCCGCAGGAGGAACGATTTGTGTAAAGTGAACGTTAAAACCATGAGCAAATACTAATGCATTACCAGCTTCAAGGTTTGGTTTAATGCTTTCTTCATATACTTTAGGCTGCATTTCATCTGGAAGTAAAACCATGATAACATCTGCTTGAGCAGTTGCTTCAGCAACAGTTGTAACTTCAACACCATCTTCAACTGCTTTATCCCAAGACTTTCCGCCTCTTAAACCTACAACTACGTCAAAGCCGCTTTCCTTTAGGTTTAATGCGTGTGCATGACCTTGTGAGCCATATCCGATTACTGCGATTTTCTTTCCTTGTAAAACTGCCTCTTGAATATCTCCGTTATATAATACTTTTGCCATTATAATCATCCCTTCGAAAATGTTTATTTTATTTGAGAGTAGGTAGTTAACTCGTTAACCTGTGGTTGATGTCCGCGTAAAAAGGCGGTTAATCCTGTTCTTGCAATCTCTTTAATTCCATATGGGCGAAGTAAATCAATCAACGCGTCAATTTTGTCTGGGCGACCTGTGATCTGGATCGTTAAGCTGTCTTTGCTAACGTCAATAATCAAGGCGCGGAATGGATCAATAATTCCGTTAATCTCGCTGCGAAGCTGTGAGCTACCGGCTACTTTAATGAGTGCCAGTTCACGAGCGACAATTGCCTTATCTGTAATATCTGAAACTTTTAAAACATCAATTTGCTTGTTAAGCTGTTTTGTCACTTGTTCAAGGCGCTGATCATCTTCAACTTCAACCACTAAGGTCATTTTTGAAATGCCTTCGGTTTCAGTAGGACCGACTGAAATACTTGAAATATTAAACTGACGCCTTTGTAATAAACCAGTGACTCGATTTAAGACACCACTTCGGTCCTGAACGGTTAAGGATATTATCCGTTTCACGATGGTTTCACCCCAATCATTTCATGTATTCCTTTGCCAGGAGCAATCATCGGGAAGACCTTTTCCTGCTGGAGCACTCGGCAGTCCATTAAAACAGGACCGTCATAAGCAAACACTTCAGGAAGCTTGGTGATTAATTCTTCCTGACTTTCAATCTTTAACCCTCTAATATGATAGCTTTCAGCAAGCTTTACAAAATCAGGCTGCGAATGAAGGATCGACTCTGAAATGCGGTTTCCATGTAATAATTCCTGCCATTGCCGAACCATACCTAGGGCACCGTTATTTACAATGATGATCTTGACAGGCAGATTCTGTTCATAGATGACAGATAACTCTTGAAGCGTCATCTGGAATCCAGCATCGCCGACAATTGCTACTACAGTGTTTCCTGGTGAAGCCATTTGCGCTCCAATTGCAGCAGGGAAGCCAAAGCCCATTGTTCCAAGGCCACCAGAGGTAACCCAGCGATGTGGTTTTTCAAAATTGTAATACTGAGCAGCCCACATTTGGTGCTGACCAACGTCTGTCGTGACAACTGCATTCCCATTAGTTACTTTATGAATGGCCTCGATCAACCATTGCGGCGACATACCGTTTGGATCGTGTTTATACCATAGTGGGAATTCTTCTTTATTCTTGTTTAATGTTTCTAACCATCCTTCAGTATCGGGTGATTCTGCTGTCTGATTAATTAATTCAACCAATGCTTCCTTTGAATCCGAAACAATTGGAATATTAGTTGGAACATTTTTACCAATTTCAGCCGGATCGATATCAATGTGTGCCACTTTCGCATTTGGAGCGAAGTGCTTTAGATTCCCTGTAAGCCGGTCGTCAAAGCGCGCACCTATATTAATCAGTAAATCAGACTCGTATATTGCCATGTTTGCTGTGTATGTTCCATGCATTCCGCCCATCCCGAGAGAGAGAGGGTTGTTTGCTGGGAAAGTTCCAAGACCAAGTAGAGTGGTTACAACGGGAATCTTGTGTTTTTCAGCAAAAGCCGTTAACTCTTTAGAAGCTTTTCCATGAAGAACTCCAGCGCCAGAAAGAATAACTGGTTTTCTAGACTTAGTAATGGCATCAGTAAGTTTTTTGATCTGCAGCGGATTTGGCTTCGTTGTTGGCTGATATCCCGGCAGGTGGATAGCACCTTCTTCAGGTATCTGCGATAATTCTCCAGCTGAGATATCTTTTGGAATATCAATTAATACCGGACCTGGACGGCCTGTAGAAGCAATGTGAAAAGCTTCTTTGACAATTCTAGGCAGGTCGGAAATGTCTTGCACCTGATAATTATGTTTTGTTATTGGTGTTGTAATTGCCATAACGTCTGCTTCTTGAAAGGCATCAGTTCCGATTACACCTCTTGCAACCTGACCAGTGAAAATGACTAGAGGTAAGGAATCCATCATTGCGTCCGTAATTCCTGTCACTAGGTTAGTTGCACCAGGTCCTGAAGTTGCAATTACTACTCCTGGTTTTCCTGTAATACGGGCGTAACCTTCAGCAGCATGAATGCTACCTTGCTCGTGACGGAAGAGGACGTGCTTAATGTTACCTCTTGCACGATAAATCGCATCATATATTGGTAGAACTGCACCACCTGGATACCCAAAAAGCGTATCAACACCTTCATTAATTAATAAGTCAATGAGCAGGTCTGCACCAGTTTTTGGTGCCGTACTTGTTTGGAAGTCCAGCTTTGCTTCTACTTTCACCTCTTAATCCCTCCTTGTAGATATTTACCTAAATAGTAAAAGGCCATTTCGCCTCCGAATAAACTGCAGTTGAAAACAAAAGCAGAATATATCGGGGAGAAAAGGCCTTCCAATTCTCGGTACCACCCGGTTTTACAGCACCCTCACGAATGCTGCCTCTTGAAGCGATCAAAAAACATAACCGCTTCTTTTGGTAACAGGTGCCCTAAGAGAACACCTGATTGAGCCTAATAAGTTAGGACTGTTCAGCTCAATACTCAGGGATGATGTCAGAATAAGGTGTATTACTGGGCTTCCAGCAACCCCAGCTCTCTGAAAATACATTTTCTTATTCCTTTATTCCCGTCATCGATTTTAACTATAAACTTTTCAAATCTACTGAAATGTCTTTAACCTCGGCTATTAAAAGGGAGCCTAGACCCTAGGTAGGTTAAAGCGACAGTAACTAATATTGCTTCTTCTCTATATCTTCATAATCCCGCCAGTATTGGCAGATGTAACTAACTTTGCATATTTGGCTAAGTAGCCGGTTTTAATTTTTGGCTCTGGCTTTTGCCATAAGCGTCTTCGTTCTGCTAATACCTCGTCATCCACAAGCAATTCAATGGACCTTGCAGGCAGATCGATTAGGATTTTATCACCATTTTCAACTAGAGCAATAGGTCCGCCTTCAGCTGCTTCTGGCGAAATGTGTCCAATTGAAATTCCTCGGCTCGCACCTGAAAAGCGGCCATCCGTGATAAGGGCAACTTCTTTACCTAATCCACGACCCATAATAGCGGAGGTAGGGGCAAGCATTTCTGGCATACCTGGTCCGCCTTTTGGACCTTCATAGCGGATAACTACAACGTGTCCCGCTTGGACAGTACCATTATTAATATTTTCTTGTGCTTCTTCCTGAGATTCAAATACGATTGCTTCACCAAGGAAGGTTGTAATCGATGGGTCAACCGCACCGACTTTGATAACACTGCCATCTGGAGCAATATTTCCATATAGAATGGATAGACCGCCAACAGGGCTATATGGATTGTCTTTTGTTCGGATGACATTTTCATTTGTTATTGCTGCATCCTTGACATTTTCTTGAAGGGTTTTTCCAGTGATCGTTAAGCAATCCTTATGGAGTGCTCCTTCAACTTTATAAAGCTCGTTGATAATGGCACTTACTCCGCCGGCATGATGGATATCTTCCATTGAATAATCTGATGCTGGCATGATTTTAGCCAAATATGGAACCTTTTCAGCAATTCTGTTAATATCGCGTAAATCATATTCAATACCTGCTTCATGTGCAATGGCTAGGGTATGTAGAACCGTGTTCGTTGATCCTCCCATGGCCATATCTAGAGCAAATGCATTGTCAATTGCTTCTCTTGTAATGATGTCGCGAGGGCGAATATCATTTTTTACTAATTCAACAAGATGTTTCGCAGCTTTTCGAATAAGTTCATGTCTTTCTTCAGAAGTTGCAACGATTGTTCCGTTACCTGGAACGGTCATTCCTAATACTTCCATTAGACAATTCATTGAGTTTGCTGTGAACATTCCTGAGCATGAACCGCAGGTAGGACAAGCATTGGTTTCAATCTCAAGTAATTGCTGCTGCGTCATTGAACCGCTATGGTATGCACCAACTCCCTCAAAAACGGAAGTAAGGGAAAGGTTCTTTCCTGTTGTTGGAGAAACTCCAGCTTCCATTGGACCTCCTGATACAAAAACAGAAGGGACGTTTGTTCTGGCTGCAGCCATTAACATTCCAGGTGTAATTTTGTCACAGTTTGGAATGTAGAAAACACCATCAAACCAGTGAGCATTAATAACAGTTTCTGCACTATCAGCGATTATTTCACGGCTTGGAAGGGAATACCTCATTCCAATATGCCCCATTGCGATTCCATCATCAACACCAATGGTGTTAAATTCAAAAGGAATTCCGCCGGCTTCCCGTATTGCTTCTTTTACAATTTCACCAAAATGATTGAGGTGTTTATGTCCAGGAATAATTTCAATAAATGAGTTACAGACACCGATAAACGGTTTATCTAAGTCTTTCACTGTTACCCCAGTCGCGTATAGCAGGCTGCGGTGGGGGGCACGATCAATCCCCTTTTTAATCATATCGCTTCGCATTTTTTATCTCCTAACTGACAATAACGTGGTTTGCAGATTCAGGATAACAAGCCACTCCGTCCGTTGTTACAATTTTTCTGAATTCTTCTAATAGGTCGTTTGTAACGATCCCTGGTTTGCCGCCGCTAATTTGGCGGCCATCGACATCTATTACAGCTATTACTTCTACTGCTGTACCAGTTAAGAACACTTCATCTGCTGTATAAACATCGTGGCGAGTAAAAGGAGATTCTTTCACTTCATAGCCTTTTGCTCTTGCTACATCAATGATAGCGTTTCGGGTAATTCCTTCTAATGCCCCTAAATAAACAGGAGGAGTATATATAACTCCATTCTTTACAATGAAGATATTGTCTGCTGATCCCTCTGTAACATATCCTTGATCATTAAGCATTAAAGCTTCTTGAACACCAGCTTGATTGGCTTCTAATTTAACAAGGATGTTATTTAAATAATTTAATGATTTAACTTGTGGACTTAGTACATCTGGTCGATTTCTTCTGCTGGCTACTGAGGCAATTTTGATACCTCGTTCGTAAAATTCTTTAGGATACAGTGCTAATTGTTCTGCGATAATAATTACGCTGGGCTTTGGGCAGGAGGAAGGGTCCAGTCCGAGATTTCCTTTACCTCGTGAAACAACTACACGTATATAGGCGCTGTCCAGTTCATTTTTTCTGATCGTATCGACAATTAGTTGTGTCATTTCTTCCTGAGTAAAAGGAATATTCAGCATGATGGATTGTGCTGATTCGTACAGTCTTTTAAGGTGGGCATCGAGTCTAAAGACGTTTCCGCTATAAACGCGAATGCCTTCAAATACTCCATCTCCATATAAAAATCCATGGTCAAAAACTGAAACTACAGCATCCTCTTTCTTGACAAATTTACTGTCAAGGAATATCCATTGACTTCCCAACCTAACCACTCCTTTTAGTCATAAAACGCTTTAGATAGTTAAAAAAAGATTGTAAAAAAATATCCAGCCTATTCTCCTACTTATGGGAGTACCATTGGCATGTTTATTTATGAGAATATTTAATACAAATTATATTTTCAGTTATCTTACACCCAATCTAAATCTTGGTCAACATAAAAATCTGACAATTCAAATAAATTAGAAAAGTTGATAGCGTTTTCATTATTGTCAGATTAAGGTTGGTGGAAAAAAAGAATAGTAAAAAAATTTTTTTTGAGGGATAAAAAGAAGAGTGAAATGGACCGATTTCACGTGAGGATTCTACTATAGTCAACTAAAAAAATCGATTAGATAACTCTATAAATCTGTAGAAAGGAAACGACATTAGTTTTTCACTATACTAGTTTTTCATTTTTGCGCTATCTAATTCTTGCTAAGTATTCGTATACTTCACGCAGGTTTTTATAACCCATAGTTTGGGCAAGCTCTAAAGAATGACTCCAAATATGGGCAGTCATTATTGCATCCCCAA
>Ga0182744_1003384_pt1 | contig 12448 bp, 9 predicted proteins | sample eDN3rd30CKraftMG_FD_128525 | JGI IMG/M metagenome (GOLD analysis project Ga0182744, IMG submission 128525) | Enriched Miracle-Growth compost microbial communities from Emeryville, California, USA - eDNA 3rd pass 30_C Kraft MG (version 2) (version 2) ...
ACGTCGGAGTCGTTGAGGTGCTCGGCGAGCCAGTCGGTGGTGACGAGACGCTCCGGGTGCGCGTACTCCTGGATCCGGGCGTCGGTGTCGATCGGGGCAGTCATCGGTTTCCTCCAGTGGGGTTGGATGTTCGAACTCTAGAGCGAATCAGTCAACATCAGAATCCCTGGCGGAGACTTTGTCCATGGTGCGAGATGCCTGTCAGGCGAACCATGGGGAATCCAGGGCTCTCCGCACGTCGCAAGAGGTGTTTGGATGATCGCTTGGTGAGATGCGCAGTGTTCGACAGGTGAGATGTGAGGTCGGGAGCCGAGCTCTCGGTCAGGCCAGGAGGCTCAGTGCCATCCCGAGGAGGCACACCAGGATCCCGGCCGCACCCACCGGGTCCCACCCCGAGACGACGGCGTCCGTCGCCCCGCCACGCACCGCGGCGGGCACCCCCGTCGAGGCGCGGTCCAGGTAGGGCGTGATCAGGTCGGGTCGTCCCCGGTCCCGTCCCGCGGGCGCTCCCCAGCACACGACGGAGCGGCCGTCGTCCAGGTGGATCCTGACGAGCGCGCGGGCGGTCACGTGCGAGACCCGTGACCAGGGCAGGGCGTGGACCCGCAGCACGTTGACGACGACGGCACCGTCGTCGGAGAGCCGCACGCACGGACGCACCAGCAGCACGTAGACCGCCCAGCACGCGCCCGCCAGCCACGGCAGCGTCTGCACGGCGTCACGGACGTACCCGCGCGCCAGCGCGTCGGCGACGAGGTAGCCGCAGATCAGGATCAGGGCGCCGAGCAGCCAAGGGCCGCCGCGACCGCGCACCACGACCGTGGGTCGTCCGGCGGTCGGCGCGTCGTCCGCGGTCACGCCGAGATGAGGTCGATGTGCTCGGCGTGGTGGCAGGCCACGCTCGTGCCCCCGACCTCCCGGCGCCGGGGGTCGACGCTCTGGCACATCTCCTGCTTGTCCGTCGGCATCAGCTTGTACAGGGGGCACCGGGTGCGGAAGCTGCAGCCGGTGATGGCGTCCGTGGGGGAGGGCAGGTCGCCGTCCAGCAGCACGCGGTGACGGGACTGCTCCACGACCGGGTCCGGCACGGGGACGGCGGACAACAGCGCCACCGTGTAGGGGTGCCGGGGCTCGGCGAACACAGCCTCGGAGGGCCCGTACTCCACGATCCGGCCCAGGTACATCACCGCCACCTGGTCGGCGATGTGCCGCACGACGGCCAGGTCGTGGGCCACGAACAGGTAGGAGAGACCGAGTCGCGCCTTGAGGTCCTCGAGCAGGTTGATGACGCCGGCCTGCACCGACACGTCGAGCGCGGAGACGGGCTCGTCGAGCACGACGACCTTCGGGTCGACCACCAGCGCCCGGGCGATGCCCACGCGCTGGCGCTGGCCGCCCGAGAACTCGTGGGGGTAGCGGTGCGCGTACGAGCGCTCGAGGCCCACGAGGTCGAGCACGTCGGAGACGCGCTGCGCCCGCTCGTTCTCGGGCACCCCGTGCACGGTGAGCGGCTCGGAGATGATCTCGCCGATCGTCATGCGCGGGTCGAGAGAGGCCATCGGGTCCTGGAACACGACCTGGATGTCCTCGCGCAGCCTCCGACGCTCGGCCTTGGTGAGCGTCGCGGTGTCCTTGTCGGCCACCTTGATGGTCCCCTGCGAGGCACCCTTGAGCTCGAGGATCTCCATGATGGTCGTCGTCTTGCCGCAGCCGGACTCGCCGACCAGGCCGAGCGTCTGGCCGCTGCGCACGGCGAAGGAGACGCCGTCGACAGCCCGTACCGACCCCACGCGTCGGCGCATGACCGAACCGGAGTACAGCGGGTAGACCTTGTGCACGTCGGTCAGCTCGATCGCGTTGCCGGTGGCGGTCGTGAGGCTCGCGGCCACCGGTTCGACGACCTCCGGGCGGGGGTAGATCGTGGGGCCGGGCAGGCGGCCGTCCGCGATCTCCTCGGCACGGATGCAGGCGACCTTGCGGCCCGGCCCCCCGACCTCGAACAGCGGCGGCTCGGCGGCTCGGCACTGGTCGATCGCGGCCGGGCACCGCGGCGCGAAGGGGCAGCCCGTCGGCAGCTGGGTGAGCAGCGGCGGCCGGCCCTCGAGCGGCACGAGACGCTCCGAGCGAGGGGCCGAGAGGCTCGGCATCGACCTCAGCAGGCCGATGGTGTAGGGCATCAGCGGCTTGGCGAACAGCTCGCGCACGGGGGCCTGCTCGACGATGCGGCCGGCGTACATGACGGCGACGCGGTCGGCGTTGCCCGCCACGACCCCCATGTCGTGCGTGATGAGCAGGACGGCGGCGCCGGTGACGTCCCGCGCCTCCTGGAGCAGCTCGAGGATCTGCGCCTGGATGGTCACGTCGAGGGCCGTCGTGGGCTCGTCGGCGATGATCAGCCGGGGGTTGTTCGCGATCGCGATGGCGATCATGGCGCGCTGGCGCATGCCGCCGGAGAACTCGTGCGGGAACGCGTCGAGGTTGCGCTGCACGTTCGGGATGCCGACGAGCGTCAGCAGCTCGGCGGCCCGGGCGCGGGCGGCGTGCTTGGTGAGCGACCTGTCGTGCAGGTGCAGGATCTCGGTGATCTGGTCACCGATCGAGTAGACGGGGGTGAGCGCCGAGAGCGGGTCCTGGAAGATCATCGAGATGCCCTCGCCGCGCAGCTTCGAGAAGTCCCGGTCGCCGAGGCCGACGAGCTCCTTGCCGCCGAGCGTGATGCTCCCGGTCACCCGTGCCGACGACGGCAGCAGCCCCATGATCGCCGTCGAGGAGACGGACTTGCCCGAGCCGGACTCGCCCACGAGCCCCACGAACTCCTTCTCGTGGACGTCGTAGGTCACCCCGCGCACCGCGTGCACGGGCGGGTTCCCGGCGAACGTGACATTCAGGTCGTCGACCCGCAGCAGAGGTTCAGTCACGGTTCGCTCCAGAGGTCGGGTCGACGGCGTCGCGCAGGGCGTCGCCGACGAGGCTCGTGGCCAGGACGGTGACGACGAGGATCGCTGCGGGGAAGACGAACAGCCACGGCCGGGTCACGGCGGACGCGCTGCCGGCGGCGAGCAGCGTGCCGAGCGAGACGTCGGGCGCCTGCACGCCGAAGCCGAAGTAGCTGAGCGTCGACTCCGTGAGGATCGCGGCACCCACCCCGAGCGTCGCGTCGATGATGAGCAGCGAGGCGACGTTGGGCAGGATGTGCCGGCGGATGATCGTCCACCCGGGAACGCCCATGAACCGTGCCGCCTTGACGAAGTCGCGCTCCTTGATGGACATCGTCTGGCCGCGCACGACGCGCGCCATGACCATCCAGCTCAGGACCGCCAGGGCGACGACCATCGCGACCCAGCTCAGCTTCTTGAACACCGGGCTGAGCAGCACGAGGATGTAGAAGGCGGGGAGCACGAGCATCAGGTCGACGAACCACACGATGACCTTGTCCCAGAACCCGCCGACGTATCCGCTCACCGCGCCCACGACGCCCGCGATCAGCGTGGCGCCCGGTCCGGCGATGAAGCCGATGACGAGCGACTTGCGCAGGCCGACGAGGGTCTGGGCGTAGATGTCCTGACCGATGTCGTTGGTGCCGAACCAGTGGTCCCGGCTCGGTCCGGCGCCGAAGTTGAAGACGTCAGTGGTGGTGGGGTCCCACCTGGCGACCCACGGTCCGACGATCGCCCAGACGACCACCAGCGCGATGACGATCAGGCCGATCCACGCCTGCGGCGCGGAGAGCGTCCGGCGCAGCACACCACGGCGCACGACGGTGCCGCCGCCACCGCCGAGGTGGTCGTCCTCGATGGCGACGTCGACGGTCTCCGGTCCCATGACGGCCATGTCACACCCTCACTCTCGGGTCGAGCGCCGCGTAGACGACGTCGGCGAGCGTCCCCGCGATCAGGACGAGCACCGCGGTGAACAGGACGGTCCCGGTCGCGGCGTTGATGTCGTTGTTGCGGATGCTCGAGAGCAGGTACTCGCCCATGCCGTGCCAGCTGAAGACGAGCTCGGTGACCGAGGCCCCGGTGAGCATGAGGCCGAAGGAGTAGGCGAAGAACGTCGACATCGGGATCAGGGCGACGCGCACGCCGTGGCGGATCATCGCCGAGCCGCGCGTGCGGCCCTTGGAGCGTGCGGTGCGGATGTAGTCGGCGGACAGCACGTCGAGCATCGCGGAACGCTGGTACCGCGAGTACGTGGCGACCGAGGTCAGGACGAGCACGATGGTCGGCAGCAGCAGGTGGACCGCACGGTCACCGAAGTGGGTCCAGAACCCTCCGCTGAGGCCCGCCGTGTACTCACCCGTGAACTGGATCACCTGGTGCCCGACGAGCTTGTTGAAGTTCGTCGCGAGGATCATGAGGATGACCGCGATGACGAAGGTCGGCGTGGCGGTGATCACGAACGACGCGTACGTCGAGGTCCGGTCGAAGGCCTTGTACTGCCGGATGGCCCCCATGACGCCGACGATCACGCCGATGATCGCGCCGAGCAGCGTCCCGATGATGAGCAGCCGCAGGCTCGTGGAGGCGCGCGCCGCGATCTCCTCGGTCACCGGGCGGCCGCCGGTGCTGGTGCCCAGCGAGCCGTGGGTGACGAGGTTGACGGCCCAGTCCTTGAGGCGGACGAGGACCGGGACCTCGGGGTTCACCCCCATCTTGTCGAGCGCGGCGTCGATCGCGTCCTGGCTCACCGGAGGGTTGCGTCCCAGGAACTTGGAGATCGGGTGGAGCGTGGCGCTCGCCAAGAGGTAGCCGAGGCCGGTGGCGATGACCGCGAGGATCACGTAGTTCACCAGACGCTTGGCGATGAATCCGATCATTCGGTGCAACCGCCCTCTCGGCCAGTCATGAGGTGCCACGTCCGTCGCTGGCCGCTGCACCGCTGTTGCGCACTCACACTACACATCCTTGGCCCTCGGCTGCGCGTCCGCTGGTCACGTCGCGCTCGATGATGTTACCGGTCGGTACGAAGGGGTATGTTACTGGTCGGTATCAGATCGATAACAACTGGCCCGCACGCCGCGCACGAGCGACAGCGAAGGCACAGGATGGAAGATGCACGTCGTCCGCCCGGTACCCCTGAACGGACGACGCCCCCACGATGAAAGGTGAGACCACATGACTTCCACGCACAGTCGTGCACGGATCGGAGTCGTGCTCCTCGCGGCCGGAGCGCTCGCGCTCGCGGGCTGCGGCTCGAGCGACAACCCGACCACCGGGTCTACCACGGGCAGCTCGGCGACCCCGACGACCTCCCTGCCGGGCACCGGCTGGAAGACCGCAGACCGCGACGCCGTGGCCGACGGCGGCAAGCTCACGCTCCCCGTGGACGTGACGCCACTGAACTTCCAGATCATGAACCCCGACGCGGGCACGGTCGACGACCAGACGATCGAGTCGCTGTACCTGCCGGCCTTCGTCACCGTCGCCGAGGACGGCACCTGGTCCGCCAACCCGGACTATGCGACGTCGGTCGAGCTCAAGAGCGAGGACCCGCAGGTCGCCGAGATCAAGATCAACCCCAAGGCCGTGTGGTCCGACGGCACGCCGATCACCTACAAGGACGTCGCCGCCAACTGGCAGGCGCTCAACGGCACCGACAAGGACTACGCGCCGATCTCCACCAACGTGTGGGAGGACGTGTCCTCGGTCGAGAAGGGCTCGGACGACCAGGACGTCCTGATCACCTTCAAGAACAAGAACGCGGACTGGGCCTCGGTGCTCTTCCCCATCTATCCGGAGTGGGCCGTGGCGACGCCGAAGGCGTTCAACACCGCCTGGCAGAAGGGCCCCTTCGCCCCGGACGGCAAGACCTACGTCTCCGGCGGCCCGTTCATCGTGACCAGCTATGACGTCAACGGCCAGGTCCTGACCTTCGGCAAGAACCCCAAGTGGTGGGGCGATGCTCCCAAGCTCGACACGGTGATCTTCAAGACCGTGAGCCGTGACAGCCAGGCGCAGGCCTTCGCCAACTCCGAGATCGACGCCTTCAACCTCAACGGCCAGGCCGACAACCTCAAGACGGCGCAGGGTCGTTCGGACGCGGAGATCGAGCGCTCGCTCGGCACGCAGTTCCGCCACATCACGCTGAACGGCACGAGCGCGGTCTTCTCGGACGTCAACGTCCGCAAGGCCTTCGCCACCGCTCTCGACCGCGCCACGCTTGGCCAGGCGATCCTCGGCCCGGTGGGCAGCCCCGTGGAACTGCTCAACAACCTGATCTTCCTGCCTGGTCAGAAGGGCTACACCGACAACGCGTCGAGCGTCCTGACCGGCAAGGCGGACGACGCCAAGACGATCCTCACCGACGCCGGCTACACGATCGGCTCGGACGGCAAGGCCACCAAGGACGGCACCGCCATCGAGGTGAACTTCGTCATCCCGTCCGACAACACCAACTCCTCGAACATCGCGCAGCTGGTGAAGCAGCAGGAGGCGCTCGCGGGCATCACGGTGAACATCAACACCGTCCCCTCGGCGGACTTCTTCGACAAGTACGTCAACACGACGGACCGTGAGTTCGACGCCACGTACTTCGCCTGGCAGGGCACGGCCTGGCCGATCTCCTCGACCAAGTCGATCTACTACCCCGCCGACGCCGGCCAGAACTACCCCGGCATCACCGACGACTCGCTCGGTGCGGACTGGGACGCGGCCAACGCCGAGCTCGACGCGGACAAGCGCATCGAGCTGGCCAACGCGATCGACGTGAAGCTCATCAACCTGTTCACGACGATCCCGCTGTTCCCGGAGCCGTACGCGTGGGGCGTCAAGAGCACGCTGGTGAACTACGGTCCCTCGCAGTTCCAGTCGTACACGCTGCGCTGGCAGGACGTCGGCTTCACGAGCTGACGACCGACGGCGGCGACCGCACGGCGGCCGCCGAGCAGCACCCCGCGGGGCGGGACGACCACGGTCGTCCCGCCCCGCGGCGCGTCCGGGCGCCCCGGGGCCGCACGGTGGCGAGAGCCGGTGCGGTAGGATGAGAGCGCCCGCAGTCGAATCTGGCTGTGCGTGGCTCCCGGGTGCACGCGGGTTCGCGTGCCTGCCTGGTCGTGGCCCGCGCCGACCGCATCTTCCCTCGCCGTGAAATGAGACCCCTGTATGTCTGTGCGCTCTGACCTGCGCAACGTCGCCATCGTCGCCCACGTCGACCATGGCAAGACCACCCTCGTCGACGCCATGCTCAAGCAGTCCGGCGCGTTCGGGGCGCACTCCCACGTCGACGAGCGGGCGATGGACTCCGGTGAGCTCGAGCGCGAGAAGGGCATCACGATCCTCGCGAAGAACACCGCCGTGCACTACGCCGGTCCTTCCGCGATCGAGGCCGGCGAGACCGCGGGCATCACGATCAACGTCATCGACACCCCCGGTCACGCCGACTTCGGCGGCGAGGTCGAGCGCGGCCTGTCGATGGTCGACGGTGTCGTGCTGCTCGTCGACGCGTCCGAGGGGCCGCTGCCCCAGACCCGGTTCGTGCTGCGCAAGGCGCTCGTCGCCAAGCTGCCGGTGATCCTCGTGGTCAACAAGACGGACCGCCCCGACTCCCGCATCGAGGAGGTCGTCGCCGAGGCGACCGACCTGCTGCTCGGGCTCGCGAGCGACCTCGCCGACGAGGTCCCCGACCTCGACCTCGACGCGATCCTCGACATGCCGGTCATCTACGCGGCCGCCAAGGTCGGTCGTGCCTCGGCCGTCCAGCCCGCCGACGGCACCGCACCGGAGAACGAGGACCTCGAGCCGCTGTTCAAGGTCATCCTCGACAAGATCCCGGCACCCACCTACGAGGAGGGCGCGCCGCTGCAGGCGCACGTCACGAACCTGGACGCCTCGCCGTTCCTCGGGCGCCTCGCGCTGCTGCGCCTGTTCAACGGCACGATCACCAAGGGGCAGACGGTCGCCTGGGCGCGCGCCGACGGCACCCTGCAGAACGTCCGCATCACCGAGCTGCTCGAGACCAAGGGGCTGGAGCGGATCCCCACCGAGTCCGCGGGACCCGGTGACATCGTCGCCGTCGCGGGCATCGAGGACATCACGATCGGTGAGACGCTCACCGACCCCGACGACCCGCGTCCGCTCCCGCTCATCACGGTCGACGACCCCGCGATCTCGATGACCATCGGTATCAACACCTCGCCGCTCGCCGGCAAGGGCGGCAAGGGCCACAAGGTCACCGCGCGCCAGGTCAAGGACCGTCTCGACAAGGAGCTCATCGGCAACGTGTCGCTGCGCGTCCTGCCGACCGAGCGGCCCGACGCCTGGGAGGTCCAGGGCCGTGGTGAGCTCGCGCTGGCCATCCTCGTCGAGCAGATGCGCCGCGAGGGCTTCGAGCTCACCGTCGGCAAGCCGCAGGTCGTCACGCGCACGATCGACGGCAAGGTCCACGAGCCGATGGAGCGCATGACGATCGACGTCCCCGAGGAGTACCTCGGTTCCGTCACGCAGCTGATGGCCCAGCGCAAGGGCCGCATGGAGACGATGTCGAACCACGGCACCGGCTGGGTCCGCATGGAGTTCGTCGTCCCCGCCCGTGGTCTCATCGGCTTCCGCACCCGTTTCCTCACTGACACCCGGGGCACGGGCATCGCGTCCTCGATCGCCGAGGGCTACGAGCCGTGGGCCGGCCCGATCGAGACCCGTGTCAACGGCTCGCTCGTCGCGGACCGCGCCGGTGTCGTGACGCCGTTCGCCATGATCAACCTGCAGGAGCGCGGCTCGTTCTTCGTCGACCCTACGCAGGAGGTCTACGAGGGCATGATCGTCGGCGAGAACTCGCGCAACGAGGACATGGACGTCAACATCACCAAGGAGAAGAAGCTCACGAACATGCGCGCTGCGAGCAGCGACACGTTCGAGAACCTCACCCCGCCGCGCCACCTCACGCTCGAGGAGTCGCTCGAGTTCGCCCGCGAGGACGAGTGCGTGGAGATCACGCCAGAGTTCGTGCGCATCCGCAAGGTGGTGCTCGACCAGTCCGAGCGCGCGCGCATCTTCTCGCGCAACCGTCGCAGCTGACACCAGCCCGGTCATGACGAACGCCGGCTCGGCCGTCCCGCCCCCTGTGGGCGTGGCAGAAGGGTCGGCGTTCGTCGTCCCGTGCGGTGGTCTGCTCGCGGTGCACGCCCACCCGGACGACGAGACGCTCGCCACCGGTGCCCTGCTCGCCACCTGGGCCGCGGCGGGGCTGCCGGTCACCGTGGTCACCTGCACACGGGGCGAGCGGGGCGAGACGATCGGGGACGCGCTGGCGCACCTCGAGGGCGACGGCGCCGCCCTCGCCGCGCACCGCGAGGGCGAGCTCGTTGCCGCGGTGCGTGCGCTCGGCGTGGGGGAGCAGGTCTTCCTCGACCGGCTGCCGCTGCCCTCGGACGGCCTGGCGCCCGGTGCCACGCCGCACTACGAGGACTCCGGCATGGCCTGGGTCGAGGGAACCTCCGGGGTCGCCCGCGCGAGCGGGACGGTTCCCGCCCGGGCCTTCGAGCGGGTCCCGGTGGACGAGGCGGCGGCCCGGCTCGCGGCGCTCGTGCTCCGTGAGCGCCCCAGCGCCGTCGTCACCTACGAGCCCGGCGGCGGCTACGGGCACCCGGACCACGTGCGCGCGCACGCGGTCACGGTGCGCGCGCTCGAGCTGGCCGCGCCCCAGCACCGACCTCGGCACGTGTGGTGGCGGGTCGAGACCCCCGACGGCCACCGGGCGGCCCTCGAGGCGGTCCGGCGTCGTGCGACGACGGCCGGTGGGCCGGGGCACCGCCAGCAGCTCCACCTGCCCGTCGGCACGCAGCCCTCACCGTCGCAGGTGTCGGCCACCCTGTCGGTCGACGTGGTCGTCGACCTCGCACCGGTCCTCGACACCGTCGTCGCGGCGCTGCGCGCGCACCGCTCGCAGGTGCAGGCAGTCGAGGTGTGGGCGGAGGTCGGGACGGACGGCGGCACCGTGCTCGGGACCTACGCGCTGAGCAACGGCGAGCTCGCCGCGCTGCCGAGGTACGAGCGGTACCACGAGGTGATGGACGGCGGCGCGGGTGTCGAGGTCCCGACGCCCAGGGGCGACCGGTAGCGTACGGACCATGTCTGCACCGCTCCGTCCCTCCCACCCCGCGCCCACGACGTCGGGGCACCTCGTCGGCGGAGTCGTCGGCAGCATCGTGCTGGGCGCCCTCGTGGCGACCTTCGGGACCCTCGTGCACCGCCAGTGGGCACCGTGGATGCTCGTCGCCGCGCTGGTGGCGACGCTCGCCGGCGGCATGTGGATGCGGTCGTGGCGCGGGTCGGTGGCCTCGGCCGGGTACCTGGTCGGCTGGGGCGTGGTGAGCCAGGTGCTCGCCGGGGGCGGGCCCGGTGGCAACGTGCTCATCGGTGCGCAGCCGGTCGGGTACGTCTGGCTGTACGGCGGCATCGTGGCCGCGCTCGCGCCGCTCGTCCTGCCCCGCCGGTGGTTCGAGCCGCGCGCCGAGGCCGGTCGTGTCTCGGGTGCGCCCTAGACTCTAGCGGGGCACGCGCCCGCGGGGCGCAGAGACCACAGATCCAGGACGGAAGCAGGGGCGATGGGACGCAAGACCGACGCGACGGCGCAGTCGCCGTTCGATGGCTTCGAGGAGGCGCCCGCCAAGGGGTCGCGCAAGGCGTGGCTCGTCGTCGGGGTCGTCGTCGTCCTGCTCGTCGCCGCCTACGTGGGCCTCCAGGCTCTCGTCGCGGGCAAGATCGCCTCGGGCACCACGGTCGCGGGGATCAGCATCGGCGGTCTGTCGCCCGAGGCGGCCCAGGCGCGGCTCACCGAGCAGCTCGCCGACCGCACGGCGACGGACCTGAAGGTCACCGCCAACGGCAAGGACGCCAGCCTCGCCCCCGCGGACGCGGGTCTCACCTTCGACGCGGCGGCCACGGTCGACGGGCTCGTCGGCTTCACGCTCGCGCCCTCGCGGCTGCTGCGCCAGGTCACGGGTGCCACCGAGATCGAGCCCGTCGTCCACGTGGACGACGACGCGCTCGCCGCGGCCCTCACCGCAGTCGCCCCGAAGCTCGAGGTCAAGGCCGTCGACGGCACCGTGGCGATCGTCGACGGGGCCGCGGTCAGCACGGACGCCGTCGACGGCTCGACGCTCGACGTGCCCGGCGCGACCCAGACGGTGCGAGGGTCCTGGCTGACGGGCACCCCGCCGCTCGCCCTGCCGACCACGACGACGCCGGCCACGATCGACCAGGCCGCGACGGACGCTGCGCTCGCGCAGGCGAAGACGATCGTGGGCTCCTCGGTGTGGGTCGAGGTCGCCGGACAGCGCGCCGAGCTGCCCGCTGCGACGCTCGCGGCCATGACCACGTTCCCGGTCGTCGACGGCACGCTCACCGCGACCATCGACCCTGACGCGGCCTACGACGCGGTCATCGAGCGGACCACGAAGCTCGAGACGAAGGCGAAGAACGCGACCCTCACCTTCAGCAAGAAGGGGAAGCCGGTCATCAAGGGCGGTGCGACGGGCAAGGCTCTCGACCGCACCGCGCTGGCGGCCGCCGTGCTCCAGGGCGCGCTCAGCGACGACCGGACCGCCTCGGTGACGCTCACGGAGTCCGACCCCAAGGTCAGCAAGGCCGACCTCGAGAAGCTGGGTGTCAAGGAGAAGGTCGCCGAGTTCTCGACCCCGCTCACGAACGAGCCGCTGCGCACCGCGAACCTCGCCCTCGCGGCGAAGCGGCTGACGGGCACCCTCGTCAAGCCGGGCGAGACGTTCTCCGTGATCGACGCGATCGGCCCGATCACCGCCGAGACGGGCTACAAGGCCGCGCACATCATCGAGAACGGCATCTTCGTCAACGGCATCGGCGGCGGGCTGTCCCAGATGGCGACGACCACCTACAACGTCGGCTTCTTCGCGGGGATGACGGACATCGAGCACAAGCCGCACACCTACTGGTTCTCCCGCTACCCGGAGGGGCGCGAGGCCACGATCTACGTCGGCTCGATCGACATGAGGTGGCGCAACGACTCGCCGTACGGCGTCCTCATGCAGTCGTGGATCTCCGGCGGCAGGCTGTACGTCGCGGCGTGGAGCACCGACTACTACACCGTGACCACGTCGACGAGCGGTCGGTCGAACGTCAAGGCGCCGGGCGTGATCAAGAGCACGAGCTCCCAGTGCATCGCGACGCCGGCGGGGGCCTCCGGGTTCACCGTGAGCGTGTCGCGCAAGGTCACCGTCACCAAGACCGGCGAGGTCGTCAGCGACAAGACCAACACCTGGACGTATCGCCCGAGCGACCAGATCAAGTGCGTCTCGGCCGACGACAAGTCGGACGACTGACCACGGACGGACCACCGTGACCAGCGGCGGCGTGCGGTCGTCCAACGACTAAGGTTGACTGCATGCTCGGTAGAAGCGGTAGGGAGTCCGGCGCGATCGCGCACCTCGCGGCGACCCTCGGCGGGTGGCGCGACGAGGACGACGAGGACCTGCTGG
>Ga0182744_1003386_pt1 | contig 12447 bp, 12 predicted proteins | sample eDN3rd30CKraftMG_FD_128525 | JGI IMG/M metagenome (GOLD analysis project Ga0182744, IMG submission 128525) | Enriched Miracle-Growth compost microbial communities from Emeryville, California, USA - eDNA 3rd pass 30_C Kraft MG (version 2) (version 2) ...
ACCAATGCCTTCAAGATCAATGAAGACGTGGTGATTCCGCTGAGCCGCATGGGCGAATACACCGACGCCATCGAACGCATCAATATCGAATTGTCCACACGCAACAAACTACGGCTGCTGGACCGCCTGGAAAGCTTCCTGGAAGGCGAGCTGCCCATAGGCAAGATCCAGGATCACGACGATGCCGAGCACACGCGCGAAGAAATATTGGCCGAACGCAGGCGCGACGCCATCCAGTGCCTGCAGGCCGTACGGCGCAGGTGGTCCTGGCTGCTGGGCAACCTGAACCAGCCGCTGGCCCAGAGCCTGGACCAGATCGAAGCACTGGGCCTGCACGACTTCCTTGCACCCTTGCAGGAAAGGCTGGCGCGCCAGCCCGGCGCAACCGTCTTCGACATCGTCCAGGACCACACGCTGCGCATTTCCTGGAAGACGGAAGTGCGGGCGCAGATGGAACGCTATTTCGCCGGGGCGGATTGCGCCGCGGTGCTGGCGGAAATCCAGGCCATACACGACCGCGTGCTCAAAAGCCGGGTGTTCGTGGCGCTGCACATGCATGCGGGCGACGGCAACGTGCACACCAATATCCCCGTGAACTCGGACGATTACGACATGCTGCGCGAAGCCAACGAAGCCGTGGCGCGCATCATGCAGATCGCCCGCGACCTGGATGGCGTGATTTCCGGCGAACACGGCATAGGCCTGACCAAATACGAATTCCTGACCGAGGAAGAACTGGCACCCTTCCAGGACTACAAGCGGCGCATCGACCCGGCGGGGCGCTTCAACGCAGGCAAGCTAATGCCGGGCGCGGACTTGCGCAACGCCTGGACGCCCAGCTTCAATCTGCTGGGCCATGAGTCCCTGATCATGCAGCGCAGCGAGATCGGCTCCATATCCAACGCCATCAAGGACTGCCTGCGTTGCGGCAAATGCAAGCCGGTGTGCGCCACGCATGTGCCGCGCGCCAACCTGCTTTATTCCCCGCGCAACAAGATACTGGCCACCTCGCTGCTGATCGAGGCCTTCTTATACGAAGAGCAGACCCGGCGCGGGGTCAGCCTGAAGCATTGGGAAGAGTTCGAAGACGTCGCCGACCATTGCACCATCTGCCACAAGTGCTACAACCCCTGTCCGGTGGACATCGACTTCGGCGATGTGTCCATGGAAATGCGCGCCCTGCTGCGGCGCATGGGCAAGAAGTCCTTCAATCCCGGCACGACGGCGGCCATGTTCTTCCTCAACGCCAAGGACCCGCGCGTCATCAAGGCAACGCGCAAAGCCATGATAGACGTGGGCTACAAAGCCCAGCGCATGGCGCACGACGTACTGGCCGGCGCATCGCGCAAGCAGACCGGCCACCCGCCCGCGACGCTGGGCAAGGCGCCCATACGGGAACAAGTCATACACTTCGTCAACAAGAAGATGCCCGGCGGCCTGCCAAAACAGACCGCGCGCAAGCTGCTGGACATCGAAGACCCGGCCTATGTGCCCATCATACGCAACCCGTCGGCGACTTCGCCCGAAACCGAGGCGGTGTTCTACTTCCCCGGCTGCGGCTCGGAACGGCTCTTTTCCCAGGTGGGCCTGGCCACGCAGGCCATGTTGTGGCATGCCGGCGTGCAGACGGTGCTGCCGCCGGGCTATCTGTGCTGCGGCTACCCGCAGCGCGGCAATGGCATGAACGACAAGGCGGAAAAAATCATCACGGATAACCGCGTGCTATTCCACCGCATGGCGACCACGCTGAACTATCTGGATATCAAGACTGTGGTCGTCAGCTGCGGCACCTGCTACGATCAATTGGCGGGCTATGAATTCGACAAGATCTTCCCCGGCTGCCGGCTGATCGACATACACGAATACCTGTTGGAAAAAGGCATACAGATACAGGGCGTGCAAGGCGTGCGCTACATGTATCACGACCCCTGCCATACGCCCATGAAGCTGCAGGATCCCATGAAAACCGTCAAGGCCCTGGTGGGCGATGGCGCCATCAAGACCGACAGGTGCTGCGGCGAATCCGGCACCCTGGCCGTATCGAGGCCCGATATTTCCACCCAGGTGCGCTTCCGCAAGCAGGAGGAGCTGGCCAAGAATACGGCCACCATCCGCGCGGACGGCTATGAAGGCGAAGTCAAGATGCTGACATCCTGCCCGTCGTGCCTGCAGGGCCTGTCGCGCTACCAGGGCGACACCGGCATGGAGGCGGACTACATCGTGGTGGAAATGGCCCGCCATATCCTGGGCGAGACCTGGATGCAGGACTATGTGCGCGACGCCAACGCCGGCGGCATAGAACGCGTGCTGGTCTGAATCCCGCTTCGGTTTCCGGGAATTTATGACGAGTTTATGATGCCTCGGCGTCGAAGCTGCAAACGGTGTAAACCTGCAGGCCGGTCTCTTTCAAGGCCTGCGAGCCTCCCAAATAGGGCAGGTCGATGATGGCCGCCGCCTCGATCACATTGGCGCCGAGCCGCTGCAGCAGCTTCGAGGCCGCCAGCATCGTGCCGCCGGTGGCGATCAGGTCGTCGATCAGCAATACGCGCTGGCCGGGACGGACGGAATCCGTATGCATCTCGACCACCGCATTGCCATATTCCAGTGAATATTCTTCCGCAACCGTCTGGAAAGGCAGCTTGCCTTTCTTGCGCACCGGCACGAAGCCCAGGTTCAGCTCGTACGCCAGCACGGAACCCAATATGAAGCCGCGCGCATCGATGCCTGCGACCAGATCCAGCCGCTGCCTCATGTAGCGGTACACGAACATGTCCACCAGCACCCTGAACGAGCGCGGATCCTGCAGGACCGGGGTGATATCGCGGAAGGTAATGCCGGGCTTGGGCCAGTCGGGGACGCTGCGGATCGCATTGCGGACGTAGATTGCGGGGTCTATATGCATCAGAATCGCCAGATACGGAAGAAAAGAGAAACTACTATACGCTGCCGGAAGCACGGGCAGTTTACAGGATAGCAAACGTTACAAACAGGCTTACATCCTCCGGCCCGCCCCTCTTTGGCGCCAATCGCCGCCATAGCGGAGGGAAAATCGGCTTTTGTGCGTTTAAAATCCACAGATGGAAAAATTACCGCTACCCGCGCGGGGCCGCATGCTGGCCTCCGCACACCGTACTTTCCGCAGCGAGATCGCCGCCCTGCAGGCGCTGGACGCGCGCCTGGACGAAACTTTCGAACAAGCCGTGGAGATGATCCTGGGCTGCCAGGGCCGCGTGGTCGTCACCGGCATAGGCAAATCCGGCCATGTCGCCAAGAAAATCGCGGCGACCTTCGCTTCCACCGGCACGCCCGCTTTTTTCATGCACGGCGCCGAGGCCATCCATGGCGACCTGGGCATGCTGACCAGCCAGGACATCGTCCTGGCCATTTCGTATTCGGGCGAGGCGCATGAACTTTTGACCGTGCTGTCGGTCATTAAGCGTATGGGCGCCCGGCTGATATCCCTCACCGGCCACGCCCAGTCCGAACTGGCGCGCAACGCCGATCTGCATCTGGACGCCCACGTGGACCAGGAAGCCTGCCCGCTCAACCTGGCGCCCACCGCCAGCACCACGGCGGCGCTGGTGCTGGGCGACGCCTTGGCGGTCGCCTGCCTGGAAGCCCGCGGCTTCAGCCGCGAAGATTTCGCCCGCTCGCACCCGGGCGGGGCGCTGGGCCGCAGGTTGTTGACCACGGTGCGCGACGTCATGCGGCAAGGCGCGGCCCTGCCAGTGGTCCATGCCGATACGCCCGTACCCGAAGCCCTGGCGGAAATGTCCGCGAAAGGCATGGGCATGACCATCGTCGTCGATGCCGGCCGGATCCCGATAGGCATTTTCACCGATGGCGATCTGCGCCGGCTGATCGCCCGCCATGGCGATATCCGCGAATTGGCGGTGGCCGCCGGCATGAGCCGCAACCCCAAGGTCATAGGTCCCGGGGCCCTGGCCATCGAAGCCGCCACCCAAATGGACGCGGGCCGGCTCAACCAGATGATCGTCGTGGACGATACCGGGCTATTATTAGGCGCTTTACATATGCATGACTTGCTGGCAGCCAAAGTGATATGACTATGCATTCTCCCCGCTCCGCGCACCCCGCCGAAGCGCTCATCCTTGCCAAAGTGGCGCCCGCCACGCTGGAACGCTTGCGGCAATTGCGGTTCATGGCCTTCGATGTCGATGGCGTGCTGACCGACGGCCGGCTATGGTACAGCGAGCACGGCGAAATGATGAAGGGCTTCCATGTGCTGGATGGCCACGGCTTGCATCTCATGCGCGAAAGCGGCATCCATGTGGCGCTGATCACCGGGCGCGAAGGCCCGATTGTGGCGCGGCGCGCGGCCGAGCTGGGCATCGCGCTGGTCCGCCAGGGCGTGCGCGACAAGGCCCAGGCCATCGCCGCGCTGGCGCAGGAACACGGCCTGACGCTGGCCGAGACCGGCTATATGGGCGACGACATCATCGATCTGGCCGCGCTGCAGCGCGTGGGTTTCGCCGCCAGCGTGCCGGATGCGCCACCGTATATCACCCAAGTCGCGCACTGGGTCGCCACGCGTTCCGGCGGCACGGGCGCCGTGCGTGAATGCTGCGACCTCATCCTGGCCGCCCAGGGCAAGTTGGGCGCGTTCTTCAATGTCGGCGCCGTGCGCATGGGCGGCGGCGCCATACAGTAGCGATAGACGGAATGAGAGAACGCGCGCCCGCCCTTATCGCCATCCTGCTGCTTTTCGCGCTGGTCGTGGGCACCTGGCTGGCCGCCGACTACACGCAGCGGTCCATATCCATAGATCCGCCGCGCCGGGTGACCCATGAACCGGATTCCTGGGCATCCAATTTCGTCATGGTTCGAACCGACAATGCGGGCGTGGCCATCAACCGCCTGGAAGGCAAGCATATGCTGCATTTCCCCGACGATGATTCGTACGAAATCACCACCGCCAAGGCCATAGGCCAGCAACCCGGCTCGCCCATCACCATAGGCACCTCGCGGGTGGCGGTGATGGACCAGGGCGGCGACCGCATCATCATGAAGGGCGACGCCCATGTGCACCGCATGCCCGACCAGGACAATGTCGCGCTGGACGTGAAAAGCGAAGAGCTCACCCTCCTGCCGGACAAAGATCTGGTCCTGACCGATATGCCGGCGCTGGTGGTCAATGGCAAGTCCACGATGAATGGCACAGGCATGCGTTACGATAATAAAACCAGGCAGCTCCAGGTCTTTTCCGCTACCGATGTCAAGATATCCGGCGAAGAATCCCGGCCCAACCGCAGCAACCAATCAGGCAAGAAAGAAAAATGACACGACAAAGCTCCACAGCCATTGCCGCATGGCTCGCCGCTCTTGCGCTGGCCTTCGCAACCATCCCCTCCCAGGCGCGGCCCGCCCCGGCCCAGCAGCAAAGCAGCGCCGGATCTGACCAGGCTCGGCCGGACCAGACGAAATCGAACCAAGCCAAGCCGGATCAGGCCAAGCCGAGCCAGACCGGACCAGGCTCGGCCTCCGGCGACGGCGCCGCGAAAAGCGGCCAGCCCGCGGAAGAGCCCGACACCCTGATTCTTTCCGATACGCTGAATTACGACGATATCAAGAAGGAAAGCGTGTTCACCGGCAATGTCGTCATGACGCGCGGTTTGATGACTTTGCGCTCGGATACGCTCATCATGCGCGAGGATGCCGAAGGCTTCCAGTACGGCACGGCAACGGTCGGGCCCGGAAAGCTGGTGTACATCCGCCAGGAAAACCCCGAGAAATTCGAAGTCATCGAAGCGCAGGGCCTGCGCGGCGAATACGACGGCAAAAAGGAAGAGCTTGAAATGATAGGCCAGGCAGTGGTGACCCGATACGTCTGCGGCAAGCCTTTTGACAACGTCAAGGGCGAACGGGTCATATACAAACAGAAGACCGACACCTACGAGGCCTACGGCGGGCCCAACTCGGCCGCCAGCGGCGGGCGCGTCCGCTCGCTGGCCCAGCCGCGCGCCAAGGCGGATGCCGCCGCCGCCGAATGCCGGAAGAAATCCGCCCGGCCCTGAGGGCCCCCTGAAACACGAATCATGTCTTATTCCCCCCAGCCGCCCACGGGCGACAACAGCCCCGCCAGCGTCGCTTCCGGCAGCTTGCAGGCAACCGGCCTGCGCAAGACCTACGGCAAGCGCACCGTCGTCCAGGATGTATCCCTTTCGGTGGACAGCGGCGAGGTCGTGGGCCTGCTGGGCCCCAACGGCGCCGGCAAAACCACCAGTTTCTACATGATCGTGGGCATCATCCCCACGGACGCCGGCCGCATCGAAATCGACGGCACGCCCATCACCAGCATGCCCATGCACAAGCGCGCGCGGCTGGGGCTTTCCTATCTGCCCCAGGACGCCTCGGTCTTCCGGCGGCTGACGGTGGAAGAAAACATACGCGCCGTGCTCGAGCTGCAGCTCGACGAAAAGGGCGCCCCCTTGTCGTCCGCCCGGATAGGCGAGTTGCTGGAATCCCTGATCGATGAACTGCAAATCGGACACATCAGGCGCAACACCGCCATTTCGCTGTCGGGGGGCGAGCGCCGCCGCGTCGAGATCGCGCGCGCGCTGGCCACGCGGCCGCGCTTCATCCTGCTGGACGAGCCGTTCGCGGGGGTGGACCCCATCGCAGTCATCGAAATCCAGCGCATCGTGCATTTCCTGAAAAGCCGCAACATCGGCGTGCTGATCACCGACCATAATGTGCGTGAAACGCTGGGCATCTGCGATCGGGCATACATCATCAGCGAAGGCAAGGTGCTGACCAACGGCCATCCCAGCGAGATCATCGACAACGAAGCCGTCCGGAAAGTGTATCTGGGCAAAAACTTCAAAATGTAACGCGATGCGCCATGGCGATTGCACATGGAACGCGAAACAAAATCTATCAGCCGCCGCTGTTCAAAAAAGGCCGGTTCCATGACGGTAGGCCAACGGCATGGTCGCCATACGGCCGCCAGTCGCCAGGCGTAGAATGCGCCTCCGCCGGACGCCATTGCCGCCGGCCGCCGCCCGAGGGCGCGAATTTTCCGGCCGTTTATTTAACCGTTTATTTAACTTATCTTTGATCTGGCGCACTTGATTTACCGCCCATAATCTATACACTGAAATCATGACATCAACTTTACAAGGAGGCCGAAACGCAGCTTGACAGCGCATCCCGCGCAACCATCTTTTCTTCAGCAAGGAGAGCCCAATATGAACCTGAGCATCACTGGTCGTCATCTGGAAATCACCCCAGCCATACGTGAATATGTCATGAACAAGATGTCCCGCGTCGCGCGACACTTCGATAGTGTCATAGACACACAGGTCATACTCTCGATAGAACGTCTGGAACACACCGCCGAGGTCACCATGCGCCTACGCGGCAAAGACATCCACTGCCAGGCCATAGATGAAAACCTCTATGCCGCCATCGATCTGCTGGCAGACAAAATCGACCGCCAGGTCATCAAGTACAAGACCAAAATGCAGGATTACGCCACCAGCGAACCTGTCAAGCGACAAGCCATTCCCGTTGCCGAATAAGCGCTCGTAGCCGGTCTTATCTCCAAGGCAGGCGTGCGCCTGCCCTGCAAACGCAGGTACACTGCAGACGGCCCCAATTGCATGGTGTGATTGGGGCTTTAGTTATGTCGGCTTTTGTTATGCTAAGTTATATGTCGGCCACAAAGCCCATATAATCAATCTTATGAATTTAATGTCGCGTATCCTGCCTCTTTCGAATATTGTGCTCGACCTGGCCGTCACCAGCAAAAAGCGTGCGTTCGAACAAGCGGGGCTGCTTTTTGAAAACCACCAAGGCATAGCCAGGACGGCCGTCTTCCAAAGCCTGATCGCCCGCGAACGCCTGGGCTCCACCGCACTGGGGCATCACGTCGCCGTTCCGCATGGCCGCATCAAGGACTTGAAAGAACCCTGCGCGGCCTTCATACGCCTGGCGGATCCGGTGCGCTTCGACGCCACGGACGGGCGCATGGCCAGCCTGCTTTTCGTGCTGCTGGTGCCCGAAACCGCCACGCAGCTGCACCTGGACCTGCTGGCCGAAATAGCCCGCCTGATGTCCGACCCGGCCCTGCGCCAGGCCTTGAACACGGAAACCGACCCGGCGGTCATCCACCGCCTGCTGACAGGAACGCCGGCCTAGGGCCTGCCAACACTAAGCCCGCCATGCTCACCATCCAAGAACTCGTCAGCGACAACGCGGATAAGATCCCGTTCACCTGGGTGGCCGGCCTGAGCGCCGCGCATCGCCTGATACCCGACCTGGGCATGTCCGGGGCCGACCTGGTCGGCCACCTCAACCTGATACACCCGTCGCGCATCCAGGTGTTCGGCGCGGAAGAACTGTCGTACTACACCCGCTTCGAAGTCAAGCGCCGCATCCATCATCTCGAAGATCTGGTGGCGGGCGGCGTTCCGGCCATACTGCTGGCCGAAAACATGCCAGCGCCGGACGACTTGCGCGAGTTCTGCGACCAGCAGCAGATCCCCCTGCTCTCCACGTCCATCGACGCCGCCCAGCTCATCGACCTGCTGCGCATCTATCTGGGCAAGCGGCTGGCCCCGAAAACCACGGTGCATGGCGTATTCATGGACGTGCTCGGCCTGGGCGTGCTCATCACCGGCGAATCGGGCCTGGGCAAAAGCGAACTGGCGCTGGAACTCATTTCGCGCGGACACGGCCTGGTGGCCGACGATGCCGTCGAGCTTTCGCGCACCGCCCCCAATGTCATCGAAGGCCAGTGCCCGTCCCTGCTGCAGAACCTGCTCGAGGTCCGCGGCCTGGGCCTGCTGGATATACGCACCATTTTCGGCGAAACCTCGGTGCGCCGCAAAATGAAACTCAAGCTCATGGTCCGGCTCATACGCTCGACGCCGGACGTCTTCGAACGCCTGCCCGTCCAGGATCAAACCGAAGACATACTCGGCACGCCCATACGCCGCGTCATGCTGCAGGTCGCCGCGGGGCGCAACCTGGCCGTGCTCGTCGAAGCGGCCGTGCGCAACACCATCCTCACCTTGCGCGGCATCGACACCATGGGTGAATTCATCGAGCGGCAAGCGATCGCCATCATGGAGAGCAGCCGCCCGGAACAATCCTGAGACGGCCGCGCGCGAGGACACGCGGCCGCCCTTTAACGAGCGGGACGGCAAAGCCGTTCCCCCCTGCAAAGCGGATAGCCATGCTTAACATCGTTCTCATCACGGGGATTTCGGGGTCGGGCAAATCCGTCGCCCTGCGCCTGCTTGAAGACACCGGCTACACCTGCGTCGACAACCTGCCCGTGCGCTTCCTCCATGAATTCATCGCCAGCACGCGGGAAAGCGGGCTGGAGCGCGTAGCGGTGGCGATAGACGTGCGTTCCCCGGGCGAACTGGCCGAACTGCCCGACGTCATCACCGGCCTGCGTGCCATGGGCACCCCTTTCCGGGTCATCTTCCTGGACGCCAACGACCACACCCTGCAGCAGCGCTATTCCGAATCGCGCCGCAGGCATCCCCTGACCGACCGCCTGCGGAAAGGCGGCAAGTCGCCGTCGCTGCAAGAATGCATAGACACCGAACGCGAGCTTCTGGCCCCTTTGAGGGAACAAGAGCATGTGATCGACACCTCTGACCTGACCCCCGGCCAGTTGCGGGCCTGGGTGCGCGATCTGGTGCAGGCCGACCGCGCGCCCGTCGTGCTGACTTTCGAATCCTTCGCCTACAAGCGCGGCGTGCCGGGCGATGCGGACCTGGTCTTCGATGTGCGCTGCCTGCCCAACCCCCATTACGACAGCGCGCTGCGCCCGCTGACCGGCCGCGACGCCCCGGTGGCGCAGTGGCTGGCCCAGTTCGGCAGCGTGGAAACCATGATCGAGGACATCGCCGGATTCATCCGGCGCTGGCTGCCGCTGTACATGCAGGACACCCGCAATTATCTGACCGTGGCCATAGGCTGCACCGGGGGCAAGCATCGTTCGGTATATGTGACGGAACAACTGGCGCTGCGTTTCGCCGACCACTCGCCCCTGTTGATCCGCCACCGCAACCAGCCGCCGCCCGATATGCCATGACGTATGCCCGTCCGCTCAACGCCATCGCCCTGTGCCTCTGCGTCGCCATCCTGGCGGGTTGCTCGAGCACGGGCTCGCGCCGGGGCGGCGGCTATTACAAGGATGACGGCCCGGGCGCCAACATTCCCGCCGACATAGAATCCATACCGGATGCCGTGCCGCGCGTGGAAAAGCATTCCAAGGCGAACTTTCGGCCCTATGTCGTGTTCGGCAAGCGCTATGTGCCGGTGAGCGATGAACAGCCCTTCAGGCAGGAGGGCACGGCTTCCTGGTACGGGCGTAAATTCCACGGCAAAAAGACGGCCAATGGCGAAATCTATGACATGTATTCCATGTCCGCCGCCCACCCCACGCTGCCCATCCCCAGTTACGCCAGGGTTACGCACGCCTTGACCGGCAAGTCGGTGATCGTCCGCATCAACGACCGCGGCCCGTTCCATAGCTCGCGCATCATAGACTTGTCTTATGTGGCGGCGGCCAAGCTGGGCCTGACAGGCCCCGGCAGCGGCCAGGTGGTGGTCGAAGCCATCACCAATGCCGATATCCGCAACAATAACTATGGCCCCGCACGGCCCGCGCCCATACCGCCCGCCGCTCCCCAGCCGCGGCAGCCGCTGCTGATCGCGCGCGCCGCGCCGCCGTCCACGCCGGATGCGCTGGCCGCTTTGCAGCATGACGCGGACGGCGGCTTGCCGGCCGCTCAGTCCGCCGGCGACATCCAGGCCGTGCTCGAAGGCGGGACTGGAGGAAGCGGGATGCGTACCGGGCCAGCGGCCGATCCCATACCGGGCACGGGGCCCATGCCGGCCCGGCCCGTGGCGGCGGCCGACGGCGGGATTTATCTGCAGTTCGGCGCTTTCAGCGCCTCGCATACGGCCGACAGCCTGGCCCGCGACTTGAACTCGCGCATAGGCGGGGTGGAAAGCCGCAAGGCGCATGTGCAGCCCACCGACGCGCTTTATCGAGTGCGCATAGGTCCTTATCCCTCGCGCACCGCGGCGGTCAATGCAGCCCTGCGCATCCAGGAAGAAACCGGCCTGCAGGCCTCGGTGGCGCTGCGCTAGAACTGAGCCCGACGGGCCGGCGGTTGGCGACTGGCGGGCTGATGAGCTGGCGGGCCGGCAGGCTGATGGACTGATGGGTTAGCAGGCTTCGGACGGCTTGCGGCGCGACAGGGCGAGCGTATAAAGCTCGTCTCGCGGCAAACCGGTCACCCTGGCCGCCACCCTGGCCGCGTCCCTCACGGACAGGTTCTCCAGCAGCGCATCCAGCAGTTCCAGGCTGGCCGGGTCGACTTCTTCGTTCGCGGACGATTCCTGGGCTTCGTGCACGATCAGCACGAACTCCCCCTGGCGGCGGTGGGCGTCGGCGGACAGCCAGCTTTCCGCCTCGCCCAGCGTCAAGGTATGCACTTGTTCGAAGCGCTTGGTCAGCTCGCGGGCCAGGGTCAGCTTGCGGTCCGGGCCGCATACCTGCAACAGATCGGCCACGGCCGCCTCCAGCCGATGCGGCGATTCGAACATCACGATGGGCGCGGGCAAGGCGCACCAGCGCCGCAGCCACTTCTGCCGCGCCGCGGACTTGGGCGGCATGAAACCCGCGAATACGAAGGCCGGATTCTCGTCGGAGGTGGCCCCGCTCGCCATCAGGGCGGCAATGACGGCGCTGGCCCCGGGTATGGCCACCACCCCATGGCCCGCCTCGCGCACCGCACGCACGATGCGCGCGCCAGGGTCGCTGACGGCGGGCGCGCCGGCATCCGAAACCAGGGCCACGCGTTCGCCCTGCGCCAGCCGCTGGATGATGGCCTGCGCGGCCGCCGCCTCGTTGTGCCGGTGCGCGGCCATGAGCGGCGTCGAAATCCCCCAGGCATCCAGCAGCGGACGGCTGGCGCGCGTGTCCTCCGCGGCGATGACATCGCAGCGGGACAGGGCCTGCCAGGCGCGCAGGCCCAGGTCGCCCAGATTGCCGATGGGCGTCGCCACGACATACAGGGTGCCTGCGGGCCAATGTTGCTCCGCCACCTTGTCGGCGAGACGTTTCCATGTCGCCTGGGAGTCTGAAAAAACGCTGATATCGCTCATACTGGGCGATTTTACGCTACGGGATCCCATGCCATGCTGGACGACGCCCCCCTGTATGCGCTGGCCCGTCTTGCCCAGGAAAAGGCCGTGAAGGCCAGACGAAGACGGCGCAAGGCGGCCGCGGCCGCCGAGGCCGCTATCGACCGGCCGTCCTTGTCGCCCACCCAACGGCGCGGCAGGGCCATGGAAGACCGCGCCGGCCGCTATCTGCAATCGCAAGGCCTGGCCGTGCTGGAGCGCAATCTGTCATGCAAGGCGGGAGAAATCGATCTGGTGGCGCGGGATGCGAAC
>Ga0182744_1003388_pt1 | contig 12441 bp, 9 predicted proteins | sample eDN3rd30CKraftMG_FD_128525 | JGI IMG/M metagenome (GOLD analysis project Ga0182744, IMG submission 128525) | Enriched Miracle-Growth compost microbial communities from Emeryville, California, USA - eDNA 3rd pass 30_C Kraft MG (version 2) (version 2) ...
AGATTATACCGGTTGACCACTTCAGGACCCACATTCTTTTCCAGGGTAATGAGCGTATTGGCCGGCACCATTTGTCCTTTGTCGTTTTTAATATAAATCGACTTAAAGGATTCCGGCGTCTTTCTGTACTGGAAATCCGATTGTACATAGACTCGGTATTGCCTGCCAAAGCTGGTAAAGTCACTGGCCTGTGCCCTGCCAAAATAGTCCCGTATCGTGGTCATCATATCCTTCACACTGACACCCATGGCTTTTGCTTTGACATAATTGATATCCATGACATATTGCGGGAAATTGGCCTGGAAAGGCGTACTGGCGGAGAGGATCTCCGGCCTGTTATTCAGTGCAGTAATAAAAGAGTCAGATACAACGCCAAACTGCTGGAAGCTTCCACCCAGTTTATCTTCTATTACCAGTTGCAGGCCTGCCACATCTCCGAAACCCTGCACGGTCGGCCTTGGGAAAACAGAAAAGGAAGCTTCATTAATGGTTGACAGGTCCTGGCGGACGGTATCCATAAACGCATTAATATCTGTAATGCCTTTTCTGTCGCTATGGGGATACATATTCAGGTAACCTACCGCATAAGCACTACTGGTGGCAGCATCGATGGCATTATAACCGGCGATACTGGTCATGGTTTTGATCTCTTTATGCCGTTTGAGGATCTTTTCTGCTTTATTTAATACCTCCGTCGTACGGGCCAGGGTAGCACCAGGCGGCATCTTAATCGTGTAAGTAATAAAGCCATCGTCTTCATTAGGGATAAAAGCGGTGGGCGTGGAACGCATTAATAAAAACCCGATCAGTACAACCAGAATAAGCGCAGCAAAAGCAAAAGGTTTTTTGCTGATCAGCCATTTAACCGCCACAATATATTTTTGGGTGAGCTTTTGCAGCCCTTCATTAAAATAATCAAAGAACCTGTAAACAAAAGCTTTGGATTTTGTCTTGCGGTCTTTATTGCGCACCTGCTCCTTAGTAAGCCCTGCCAGTTGTTTTCTGTGTTCATGGTCCGGCTTTTTAAGGATCAAAGCCGAGAGTGCCGGACTGAGGGTTAAGGCACAAAGTGCAGATAAGAGAATGGCTGTCGCCATGGTATAGGCAAATTGCCGGTAGAATAAACCTGTCGGACCTTCCATAAAGCCAATGGGCAGGAACACGGCGGCCATGACCATGGTAATAGAGAGAATGGCCGGCGTGATCTCTTTCATGGTAGCAAGCGTGGCATTTTTAGCACCCAGATTGGTCAGTTCCATTTTCTGATGTATGGCCTCTACCACGACAATGGCATCATCGACAACAATACCAATGGCCAGCACCAGGGCAAACATGGTCAGGATATTGATGGAAAAGCCATAAACCGACAGGAAAAACATCGTACCAATCAGCGAAACAGGAATGGCAATTGCCGGGATCAGCGTAGAGCGAAGGTCCTGCAAAAAGATAAATACGATGATAAATACCAGGATAAAGGCCTCAAAAATGGTATGCAATACCTGATTTACAGATTCATCGACCTGATCGCGGACGCTATAGGTTATATCATAATGAATACCTGAAGGGAAATCCTTGGAGATCTTATCCAGGATTTTTCTGACCTGCATATCGATCTCGCGGGCATTAGAACCACTGGTCTGTGTAATATTCAGGGTCAGGCCGGGATGGCCGTCCACGGTATTGTCGGCGCCTTCGTTTGAAGCGCCCAGTTCTACCCGGGCGATATCTTTTAAATATAAGATTGTACCGTCTTCATTGGTACGGATGACCAGGTTCTGGAAATCTTTCGGGTTACTGAACCGGCCTTTATGTTTTAAAATAGTTTCAAAGGTTTCATTGGAGGTCTCTCCGAATTTGCCGGAAGCAATTTCAAAGTTCTGGTCTTTAATGGCCTTGATAACATCCTGGGGGACCAGGTTATAAGCCGCCAGCTTATCAGGGATAAACCAAACGCGCATGGAGTAATCCCTGGCACCAACTCTTGACACCTCGGCCACCCCGTCCACGCGCAGTAATGCTCTGTTGATATTAATCTGGGAGAACGCCTGCAAAAATGTTTCATCATAGGCATTTTGCGGGTCAGTACTATATAAATTAATGGTCATAATAACCCCGCTTTGACGGGGCATCACCGTTATGCCGGACTCATTAACTTCAGAAGGAATACGACTGGCAGCTTTAGATATCCTGGTCTGTACATTGACGGAAGCCTGGTCTGGATTTGTACCGGCTTTAAAAAAAACGTTGATTTTGCCCGATCCGGAATTACTGGCCGAAGACTGGATATAGGTCATGCCTTCCACACCGTTAATGGCCTCTTCAATCGGCAGGATGGCACTTTCTGCGACGGTCTCCGCATTGGCCCCCGGATAAGACAAAGAGACAACAACACTGGGAGGGGCTATTTCCGGAAACCGGGTAACAGGCAATTGCTTAATGCCCACGAGTCCAAGCAGGACCAGGAGCAAAGAGACAACGGTTGCCAATATGGGCCGGTGTATAAATGTTTTCAGCATAACAGAGTAATAAATATAATTTATTGTGCAGGCAGGACATAGATTGGGCGTAAAAGGAAATAAGCGAAGGAGATCTACTTCCTTTAGGGCACCTAATTGCTGTCCCGGCTGCTTTTGGGATTGATTAAGGCCGAGGAGTGACTCCCCGGGTTCAGGGGTTGAGGATTGTTGGGATCAGCCGCGTCTCCTAACGCCTGGGGAAAGACCGGATTAATCTTCATGCCTTCTGAGATCTTGTCGAAACCTTCAGTAATGACGACATCCCCTCTTTTGAGGCCAGAGGAAATAATGTATTGGTTACCGGCAGTTCCGCCAATGGTAATCAGTTGGCGCACTGTTTTGCCACTGGTATCCAGTTTCATGACAAAGGTTTTGTCCTGAAGGGTAAGCGTGGCCTCCTGGGGAATCAGGATTTCTCCCCGCTTTGTTTCTGTCATATTGAGGGTACCGGTGTTGCCGGCCCTTAAAATGTTTTCATCATTGGGAAAAGTTGCCCTGAGTGAAATGGCACCTGTACTGCGGTTAACCTGACCGGCGACCGCATCCACAACACCTTGGTATGGATAAGAGGTGCCGTCCGCCAGGGTCAGCGTGACCGAAGGCTTAAAAGAAGAAAGATGGCTGGTATCCGTCCCGTTCAATTGCTGTCTGGCTTCCTCTTTTTTTGCCTTGGAAAAATGCAGGAAATCAGATTCACTCATGGAAAAGTATACATATACTTCATGGACATCTGTGAGAACAGTAATAGGCTCTTTGTCTTTGCTGCTGACCAGATTGCCGATTCTTTTGGGGATCCTGCCAATATAACCACTGACCGGCGCCTTGATCGTCGTGAAATTCATATTGATCTTTGCACTGGCGACAGCTGCCTGTGCCTGAGACAAAGACGCTTTGGCAATATCATAATCGGATTCGGTTTTCTTAAGCCGGACCGGAGAAATAACCTCGTTTTCTACCAGCGGCCGGATTCTTTCCAGTTCGATCCTTGCATTTTCCAGTTTGGCCTTTTCAACATTTTCATTTGCCTGGGCATTATTGAGCAATTCCCGGTAGGATTGTGGATTTACTTTAAAGAGGTCCTGACCTTTATGGACAAAATCGCCTTCATCTACATAGATTTGGTCCAGGAGGCCTTCTACCTGAGGGCGGATTTCAACATTTACTTTCCCCTCGATCGTCCCTAAAAATTCTTTTGTGATAAAGGCAGTACCTGTATCTACTTTATAGACAGGCAGGCTGATCATTTTGACCTGGTCTTTGTCAGGGGGGGAATCAAAAATACCACAACTGGTTATCAGCAGGGCTGAACATAAACAGGTGGCCAATAATTTTTTATTTGCTCCTTTTAGAAAGGAGACATGACTTTTTTTTCTTTGCATCAGGTTAATCTGCTATTTTTCAAGAAGTAGGAATGGCATAAAATCAAAAGCTAGGCCAAAAGGCGGATAATTTCTCACTTGGGCCCTATTTTGATGAATTTGAGGCTATTTTAGCGGTATTCTGACCCATATTTAACGAAAATGGGGCGTTTTTCTTAAAAAAACGTCCCATTCCTTAACTTTAAATTTTAACCCGCTTCATTAATTATCGGTATCATCCAATCCTTTCGGTAAAGGGACAATGGAAGAGTCCGTATTCATGGGCAACTGTTGCAGGCTATTTTCTTTTCTGTTTTTACTGATTTGCTGTAAAAGCCCTACCAGGACCGGAAGACTGTTCTGGCTTTTATCCTTGAACCTTACAACCATATTTGTCGTGGCATGGTCGCCCTTAAGATTAGTGGTTGTGATATCCATATCATCCAGGGTCTGGATGCCGAGCTGTAAATCAGCAGAAGCTGCTGAAGCGTCCTTGCTCGCAATCTGACTAAGTAAAGTGTTGATATCCAGGTAAAACGCACAGGTTTTATCTGAGAAGTCCAGGTTCTTGGGGTAGACCATCTGGCCGCTACCGGAAATGAATGCATCACTGATGGCTTTATCCGTACAGACGACCAGGGCTTTGTTATCGGAATGGAAAGACCAGGACTGATCGGCAGATACGCCTTTGGGTACCCATTGTCCGCCTCTTTGTTCAACAATTTCCATTTTTGCCAGCGCTCCCATCACTTTATCAAAGCTTGCCTTGTTAGCGATTGGTGCGGTGAGCAGCATTTTAGGTGTAGAAGCGCCTGCAGCACTACCCGCTACAGACTGCGCTGCAACAGCAAACTGGCCGGTAAAGGCACTTGCTACATCATCCAGGGAAATGCCCAGATTTTTCATATAACCTTCGATCATATTGGTCACACCGGCATAGTCCAGAAAACTGAAAAGCTGCTTCAGGTTGAATGAAACCTGCAAAAGTCCCAATGGTTTACCCGGAAAATGTGCAAGTACCGCTTTATCAATATCTTTAGAAGGGTTCTTTTTGATCAGGTCAATGAGGGTTTTATTATAATAAAAATCGCCGTCTGAAACAATCTGGCCTTTTTCAAAGTTCAGGGTAGCCCCGCCATAATTGCCTTTAATCAGGTCGGAGATCTTCGTCATGGAGAGCATCGGGATCCCGGTTGCGCCGTCCTGGCTCGAAGTATAGAAATTAATATCCCCCTTTTTATTCAGGAATTTGGCTGCGTTTTTATCATCAGCTGCAGAGGCGTCCTTTTTTAAGGAAAATAAAGTAGGGACCTTGTCCACCACATTATTGCCGGCATACAGTATGACGATTTTGTCATTCCAGGCATAACAGTTGTTATTATTCACGGTTAATAAACTATAACCATCTTTTTTCTCAATGCTTTTGCCCGGATTAAGGGCCGTCAGTTTCTTTTCAAAGCCGGATTTGTCGCTAAGTTGGCCAATGGTTCCAACCAGAACATCTTTACCTGTCATAACGGAACTCTTGTACTGAATGTAGGTAAGCACCGGTTTTTTTAAATTTAAGTAAGACAGTAGCGCAAAGGAGCTATCCTGCGTTTTAAAACTATTGGTCAGGGAATCAATATTTATATTGCCATCTTTGAGCTTATCATGCATCTGCATGACATTGAAGGACATAATAATATTGGCATCTTTAGGTACATAATTCAGCCCGGGATTGGATGAAGTGGAGCATGCGCTGAATAACAGGCAGATAAGTAAAGTCAGCAGCGTGCCTTGCAACGGTTGAACGAGTTTTTTCATCATAAAAAGGGAAATTTTTTAAAAAGGCTTAACAGCTTTGGGTGAAGTTTTTGTTTAATAGCGTAAACATGTTCCTTACAAATGTAAATAGTTGTATTGAATAAAAGGCACTTAGGCGGCCTTAAATTGCTATTTCGTCAAAAATAAGCACAGATTCGTATATTATATTATTATTTTATCCTTAAGTATAATCTATTTCTCTATTTTTGTGCCTGCAAAAATCAAACGTTTGATTATATCTGGGTTTTAAATTTATTCAATGATCCAACCGCATACCTATATCCACTCGGGCGCTAAACTGGCCCCGAACGTAAAAGTTGACCCGTTTTCAGTAATCCATCCCGACGTCGTGATAGGAGAAGGAACATGGATCGGCAGCAACGTGACGATTATGGATGGTGCCCGCATCGGGAAAAACTGTCGTATTTTCCCGGGTGCGATTATCTCTGCGATCCCCCAGGACCTTAAATTCGAAGGAGAATCGACCACGGTTGAGATCGGAGACAATACAACGATCCGGGAATTTGTAAGCATTAACCGCGGCACCATTGACCGCCATAAAACCGTCATTGGAAGCAATTGCCTGATTATGGCCTATAGTCATATTGCCCATGATTGTATTATCGGTAACCATTGCATCCTGAGTAATAACACCCAGCTGGCCGGCCATGTGGTCATGGGAGACTGGGCGATCATTGCGGGGATGTCTGCCGTACACCAGTTTTCAAAGATTGGCGCACATTCCTACATAGGCGGCGGTTCCCTGGTAAGTAAAGATGTTCCTCCTTATATCAAAGCGATCCGTCAGCCCTTAACCTACGGAGGGGTGAACAGTGTAGGGCTTAAAAGAAGAGGGTACACATTAGTGCAGATCAATGAGATCCTGGATATTTACCGGGTCATTTATAATCAGGGGTTAAATACAACCCAGGCACTGGAATATATCGAACAGGAATTCAGGGCCAGTGACGAACGTGATGAAATCATCTCTTTTATCAGAGAAAGTGAGCGCGGTATTGTGAAACGGGGAACCAAAGGAGGTTCCATTGAAGAGTAAGAGGAGTGAAGGCATATGACAATAACCCTGGAAAATGCCGGCAAAAGATTTAATCGTGACTGGATTTTCAGGTCGCTCAGCTATCAGTTTACCAGCGCAAAGGCCTATGCCATTACCGGTAACAATGGTAGCGGAAAAAGCACTTTATTACAGGCGATTGCGGGCGCCAGTGAGCTAAGTGAAGGCAATATGGTGTGGTCAGGCTCGGTAAAGACTACAGACCAAAGCAGGCATAATGCCGGTCTTCCCATGCAGAACCAAACTGCTAAAGCCATTCCTCATGAACAGGTTCACCGGCATTTAAGTTTAGTCGCCCCTTATTTGGAACTCATTGAAGAAATGACTGCCCGAGAATTCCTGGATTTCCACAAAAGCTTTAAACCGCTACTGCCCGGTTACACTACTTTGCAGGTTTTGGAGGCTGTTCAGTTAAAAACAGCCGTCAATAAACAAATCAGGTATTTTTCCAGCGGAATGAAACAGCGCATTAAATTGGCGCAAGGCTTATTTACGGACGTGCCGGTTGTTTTGCTGGATGAGCCCTGCACCAATATGGACAGTGCCGGTTTTGAATTATACCAGTCGCTGATCAGCCAGTTTACCAGAGAAAGGCTGGTCATCGTCAGCAGTAATGAATTGCAGGAATACGGGTTTTGTACGCAGAAAATTGATATCCGGGATTATAAACTGCCCCTTAAGCACTAATCGATCCAAACTGCTGTTATACTAACCCTGCAGCGATATTGTTTTCCAGATTTTTAATTAGTTTTTCCAAATACTTTTGATCCGTACTGTCAAAATGGGCCGGGTGTTCACTGTCAATATCCAGTACAGCGATCACTTCGTCTTTCCAGTGTATGGGGATCACCAGTTCAGACTGACTGGCACTGCTGCAGGCAATATGGCCCGGGAACTGATTGACATCATCCACCCTAAGGACTCGGTCCTCCGCCCAAGAGGTTCCACATACGCCACGGCCTTTAGAAATCCGGGTACAGGCAATCGGCCCCTGGAACGGGCCCAGGACCAGTTGGTCATTTCTGACAATATAAAATCCGACCCACCACCAGTGAAACTGTTCTTTCAGCGCAGCCGAGATATTGGCCAAATTGGCAATCATATCCGGCTCTCCCTCAATGATGGCGGCTATCTGGGGCAGAAGGCTGTTATATTTTTCTGTTTTCGTTCCCTGGCTGATAACAAGACTTTCAGACATAATAAATCAATAAAAATTATAGCACAAAATTAAGTGCTAAAGGCTCATCATTTCCTTAAATTTCGCTGACTGGCGTCTGCTGACCTCTATTTTTTCGCCGTTTTTGAGCTCCAGTAATAATCCGCCGTTAAAGTAAGGCTCTATTTTGGCAATCCATTTAAGGTTGACAATATGTTTGCGGTTAACCCGAAAGAAGTGGTGTTCATCCAGTCTTTCTTCCAGGGCATTGAGAGATTTCAGGATGAGCGGTTTATAATTATCAAAATAGACCTTGGCATAGTTGCCTGCACTTTCGAATAGCCGTACATCGGCTAATTTGACAAACCAGCACTTATCACCGTCTTTCACGAAAAATTGCTCATTTTCCGTGAGTACCGTTTTATTTTCCTTTTGTACCGCCCATTGGCTGACCTGTAGGGTCAGCTTCTGAATGGCTTCCGCCAGCCTTTTGCTGTCAATGGGTTTTAACAGGTAGTCCAGGGCATTTACCTCAAAAGCTTTCAGGGCATATTCATCAAATGCGGTGGTAAAGATTACTTTAGGCGCACTCATCAGTTCACCGAGCAGCTCAAATCCGTTTTTCCCTGGCATCTGGATATCTAAAAAGATCAGATCGGGATTATGCTCATGGATCTTTTCAATGGCCTCCTTGCTATTCTGCGCCTCATCCAGGACTTCAATTTCCGGATAAGACTGTAATAATTTTTTAAGCTCTGCCCTGGCGGGTCTTTCATCGTCAATGATAATGGCTTTGATCATCATGGTATTGCATTTTAAATGAAGATTGGAAGTTTGTAGTCAATTTTCTTGAGCGAATTTAGGCGCTGCTTTACTGGCTGATCTCCTGTTTTGTTGCCGGGATTTTTATATCCACCACCACCGTCTGGTGATCGGATTCTTTTATGTCAAAACTCGCCAGGTCCCCGAATAAAAGTTGCAGCCGGTTGCGGGTGCTCCTGATGCCAAAACTATCAATTTTTACTTGTTTTAATAATTTGCCGGTGTTTTCAATGCAAAGATGTAAATAATGATCTTCTAGCTTCGTGGAAATTTCAATGATCCCGCCTTCAATCTGATGGCTGATCCCGTGTTTAATACTGTTTTCCACAAGTGTCTGAAGCATCATGGGTGGCACTTGAAAATCATAAGTCGCCGGAGCAACGGACCACCGCACTTCCAGTCGTTCCTCAAATCTGATTTTCTCCAACTCTAAATAGGACTGTACAATCTCGATTTCGGCGTCCAGCCGGGTGGTACTGATATTTTCCGCATGCATACTGCTGCGCAGCAGCTTGCTGAGCTCTGTGATGGCATAACGCGCCTGCCTGGGGTTCTCATCGACAAGATAACGGATACTGTTTAACGCATTGAAAATAAAGTGAGGATTGATATGGGCCTTGATGGTTTTAAGTTCCAGCTCTTTAACAACGGATTCCAGCCTCGCCTTGTCCAGGATTTCTTTGTTGCTTTTTACCACGTAGTGATAGGCAAAATACAACAGGTTCCAGATAAAAATAATGGCAAAGTTACCGACCCAGGCGACAAATAAAAGCGCTTCTTTATGAACATTTTTCACCGGGGATTTTAAAAGGAGCTCGATGGCCTGATTGCAGACCGTGATCACCAGTGAGACAATAATGGCCGAAACAAAGATAAAAAGGATCTGTCCTGTCAGTTTTTTTTGAAGCACGCCGAAGCGGATAATCAGAAACCGCAATATGGAAGTAATAATAATGACAGAAATCACCTCCAGGCCACCCACCAAAAGAAAATTGGGGATCACTTTAGGAGAAATGGTCAGGTAAATAAAACTGATAATGACATAATAACACAGCCATCCCAGGATCTGCACCGGCCAAAATATGGGTATCTTCTTCATCACTCATCAAAGTTACATAAGTTGACAGTGGATTGCCCTGATATTACACCAATGGTCAATAGGCTGTACAAAAAGCCTATAATTCCTTCATGAAGCCTGGATTACGCCGGAAAGGTGTCTAGGGTGACGGGTAACGTCACCTTTAATACATAAAAATTCATGCGTTTACACCTGAGATTGTCGGCATATTTTTCGTGGCAGGATTTTCCGCATCAGGTTTTCAACTTAGGGGCAAAGACAAAAAAAGCTGATTTTAGCCTAAAAATGGTACTTTTACAGCTTGAATCTGTATTTTCTGGAATAAGAATAAATGCATATGCATATGCAAATAGAACCCGGCACATTACTGAAGGCCATAGATAGCCCTGCGGACCTTAAAAATCTGGATCCCGCTCAGTTGCATCAACTGTGCGAGGAGCTGCGGCAATATATCATTGATATAGTCAGTGTCCACGGGGGGCATTTTGCTGCCAGCCTTGGCGTCGTTGAGCTGACAGTGGCCCTGCATTACGTCTATAATACGCCTTACGATCAGCTGGTCTGGGATGTGGGCCATCAGGCTTACGGCCATAAGATCCTTACCGGCCGACGGGATAATTTTTATACCAACCGTAAATATAAAGGGTTAAGCGGGTTCCCCAAGCGTAGCGAGAGTCCTTATGATACCTTCGGAGTTGGACATTCCTCCACCTCCATATCCGCGGCGCTGGGCATGGCCATGGCAGCCAAATACAAGGGCGAAGACCGTAAATCCGTAGCCATCATCGGAGACGGAGCACTCACCGCAGGAATTGCTTTTGAAGCGATGAATCATGCCGGCGTGAGCGATGCAGACATGCTGATCATCCTCAATGACAACAATATGAGTATCGACCCGAATGTGGGTGCACTCAAAGAATACCTGACGGATATTGCCGTTTCCAGGACCTATAATAAGTTTAAGGAAGACGTTTGGAAGGCGTTGGGCAAGTTGCCCATTGGCAAAGGTTTTACCAGGGCTATGGCCAGCAAGCTGGCCGACAGTCTGAAAGGCATGGTCAATAAGAGCGCTAATCTTTTTGAATCTTTTAAAATCCGGTATTTTGGACCCATTGACGGGCACAATATCACCAACCTGGTGCAGACCTTAAAAGAGCTGAAGAAGATTCCGGGGCCAAAGATTCTGCATATCATTACCGTTAAAGGAAAAGGCTACGCGCCGGCTGAAAAAGAACAGACCAAGTGGCATGCACCCGGCCTCTTTGACAAGATTACCGGAGAGATCTATAAAAAGAAATTTGAAGTGGCTCAGCCGCCAAAATACCAGGATGTCTTCGGCCATACCCTGGTGGAACTGGCAGAAAAAAATCCTTTGATCATGGGGGTGACGCCTGCTATGCCAAGCGGGTGTTCCATGAAGTTCATGATGGAAGCCATGCCGGAACGGGCCTTTGATGTAGGGATCTGTGAGCAGCATGCCGTGACGGTATCGGCCGGCATGGCGACCCAGGGCCTTAAGGTTTTCTGTAATATCTATTCCTCCTTTATGCAACGGGCATTTGACCAGGTCGTGCATGATGTGGCGATCCAGAACCTACCCGTTATTTTTTGCCTGGACAGGGCCGGATTGGTAGGAGAGGATGGCCCCACCCATCATGGAGCCTATGATATTGCTTATTTCAGATGTATCCCCAATATGGTATTATCTGCGCCGATGAATGAACAGGAGCTCCGCAACCTTATGTATACAGCGCAACTTGAAAAAACAGACTTTCCGATGGTCATCCGTTATCCCAGAGGCAGTGGCGTAATGGCTGATTGGCAAAAGCCTTTACAGGAAATACAGATCGGAAAAGGCCGGCGCCTAAAAACCGGAAAAAGCCTTGCCGTACTGACCTATGGTCATCCCGGCAATTTCGCGGCTGCAGCCATAAGAGAGGTAGCCGGTGAAGGTTTAGATCCTGCCCACTACGATATGCGCTTTTGCAAACCGCTGGATGAAGCCTTACTGCATGAGGTCTTCCAGCAATATGATAAAATCATTACCGTAGAAGATGGCACCGTAAAAGGCGGCTTTGGAAGTGCCATCCTTGAATTTATGGCCAACCACAAATACCAGGCGACGGTAGAGATCATGGGTATTCCCGATAGGATTGTCGAACACGGCACACCAAAGGAACTTTTTGCAGAATCAGGCTATGATGCTGCTGCTATCAGTCAGAAGATCCGTCAGATGCTGGGCAGTGATGCTCAATCTGTGAGGGTCGTTCATTCGGCGTATCCCGCTATATCTGACAGGTCCTCTCTAGGAAAGTCCTAGCTCCGTTACCTGTTATCCGTAGGCAGGCATCGTGCGCCCGGTTTCTTGTTGACTGACAGCAGCCAAGTATTACTCCGGCGCCCGGAAGCGCTTAAAAACTCGTGGCACCATGTTATGATGCGCCTTTGCAGCAAAAGCCGTCCCCTGGAAAGCAGGCTCACGGCTTACTAAAAAGTTACTAACGGAAGGAATCTATGTTCAGAAGTATTATCGCTGTACATTTGCTGCACAAATTCAGCGTTGCATTCAAAGTCATTTATTTTTTTGATATAACAAATTATGTTACAGGTAGCATTATTAAGAGAAGACC
>Ga0182744_1003389_pt1 | contig 12436 bp, 9 predicted proteins | sample eDN3rd30CKraftMG_FD_128525 | JGI IMG/M metagenome (GOLD analysis project Ga0182744, IMG submission 128525) | Enriched Miracle-Growth compost microbial communities from Emeryville, California, USA - eDNA 3rd pass 30_C Kraft MG (version 2) (version 2) ...
CACACCCCCTGAGATCATCGAACGGATTGGCGGCTGGATGAACAAAATTTCCGCAAGCGACGAGACGCGCGCTTTCCTCGAGCGTGTCGCCGGCCGGCCACTCGTCTCCGACACCAGCGCCGCGCGCGCCCGCATCGCCGCCGAGACCGTGCGCTGGACCGCCGCCGTCAAGGCTGCGGGCATCAAACCGCAGTGAAGACCGGAAGGAACAGCAGCACCGTGACGGATATTCTGGATCGTTTCTTTTCGGCGCGGGCGCTGGCCATCGTCGGCGCCTCGTCCGATCCTGCAAAACTTGGCGGCCGTGCCATCCGCCACAACCAGCAGTTGGGATATACGGGCCGTCTGCTGCCGGTGAATCCTTCGGTTCCGATGGTTCAGGGACTGCCGGCCCTGGCCGCCATCGAAGACCTGCCCGACGACGTCGACTGCGCGGTGGTCGCCCTGCCGGCTGCCGGGGTGGAAAAGGCCATCGACGACCTGGCGCGAAAGGGCGTGCCTCTCGCCGTGATCCTGAGTTCCGGCTTCGCGGAACATTCGGCGGCTGGCGCCGCGGTGCAGGCGCGCCTCGTCGCCCGCGCGCGCGAGGCCGGCATGCGTCTCGTCGGCCCCAACAGCATGGGCGGCATGAGTTTCGTCAACGCCATGAGCGCGACCTTCACCTCGATCAGCGAACACGAAGGCCGCGATTTCCCCGTGGTCGGCACGGTCAGCATCGCCAGCCAGAGCGGCTTTATCGGTTCGCATCTGATGGGGGTTTTGCGCGACCGTGGGCTGGGCATCGCCAAGTGGCTGGCAACGGGAAACCAGGCCGACATCGACCTCTCCGACTGTATCGCCCACTATGCCCGCGATGAGGCGACGCGCGTGATCGTCGTCTATCTCGAGGGGACCGACCGTGCCGATGCCTTGCGCGCCGCCTTCGAACTTGCACGTGAGCGTGGCAAGCCGGTGGTCGCCCTCAAGGCCGGAAGATCGGATCTCGGCGCCCGTGCCATCGCGTCGCATACGGCCGCGCTGGTGGGTGACGCAGAGGTCTATGACGCCGTCTTCCGCCGGCATGGCGTCATCGGCGTTTCCTCCCTCGAGGAACTGGCGGATGTAGTGGCCGCTTTGGACACGGGCCGCGCGATCGAAGGCCCCCGCCTCGGGGTCGCCACTGTGTCGGGCGGATTCGGCATCCTCATCTCGGACGCGGCGGCTCAACATGGCTTCGAGCTTCCAGAACTCGCACCGGCCTTACAGGCGAGAGTCAAGGAGGCCTATCCGCTGGCGACCACGCGCAATCCGGTCGACATGGGCTCACTGGTCCACTTCGACACGGCGGTCGCCGCGCTGCAGGATCATGGTTATGACGCGCTCGCGTTTGCCGCCGGCCATTTTGGCCTTGTTCCCCGGCTCGCGGAACAGCTCTACGGCTATGTGACGGCGGCCCGCGCCCGCGAGCCCCAGCGCTTCATCGCCGTGGTGGCCTGTCTTTCGGAAACGTGGCGCCGCAAATTTCAGCAACTGGGCGTCTTCGTCTGCGAAGATCCCGCGCGCGCCGTTCGCGCGCTGGCGGCCATTGCCTCCGTCAGCAGGCCCATGGCGACGAATGCCGTGCCAGACTTTCCGACAATCGGCCTCACCGGCGAGATCATGGCCGGTCTGGAACGCCGGGACGAACGCGGCGCGCGCGATCTGTTGCGTGCGATCGGCGTACCTGTGGTCGAGGACAGCCTGGTGACGAGCGGAGCGGAAGCTATCGCTGCCGCACAGCGCATCGGCGGACGTGTCGCGCTTAAAATCGTTTCGCCCGACATCGCGCACAAGAGCGACATTGGCGGCGTGCGCCTCGACGTCGATCCTTCGCAAGCCGACGCCGTGTTCGACGACATGCTGCGGACGGTCCGCCAGCGAGCGCCAGGCGCGCGCCTCGACGGCGTCATCGTATCGCCCATGATGACCGGCGGGGTTGAAACCATCGTCGGCGTCAAGCGCGACGCTGTCTTCGGTCCGGTGATTCTGTTCGGTCTCGGCGGCGTGCTCGTCGAAGTATTTCATGACACAGCCATCGAACTTGCGCCGTTCGACTGCACGGCGGCTCACGCGCTGATGCGCGCGATCAAGGGATATCGCTTATTGTTGGGCGTGCGTGGTTCTCCCCCGGCCGATCTCGGAGCGCTGGCGGATGTGCTGTGCCGAATATCTGTCTTTGCAGCAACCCATGCCGACAGATTCGAGTCGCTGGAGATCAATCCATTACTCGTGCGTCCCGACGGCGTGCTGGCGCTCGATGCGCTGATAACCGGCTGATAGAGGCAGCGGCCCGGTCCGCACGAGGCTCACTTTTTCGCCCAAAGTTTCTTCGTCGCGATATCGGCGCCCTGGCGCATGGCCTTGAATTTCTCCCAGACCACCGTGTGATGCACTTCGGTCTTGTACAAGGCTTGCGAAGAGAAGCCGCAGTCCGCACCGGCCATAACGTTCTCTCGGCCGACCAGATTGGTGAAGCGCATGATCCGCTCGGCGATCAGTTCCGGATGCTCGACAATATTGCTGGCGTGGGTGATGACGCCGGGACACAGCACCTTGCCGTCTGGAATCCTGACGTTCTCGAACACATGGTACTCGTGTTCATGGCGCGGATTGGCGGCCTCGAAACTGTACGAACCCGCATCGATCTGCATCATATAGCCGATGACCTCCGGCAGCGAGGCCTCGTAAAGTCTTGGTCCCTCGTTGATCCCGTAGCAGGTGTGGAAGCGGATCATTTCGGGTGGGATGCCTTTTAGCGCGACATTCGCGGCCTCGACATACATCTGGGCGCGCCGCTTCATCTGCGCCTGATCGAGATCCGGCTCGACGAAAATGTCCGGCAGGAACGGATCGTCGAACTGCATCAGGATGCCGGCGCCGACGATGGCGCGATACTCCTTGTTCAGTTCCACGGCGACCGCATGGAAATATTCTTCTTCGGTCTTGTAATATTCGTTGATGCCGACGCCCGACGGCGCCGTTGCCGGCAGGAACACGTGATGATAGGGGACACCGGCCGCCCTGGCGGCGGCTTTCACATTGGCGATATCCTTTTGAACCGCCGCCTCGCCACGATACTTGACCGGGCCTACACAGACGACGGGCGTGATCGGCACGATGGTGCCGCCCATCATCGCTTCCTTGAAATACAATTCGTAATAGGCCGGGAAAGCCGCCACTTCTTTCTGGAAGATTTTCATCTTCTGGTTGGGGCGCGCCTCGAACCCTTCCAGCCGTTCCTGGACATAGGTAAAGAAGCCGGGCTTGGAGAATTCGCCGTCGGTGACGATATCGATGCCGCACTCGACCTGCTTGCGGACGCTGTCGGCGACGGCTTTGGACAGCGTCTCGTCATAGAGCTTCTGGTCGTAGGACTGGCCGTTGAACTTCGCCTTCATCAGGTCGAGAAGGTCGTGCGGGCGCGGCAGGCTGCCGATGTGCGTCGTCTGGATGCGATCAGTGTTCTGCTGGATCGTCATGCCATCCTCCCTCGAAATTGCAGTCTTCCATTGGCGCAGACGAATTCTCGTCCGCGCGCCGGTCATTCAATCATTTGGATTATGATCTCGACAAGGATTTGCCGGAGCACCGGTTGCAGACGCCGTCTTCCCCCCAAGCTGGCAATCATCTGCGTATCCCCTCGCTCCGCAAACGGGCTGCCCGTTGAGGCCGGGCTTTATTTGCCACGAGCCTAGGCAGAAATATGAAGGAGGTCAAACAAAAAAGCATCACTGCTTGTTTTTGAACTCGCGTATCGTTCGGTCGGGGACCGATCCCACGGCACGGCGCGTGACCGCCTTGGTCGTCGCCGCGACGATGGCCCGGCTGGCCTGCCGGCCCGGCACTGCCTTGGGCGACCCGAGGATAGCAGGTGCGAGCGCCGACCAGGTCTTCATCATGGCGCGCCAGTCCGTGTTGTAGGGAAGCCAGGTCTTGGCGAGGAAAACCCCGCGAAACAAATGATGGGTCAGTTCGACGAAGTCCTGCGCTTTCTGATCCGGATAGCCCGCCTTCTTCAGGGTCTCGAGCCAGATTCCATTGAGACTTTCGCGCGCTTTCGCAACGATGGGCTGAAACGGACGCGACAGTTCCGGTTCGCCATTGGCCGCCATCGCCAGTTCGAGCATGGCCCGATAGCCGGGGCTGAAGAAGAAGTGCTCGGAATCGAGCATGAACTTCCTGATCGGATCATCGGACTTGCCGGCCCGTCCGGCGAGACGTCTTGCATGGGCGACCGCATGGTCCATGGCATATTGCGTGGCGGCAACCAGCAGGTCGTTCTTGGTCGGCAGGTAATGCTCGAGCGCGCCGCGCGAGACCTCCGCACGGGCGGCGACGCGGCTGGCGCTGAATTTCGAAAAGCCATCCTCGGACAAGACGCGAAGGGCCGCCGACAGGATCGCCTCCTGCGTCTCGGTTCGGCGTTGTTCCTGCGTCCGCCGCACCTTGTTTGGGGGCTTCCTGGTCAATGACGGCCTCGAGGTGGGCTGTTGAATCTCACCTATTGGCTAGCGCAGGATCGAGGTCTTTGCCACCCTGAAATCGCGGGTTACGCCACGCCGACCGTCATGGCGAAACGGTCCGCCGTCGCCTCAGCTAGGTCGTGATGATCACCTTGGCGTCGCCATGGCGCTGCAGGACGTTGACCGTCACGCCGGAACCATGGCGGCGAAGGCAGAGATCCAGCTGCGAGTCTTTCACCGTAAGATTGCGCAATACGATCTCATCCAGAAAATCAGGCAGGACCGGATTCTCAAAGCGAACTTCGTTGCCCGCGACATCAAGCTTGATGCCGAGGCAAGAGGACAGAAGCGAGATCATGGTCGAGGCGGCCCATGCCTGCGGCGAACACGCAACCGGATAAGGTATCGGTCCGCGCCCCTGCCGTCGTGGAAAGCCGCAGAACAATTCCGGCAAGCGCCTGAACTCCTGCGTGACCGCCGCTTCATACATGCCGGCCAGAATGCGCATGGCCGCGTTCTTCAATCCATAGCTGGCGAAGCCTGCGGCGATCAGGGCATTATCATGCGGCCAGACGGAGCCGTTGTGATAGGACATGGGATTGTATCGCGCCGCGCCCTGCGCGACCGTGCGAACGCCCCAACCGCCGAAGCTTGAAGAGTTCAGCAGGGTGACAGCGACCCGCGACGCCCGTTCGGGTGAGGCGATGCCGCTGAACAGCGCATGGCCGGCGTTCGACGCCACGACGGCACACGGCTTTTTATCGCCGTCCAGAGCCAGCGCATAGCTGCCGATCTCTTCGCACCAGAAATGATCCTCGAACTTGATCCGCAGCGCCTCCGCCTCCTGCAGCAAGCGCGATCCCGCCGCAGACTGTCCCAGGGCATTCGCCAGCAAGGCTGCGGATTTCTTGGCAGCGTAGACGTAACCCTGCACTTCGCAGAGGGCGATCGGCCCTTCAGCGAGATGGCCGTCGGCATGAAACATGGAATCGTGGCTGTCTTTCCAGCCCTGATTGGCGAGCCCGTTCTCGGTTTCCCGCAAGTATTCGACAAAACCATCGTTGTCCCGGTCACCGTAGTCGTCACACCAGCGCAAAGCCGCCTCGATGTTGGACCAGATCGCGTGGATCGTCGCCAGATCGCCGGTGCGCTCATAGTAGCGACCGGCCAGGGCGATAAAGAGTGGCGTCGCATCGATCGTGCCGTAATAGAGCCGAAACGGCACTTCGCCGGTGCGCGCCATTTCGCCCTGACGGCGTTCATGAAGAATTTTGCCGGGCTGCGCATCGGATGCGGAATCGAAATGCGTCGCCTGATTTGCCGCCAGATGGAGCAACACCCCTTTGGCCAATGCCGGCTCGACCCATAGCATCATCATCGCCGTCAGAATACCGTCACGGCCAAACGTCGTGCTGTACCAGGGCACACCGGCATAGGGATATGGCCCCTCCGGCGTCTGGCTGACAAGCATATTCAGGTCTGAAAAAGATCTGGAAATGACTTCGTTGAAAAGTTCGTTCGAGCTTTCGATACGGGCCGTTTGCAGGCTCATCACGCGCGATAGTCGTCTTGCGTCGCGGAAGCCCTTGATGAAACGCACAGGCTGCCTGCTTTCGGTGCCCTCTTCGAAGCAGACCGCCATTTCCACGGCGGCGCGACCTTGCGGCGGCAGGACCACGTCAAAGAACGCCGTGTGTTCGTCGAGCAGCCCCGGCACCGGATTGAATTGAAGCCGGCTTCGACGTATGACGGCATCGAGGCCATAATAGGAAAATTCAACCTCGTTCTTGCCACGCACTTTGACGAAGCATTCGCCGCGTCGTGGCCGATGAGTGCCGCGCACTTCGAACAGATCCCTGAAGTCCGCGTCGAAGTGGAAACTCAAGCGGACTTTATGCGGGCGGCTGTCGAAATTCCGCAGACCGACCCGATCATATCCAATGCCGTGCAGCAGGAATTTCGTGCGCTGCATGGCGATGAGATCGCGCGGCAGCGGCATATCCGTATCCATGCGAATATCCGGATTGGTCATGTCGACCATCAGACCGGAGTTGTCGTCGCGGCAGAACGAACTCAGCAGCAATGGGTGTTTGCCGTTGATGCGAAGTTCAGACTGCGACAGATAGCGCGTATCGCGAAAGAAGACCCCGCCGGGCGCTTCCGGCATGAACCGGATATCACCGTTCACATCGAGAACGGCGAACGCATCCCCCTGCTTCAATGTACGGATGGCGTGCTCGACCAGAGAGGTCTGCGCCTCGATATAATGTTCGGGCAGCAACTTCGGATCGGTTTCGTCCTGGACTATGCCATATCCGGTCATTCTCGCTCGCCCTTATCACGGAATCGCTATGCACATATAGCGCAGATCACTCGGCGGCGATCGGTATCAATTCGGCGCTTGCACCGAGCAGCGCTTCATACGCAGCCTCATATCGCGCAGCCATGTGAGACACCGTAAAATTGTTCTCAAAGTGACGCCGCACGCCTGCCCGGCTCAATTTCTTGATGCTGTCCACAGCCACAACCGCGTCGTCCATGCGGTCGACAATCACGCCGGTTACACCATCCTTGATGATCTCCGGCACGGACCCATTGCGCCATGCGAGGATGGGCGTGCCGACCGACATGGATTCGATCATCACGAGGCCGAAAGGCTCCGGCCAGTCGATCGGGAACAGCAAGGCCCGCGCACGAGACAGCAGTTCAAACTTTCCCCGGTCGCCCACTTCGCCGATGAATTCGATCAGCGGATGGTCCAGCATGGGCTTCACAACGGTATCGAAATACTGCTGGTCCGCCGGATCGACCTTCGCCGCGATCTTCAGGGCCGCGCCAGCGCGTTTGGCAATTTCGATCGCCCGGATCGGGCCTTTCTCCGGACAGATGCGCCCGAGGAACAGCAGGTACTCGCCACCCTCGGCGCTGTACATTCCAGGGTCGGGCATGCCGTGATGGATCGTGGCCAGCCAGTTGACGTTGGGCGGCATCGGCTTGCGCTGGGCATTCGAAATCGAGACGAGCGGCATCTCGCTGAAATGCTCGTAGACGGGGTGATAGTCCGGCAGGTCGAGACGGCCATGGAGCGTGGTGAGGCACCGCGCTGCGTGAGCCCGGAATACGGGATATTGCAGCAGATCGACGTGAAAATGGACGATGTCGAAATCGTCTATGCGGCGCAGGACGTTGTCCAACATGACAAGATGGCTGGCGATATGGTCGCGCATGCCGCTCAATCGCAGCCCCTGGGGAGCGCAGGCGATCAATTGCGCGGAAGTCACTGAATCACCGGATGCGAACAGGCTGACCTCGTGCCCGCGTGCGACCAAAGCCTCCGTCAGCCAGGAAACAACTCTCTCCGTCCCACCATACAGCTTCGGCGGCACAGCCTCCGCCAACGGCGCAATCTGAGCTATACGCATTGATACACCGATGTTTTTGATGATTATCAGAAGCCCGGTCAGCCGGTCTCTTTTCGGAGAACTTCGCACTGCAACCAAAGTTCCCTTTGGATCACCTTCGGCAAGAAAAATCCTGCAATGAAAACGGCAGGCTCCTACAGATCCTCGTTCCGGCTCGCTTGCGACCGCAAGGCGCTGACAATTCTCGCTGCCCGCCGCAAGGTTGTGGCGGCAGCCCCGATGGCAATGATCCATAGCGCCGCCGTGAGCACCTGCTGCCGGCCGTTCCATAGCGGTTCGAACAGGGCGAACAGCGCCGCCGCAGTGATGGTCGCCATTCGATGTTGTTTCGCCATCGGCCCGGAGAAGTCGGCAGGCAGGCCGCAGGAGCGGCCGAGTTCGCGCGTATAGGCTGTCAGCACCGCAAAGCCGGCGGCAGCCCAGCCGAGAGCCGGCACGCCGATGCCATAGCCGGCGCCGGCCAGAATGAGGATATCGGCGATGCGGTCGGGAAACTCGTTCCAGAACGCGCCGTCGGCGGCCTTTCTGCCGCCTTCGATGGCGACCATGCCGTCGAACAGATTGCACAGCAGCCGGAGCTGGCAGAACAGCGCCGCGGCAACGAGAAGCGCCGGTCGCAGGCCGGCCTCCGCCGCGCCCGACAGCCAGAAGCAGCCGCCCGCGATGGCTGCCGCGACCATGCTCGCCATGGAGATGTGGTTCGGCGTGACAGAGGCTTTGATCAGCCAGCGGGCGATGGCCCGGGCCCAGCCGGTATCGCGGCTCGACAGCGGCCGGCGGTCAGCTTCGTTCGTCATGGTCCACCTTTTTCGTCCGCCACAGGACAAAGCTATAAATCATCGCGTAGCCGGTCGACACGCACAGCGGAACCGCAATGGTGGCGGCGACCTCGGGCGTTCCGCTCGCGACATGGATCGCCGTCAGCAAGCCTGCCGAGACAAGAAAGGCAGCGACAGGCGGGAGCACCAGCGCCGCCAGCCCGTCGAGGCGGGCCGCGAGGCCTTCGATCGCCCGCTTCAGGAACAGGGTAATGCAGGCCGAGATCGCGCCCTGGATCACGCCGGCATAAAGCGGAGCCGGCATCGGATGGGCCCGGTTGGCAAAGGCCGCCCAGCTTCCCATGGCCAGCAAGGCAGTTGCGACATGGGTGACGCTGCTGCGCAGGACACGCTCTCGCACCGCGCTCATACGGCCGACCAGAAGTAGCGCACCACGTGGAAGAAGATCGGCGCGGAAAACACAACGGAGTCGAGCCGGTCGATGAAACCGCCGTGACCGGCGATGAGATTGCCCCAGTCCTTGACGCCGCGATCGCGCTTGATCGCCGACATGACGAGGCCGCCGAAGAAGCCCATCAGGACGATCACGAGCGACAGGAGCGCCGCCTGCAGCGGCGTGAACGGCGTCATCCAGGACAAAGCCGCGCCAACGGCCGTGGCGCTCAGGGCGCCGCCGACGAAGCCCTCGACCGTCTTGGACGGAGACAGTTTCGGCGCGATCTTGGTGCGACCAAGCAGCTTGCCCCAAACATATTGCAGCACATCGCTCATCTGCACCACGATGACGAGAAAGGCGATCAGCAGGACGTTGCGTCCCTCGTAACCGGGGATCTCCAGGCTCAGCAGCGCCGGCACATGCGAGACGCAGAAGACGCAGATCATCAGCGCCCATTGCACTTCGGCGACCCGCACCAGGAAGCGATCGGTATCGCCGCGCAAGACCGCGATGATCGGCAGCAGCAGGAAGGCGTAGACGGGGATGAAAATCGAATAGAGCCCGTACCAGCTGATCCAGATGAGATAATACTGGACGGGTAGGACGACGAAGAAAGCCGCCGCCAATGCCCAATGATCGGCCCGGCGCGTGTCCGTGAGGGTGGCGAATTCGCGCAGCGCGGCAAACGAGCAGAAGCCGAAGAGCAAGGTTACGCCGGTCTTGCCGCCGATCAGCGCCAGCCCCATCAGAATGACCATGACCCACCAGGCCTGGATGCGGTCGTTGAGGTTCTCGATGACCGCGTTCGGCTCCGGCGCGGCGCGTTGCAGCGCATAGCCGATCGCCGAGGCGACGATGAGAACGGCGACGATGCCGGCAAGGACGATCAGCAGATCGGGATGGGGCATGCTCATGAGGCGATAGCTTTCGGCGCGATAATGTTGGGCTCGATCGTCTTGGGTGACAGCGCCAACAGCGCTGCTTCGGCCTTGGCGAGAAATTCCTGCTTCGTTTCGGTCTCGGCGACGCGCAGCGGCGCGCCGAAAGTGACGGTGCAGATCAATGGAATGGGCACGAACTCGCCTTTCGGCATGACCCTGTTGAGATTGTCGATCCACGCCGGCACGAGATCGATGTCCGGCCTGGCCCTGGCGAGATGATAGAGCCCGCTTTTGAACGGTTGCAGCGGTTCGGCGGTCTGGTTGCGGGTGCCCTCCGGAAAGACGATGAGGGAAGACCCCTTGTCGAGCGCCTCGACCATCTGGGCGACCGGATCGGCCTTGCGGTTTTCCCGCTCGCGATCGATGAGGACGGCATTGAAAACATCGCGTCCGATAAAGCGACGCATGCCGGTCTTGAGCCAGTAGTCGGCGCCGGCAACGGGCTGCGTCTGGCGCCGCATGCGCGGCGGCAATACCGTCCAGATCAGGATGAAATCGCCGTGGCTGGCATGATTGGCGAAATAGATCCGTTGCCCGTCAACCGGGGCTATGCCGTCCCACCTGCCGCGCACAGCGGTGATGAAACGGGCAAACAAGAGAATAGCAAAGCCTACGATCCGTCCCACCAGCAAACGTCCCCCAGAGAGCATTACAGCCAGTTCACATCGATGAACAGGCTGGCCGGTCTCTCATGGACGCGCTGGCATCGTCTGTGTGAAGGCGCACCCGCCTTCATCAGCAGTGCAAGGCCTACCTTACGGGCGCAGGCGCCGCTTCACCGGCCTGCGTCTTCACATCCCTGGGTGAAATAAGCCGGTAGAACAGCGGAATGAAGAACACCGCGATGAAGGTCGCTCCTAACATGCCGCCGATCACGCCGGTGCCGATGGAATGACGGCTGGCCGCGCCGGCGCCTGTCGAGATCGCCAGCGGAACGCACCCAAGAATGAAGGCCAGCGACGTCATGACGATCGGCCGGAACCGCAGTTTCGCCGCTTCCGCCGCCGCATCCATGGCGCTGAGCCCTTCCCGGCGCTTCAATACCGCGAATTCGACGATGAGAATGGCATTCTTGGAGGCCAGGCCGATCAGGGTCACCAGACCAATCTGGAAGTAGACATCGTTGTTCAGTCCGCGCAGCCAAATTGCCACCAGGGCGCCAAAAAGGGCAAACGGCACGGCCAGAACCACAGCCAGCGGTAGCGACCAGCGTTCATATTGCGCCGCCAGAATGAGGAACACCATGATGAGGCCGAAGATGAACGCCAGACTGCCGGTCCCCCCGGTTGCGATTTCCTGGAATGCCGAGCCGGTCCAGGCGAGCTGGTAGCTGTCGGAGAGATTCTGGGAAGCCACCTCGCGCATCGCGTTGATCGCCTGTCCCGATGAATAGCCCGGGGCCGGATTACCGATCACCTTGGCGCTGGCGAAGGCGTTGAAGCGATCGACCTGATCGGGGCCGACGATGCGTTCCATGGTCAACAAGGTATCGATCGGGATCATGCTGCCGGAGTTCGCCTTGACAAAGACCTGCTTGAGATCTTCGGGGCGCTCGCGGAAACTGGCTTCGGACTGAAGAATGACCTGATAGTTGCGGCCGAACAGCGTGAAGTCGTTGACGTAGAGGCTGCCGAACGTGCTCTGCATCGTTTCGAAGATCGAGGAGATCGGCACGCCCAGCGCCTTGGCTTTCTCTCGATCGAGATGAATCTTGTATTGCGGCACATCGCTGACGAAAGTGGTTCGCACCCCTGCAAGCTCGGGGCGCTGCGACGCGGCCTCGACCAGCTTTTGCGCCGCCTGGATAAGTGCCAGAGATCCAGAGCCGCTACGGTCCTGAATGAACGACTCGAAGCCTCCCGTGTTGCTCATGCCGGTGATCGGCGGCGGCGTGAAGGCCAGGACCGACGCTTCCTTGATCGGACCATTGAAGGCGAAGAACGATCGGGCGAGGGCCGCCGAGCTCTGCTGTGCCTGCTTGCGCTCCTTCCAGTCCTTGAGCTGCACGAAGGAGACGCCGGCGCTCGGCTTCTGCACGCCGGCCAGAAGGTCGAAGCCGGAGAAGCTGATCACATCGGCGATCTCGGGCTTGTCCATGATGTCCTTGTTGAGCGTGCTCATGACATTCTGGGTTCGGGTGAGCGATGCCGCCGGGGGCAGGATCGCCACGGCGAACACGCTGCCCTGGTCTTCGTCCGGCACCAGGGCGCCCGGAATGCGCAGGAACAGGAAGACGGCTGCGCCGACCATGAGCGCAAACAGCATCATTCCGACAACGGCGCGGCGCAGGAGAAAGCGAACGCCAGATGTATAGCCATCCGTCACCCGGTCGAAGAACCGGTTGAACAGGCGGAAGGGCGCCGCCGGTTCGTGGTGG
>Ga0182744_1003394_pt1 | contig 12427 bp, 8 predicted proteins | sample eDN3rd30CKraftMG_FD_128525 | JGI IMG/M metagenome (GOLD analysis project Ga0182744, IMG submission 128525) | Enriched Miracle-Growth compost microbial communities from Emeryville, California, USA - eDNA 3rd pass 30_C Kraft MG (version 2) (version 2) ...
CGTATCCTTTTCAACGGCCTGATTGATGGCATTGGCGGCACCCGTTACGAGTAACCCCGCTACAAAGAGCTCTATTATCTTTGCCACATTGGATACCAACGTATTGGGAGACAAAAGATAACTTATGACACAGGAAAAGACAACCGTAAAACTCAAAGTGAATTTAGTAAGCGTCATATAGTCTTTAATCAAGACATTGAGCTTACCCGGTGTCGTATTCTTATCATGATTAACACTTTCCTGTTTCAAAAATCTTATTTTTTGCATGGAGATCCCTATAGGTAATCATCTAAAAGGAATCTCCATGATATTATTCAATTCAACTAATCCTCGCCTGGTCCTTAAGCCTTCGCCGGCGCATCCTCTTCCACACCCACGCCGGTAAATGCTGCAGCGGTATAGACCGGATTGTCTTCTTCACCTACAGGGACTGTCTGTGGAATAAAATCATGCCCGTCCTTGCTATAGTCATAAGGCCAGCGGTGTACCTCAGGGATTTCACCAGGCCAGTTGCCATGTCCCACATGAATAGGCGTTGTCCATTCCAGTGCATTGGACTTCCATGGATTTTTCACAGTCAACTTTCTACCTTTGAATATAGAATGGAAGAAGTTGAACAGGAACAGAAACTGTGCAGCAAAAGTGATAATTACACAGATACTGATAAACTTATTTAACTCAGCAAACTGCTTGAAGCTCTCCCAGGTGCTGTAATCATAATACCTTCTTGGCATACCGGCCATACCTTCATAGTGCATCGGCCAGAAGATCAGATAAGCGCCTATCAGCGTAATCCAGAAGTGGATATAACCTAAGGTGTTATTCATGTGACGGCTATACATCTTAGGGAACCAGTGGTAAACCCCACAGAACATTCCGAAGAAGGCTGCCACACCCATTACCAGGTGGAAATGCGCAATAATAAAATAGGTGTCATGGATGTGAATATCAATGGCAGAGTTACCCATATAAATCCCGGTCAGACCACCAGAAATAAACACACTTACAAAGCCGATCGCAAAGAGCATCGCCGGCGTAAACCGCAGGTTGCCCTTCCAGAGCGTCGTCAACCAGTTAAACACCTTAATGGCCGACGGCACTGCAATAAGCAAGGTCAATAATACGAATATCGATCCCAGGAACGGATTCATGCCCGTTACAAACATATGATGCGCCCACACTAAAAAGGCTAAGGCGACAATCGCAAACATAGACATCACCATCGCTGAATAACCGAAGATCGGCTTACGGCCATTGGTAGACATAACCTCAGACACAATACCCATCGCAGGCAGGATCACAATATACACTTCAGGGTGACCCAGGAACCAGAATAAGTGCTGATACAGGATAGCGTTACCACCCTCGTGAGGTAAAGCGCCTACACCGTTAATATAAATATCAGATAAGTAGAAACTTGTACCGAAATGACGGTCAAAGATCAACAGGATAAAACCAGAGAATAATACAGGGAAAGAAAGTACACCTAAGATTGCCTGTAAAAATACCCCCCATGTACTCAGTGGCATACGCATCATGCTCATGCCTTTTGTACGCATATTCAGTACAGTAGAGATATAGTTCAGACCAGCCAGTAACTGGGACACAACAAACAAAATAAGTGATGCCAGCCACAAATCCATTCCTGTTTGAGATCCAGGTGATGCATCACCAAGTGCACTCAGCGGCGGATAAGCTGTCCAACCACCTGCAAAAGGACCGGTCTGGATAAAAAATGAGCTTAACATAATGACACTGGCAGTAAAAAAGAACCAGTAACTCAGCATATTCATTAAGGGAGACGCCATATCACGTGCCCCAACCTGCAAGGGAATTAAGAAATTCGCAAAAGTACCCGATAACCCTCCTGTCAATACAAAGAAGATCATCACAGTTCCATGTATGGTCGTTAATGAATAGAACGCTTCTGGTGTAATATGACCGTCTTTCGCCCAGTGCCCGATGACGGTTGAGAGCCATGGGAAAGAAGTATCAGGAAAGCCCAGTTGCAGCCTGAATAAAACAGACATGAAGCCTCCGATACAAGCCCAGATGATACCAGTAATCAAAAACTGTTTACCGATCGTCTTGTGGTCCTGGCTGAAGATATATTTTGTAATAAAGGATTGCTTATGATGATGCGCCTCTCCGTGGTCACCTGCCACATGTAGTGTGGCAGCTCCCGTCTGTATTACAGCTTCGTTGTTCATGATTGTATCTTTAAAAATTCAACTACTTTATCAGTACTTTATAGTTATCTCTGTATTTTAATGCCTATGCTATCCAAATTATCTGAGCGCTAGCGCAGCAGTATCTCTTGCGGTCCTTACCACAGCAGCTGTTGCTGCAGCAGGAGCTGCCGTTGAATCCGTTGCCGCCGGCTGCTGACTTGCCGCCGGATCTTTGTCAGGAAAAGCGGTAAAATAAGCCGGCTTTTGCTTGGCCATAATTACATCATATTCCTGCTGGGTAACCACTTCAATCACTGCCCGCATGGAATAGTGACCATTACCGCAGAGCTGGTCACAGGCCAGTTCATAGGTATAATTAGGATTACCGGTAATCTTTTTCATTTCCTCTGTCGTATACTTCGGCGTGAACCAAAGCCTGGTTGGTGTCCCGGGAACGGCGTCCATTTTCATTCTGAATTGGGGTAAGCCAACATCATGGATGACATCCTGAGAATTGATCAGTAATTCAACCGGTTTGTCTTTCACAAGGTACAAAGTACCCGTGATAATATCATCAAAACTTGCCGGATCAGCCTTCTGTTTTAACGCAGCATTATCTTTCCAGATCAAACCCAAAGAGTTTGAATTGGCCGGATCGATATCTTTAAAATATTTTTTGCCAAATACACCATCATCACCCGGGTAGCGGAAAATCCAACCAAACTGATGCCCTGTAACTTCCACCTGCATGGCATTTTTGGGTGCATCTCCGGTAAAAAGGAACCAGCTGCGCAGCCCGTATACAATCAGAATCAACAGCACAATGGTCGGGACAGAGGTCCAGATGATTTCCATGGTATTGTTGTGCGGAAAGTAATAGGCTTTCTTATTTTCTTTGTATTGATAACGAAAGGCAAACCAAAAAAGTAAGATCTGGGTGGCAAAGAATACGATACCCGTCAAAATCAAAGTGATCCAAAACAGGTGGTCTACCTGTTCGCCTTCTATACTGGCAGATCCTTCAACCAGCGTAGATTTGGGGTAGAGTAATTTGTTACACCAGTAAACGCCGATCAGCCCCAGGATCAAAAATACGATCATGAGCGCACCATTGACCTTGTTACTCTGTTGAAAGGATTGCTCTTCGCCTTTCAGCACGGATACATACTCACTTGCTTTAGCGATCTGGAAGATCACTATCACAATCAAGAGGAAGGCGGCGACGGTAAAAAACATTGACATAATGTATATTGCTTAAAATATTTTTCTAAATCAGATTTTGACGTGCGTACTTTTTAGTGTTTAGGTATGGTGAATGATACTTTCCTTCAGGAAAGGGTGGTACTTGGGTACCAAAGGCCGTTTTGTCAGTGCCTTACCCACTGTATAGATCAAAATACCTACAAAAAGAGCCGCGATTCCAAAATCCAACCAACCCAGCGTGATGTGCTTCGCTGAGATACTACCCATAATAATCTGGTAGAAATCCAGCCAGTGACCGAAAAGTAACAATACGGCCATAAAGGTCATCATTGTATAGTTACGCTTTGCGGGCCTGGACATCAGAATCAAAATCGGACATACAAAGTTAATAACTAAATTCAGGAAAAAGACGCCTTTGTATTCTCCTTGTACACGATGTTTAAAATAAATCGTTTCTTCAGGGATGTTTGCGTACCAGATAAGCAGGTATTGTGCAAACCAGATATAGGTCCAGAAAATAGAGAAAGCAAACAGGAATTTGCCCAGATCATGCAAGTGCTCCTGATTGGTAAGCTCTAAATAACCTTTGTTTTTAAGATAGATAACAAATAAAGTGATCAGTGCCAGGCCACCCACAAAGCTACTGGCAAATATATACCAGCTATACATAGTGGAGTACCAGTGTGGATCCAGGCTCATCAGCCACATCCATGGGGTCACACAACCAGCTGTTACAGCAAACCAGGCCAGGAAAAGTCCTGCATTCACCGTTTTACGCCAGATAAACCGCTGACCTTCCTGTGCACCTAAATACTTTGTATCTGCTTCAGCGGTTAACTTACGCATCCTGGCACCCAATAAAGCCCAAAGACCAATGGAGGCCACTGTCCAGAGGATAAAAAATGGTGCATTTAAGAAGCCGTGTTTATGTGTTAAAATCTCATCATGTTTCACTAATTCAGCATCCGTCCAATGGTAAATATGTGAATGAGATACCACCAGACTGATCAATAATATGCCGGCAATCAGGCCGAAGATAGGCATAGCCGCAGAAATGGCTTCTGATACTCTGCTAAAGGCAATCTGCCACGCAGACATCCCGAGTGTCAGGGCACAGATAAAGAACATGGCGATATTGGTAATCAAAAGAAAAAATACCGCATTGTACATAATAGTACCCCAGAAGTTGGCGCTCACCTGTGGGTCACTGCTCATTCCCATGGTAAAAAAACCGATCAGAAAGGCAAGAATCCCCACTCCCATAAGTCCGAAGGACCAGGTTTTCATCTTGGCTGGAATTACAAATTGTGTTTTTATTGATGCCATCTTATATCGTATATAATGTTTAACTATAATTTTTAAAGCTGCGCTTTATTTTATTTAACCCTTATAAACTCTCTTTCAATTATTTAGCAGCTGCGAGTGCCGTTGTATCTGCTATATCCGCCGGATCCACCGGAAGACCTTCTGCCTCATGTTGTCTGGCTTTAATATAGTGGACCAGTTGCCAACGCTGCTTACGGCTCAGCTGAGAGGCGTAGCTTCCCATCATCCCCTTACCATATTCAATGGAATAGAACATTTGTCCCTCCGGCATTTTAAGAACGATCGGATCGCCCAGCAAGTTTTTAGGCGCAGCTGAGAAAGGGCCGTTGCCATCGTTATAAAGCGGACCGTTTCCATCCAGTTTAGCCCCGTGGCAAATACCGCAATTGATCAGGTATAAACGATGAATTTCTATGGTTTCATCTGCCGTCAAAGGACCTTCAGGATTCACCAGTGCCTTGGAAGCAATATAATTGGTGGTATCTCCTGCGGCATCCTTGGCCAGTGGGAAAGGCAGGTCCTCACCTACGGCAATAGTGCCCGTAACAGGTTGATTGTTGTAAAATATCTTACGGCCGGCTTCTGCCTTATCTTCAGTGAACTGGGTGGAATCTCTCTGGGCGTACGTTTCATATGCCCGGCTGTAGAACATATCCGGCATATAAACACGTCCCGGATCGCGTCTTACACCACTACCACAACTTACCAGGGCGGCCCCGCTAATGAAAATAAGTGCTATGACAGATAATTTTTTCATCCTCATATTTGATTTCTGTATAAAAAGCCGAATCGTGACGGCTAGAATTTAAAATTAATTTGCGATGCGAATTGCTCAGCTTATAATACTTCCACTGCCTGCTCATTGATGATCTGCTGCTCCTTATCAAAGCGGCCCCACCACCAGCCGGCTTCCGCCTCCTGGATTTCAACACTGACCGTGCCCTTATCCTCAAAAAATCTTTCCAGCTCAGCCACATCCGTCTGTGGTGTGCATTCAACTGCCAGCACAAAGATGTCATCAGTCTGGCGTGGATGGAAAATATGTTTTTTTACAAAAGGAGCTAACTGACATAACCAGCAAAAAGTATAAACCATACCTACCGCAGCAAACAGTACGGTTAGCTCAAAAGTAATCGGAATGAAGGCCGGTAAGGCAAAATGTGGCTTACCATCATATATCTGTGGCCAGTCAGATACAAATATCCAGGACATACAACCCAGCGCCGTGCAGGTTCCCAGAATGCCGTAGATAAACCCGGCAGTATGCAGACTGGTTTCTCTAAGCCCCATTACCTGATCCAGGCCATGCATCGGGAAAGGTGTATATACGTCATGAATCTTGTATCCGGCCTTGCGGGTTTTTTCTACCGCAGGGAACAGATTCGCTTCTTCATCAAAACTCGCTACAACAAATTTCTTTTTTGCCATTGTATTTTTCAATTAAGCGCCTGTAAACCTCGTACGCTATGAATGAAATCTTTTTATATTACTTTTATATACTATACCCTACTTCTTTCCATGAACTAGTGCGCATATTCATGCGCAAATACTTCAGGTTCTTTTGCTTCAACCGGTGCAACTGCCCATTTGTGATTGTCGCCGGAGGTCTTCGCAATACTCTTGATTTCCGCAATGGCGATAACCGGGAAATATTTGGAGAACAGGAAGAAGCAAGTAAAGAATAAACCGAATGTACCGATATAGAAGCCCATTTCCCAGATGGTCGGGTGATAATACACCGTCCAGGCAGATGGAACATAGTCTCTGTAAATAGAGGTAACGATAATTACAAAACGTTCAAACCACATACCGATATTTACAATGATACTCATAAAGAAGGTCACAAACAGGTTACGCCTCATTTTGCGGAACCAGAAGATCTGCGGGCTTAATACGTTAAAGGCAATCATACCCCAGTAGCTCCATCCAAGCGGGCTGAAAAGGTCAGCACGGCTATAGAAGAAGGCATATGCTTCATAACGGTTGCCACTATACCAGGCGATAAAGAGCTCAGAAAGATAAGCCACGCCGACGATGGAACCGGTCAATACAATTACTTTATTCATGGCCTCAATATGCCCGATGGTAATATACTGCTGTAAGTTCATCATCTTGCGGACGATGAGCAACAGGGAGTTAACCATGGCAAAACCGGAGAATACCGCACCAGCCACAAAATAGGGCGGGAAGATCGTGGTATGCCAACCCGGAATGACGGAGGTCGCAAAGTCAAAGGATACGATGGTGTGTACAGAAAGTACCAGAGGTGTTGCCAGACCGGCAAGTACTAAGGAAAGGGCCTCATGCCTTTGCCAGTGCTTGGTGGAACCTGTCCAACCAAAGGAGGCAATCCCGTATAATAATTTTCTGAGCTTTGTTTTTGCACGGTCACGTACGGTTGCAAAATCCGGTAAAAGACCTGTATACCAGAATAATACAGAAACCGTAAAGTAAGTAGAGATTGCAAATACGTCCCAAAGTAACGGAGAGTCAAAGTTAGGCCATAAAGGACCACGTGTATTTGGGTAAGGCATCACGAAGAAACCGTCCCATACACGTCCCATGTGGAAGATCGGGAACTGGCCCGCACACATTACGGCAAAGATCGTCATGGCTTCCGCTGCACGGTTAACCCCTGTACGCCATCCCTGACGGAACAGCAAAAGGATAGCGGAGATCAAAGTACCGGCGTGACCGATACCGACCCACCACACAAAGTTGGTGATGTCCCAACCCCAACCCACAGTTTTATTCAGGTTCCACTGACCAATACCGTATACCACTTCCGTATAGACACTGATCACACCAAAGAGCAAAAGACAGAGGGAGATGAAAAACCCGATGTACCATAGCTTACCCGGCTTTACTTCAATGGGTGCAACAAGATCTTCCGTAATCTGATGATACGATTTGCTGCCCTTCACCAAGGGTTCTCTGAGTTCTGATTCGTATTTAAATAATGACATTCGGTTTCGTTTATAACCAATAAATAATTATTATTAAATGCTAATTAAGCGGTCGGAGTTTCCGGCTCCTTCACATCTGTGTTACGCACTTTCGCAAAATAGTTCACATTTGGCATGGTGTGTAATTGTTCCAGAGAATGGAATAATCTCAGTGGATTTTCTCTTCTTACTTTAGAAATTGCGCTGTTTTTGTCATTTACATTACCAAAGACGATACAATCGCTGGCACAAGCTTGTTGACAAGCGGTTTTAACATCCCATTCGTTGTTCTCACCGGATTTAAGCGGTCGGCTTTCTTTTTTGGCTTTCAGCTTACCATCCTGCAACCTTTGAACACAGAAAGAGCATTTTTCCATGACACCACGGGAACGAACCGTTACATCCGGGTTAAGTACCATTCTGGACAGATCATCCTGCCTGTCATGAACAGTGGCATCCAGTTTGCCGACTGTTGTCTGATCCTGGTTATTAGGGAAGGAATCCGCTCCCGTATAGTCTGCCCAGTTGAAACGACGCACTTTGTATGGGCAGTTATTGGCACAATAGCGTGTACCGATACAACGGTTATAAGCCATCTGGTTCAATCCTTCTGTACTGTGGTTGGTGGCATTCACCGGACATACGTTTTCACAAGGTGCATTGTCGCAGTGCTGACAAAGCATCGGCTGAAATACGACATTCGGATTATCTACATCACCTGTATAATAACGGTCAATACGCAACCATTGCATATCATGGAACCTGGCAACTTCATCTTTACCTACAATGGGTATATTGTTTTCAATGTTACAGGCCACCACGCAGGCACCACAACCGTTACAGGCATTCATATCCACACTCATTCCCCAGTGAATCCCGGGTTTGTCATAATACGGATAAATCGTTCCCTGTTTTTCAAAGTTCTCAATACCGCCATAAGGTTTGAGTTCTTCTTCACGGTCCCTTAATATTTCTTTCGGATCTTCCTGGAATTCAGGGAGATTTAATACTTTCAGAACTTCGGTACGCTTACCGCCTATGACGGAATCATAACGGTCATGTACCTGAACCTGTGCAACTTTTGATTTTTTGCCAGTCTTTTCGATTTTTACATCGTACTGTTCAAACAAAGTGGCACCGTTCAATAATTGAGCAAGCGGATAGGCATTCTTGCCATATCCGTCAGCAGCTTTTCCGATTTTACCGGTACGGCCATAACCCACTGCAATACCTATTGTATTGGGATGTGTGCCTGGAATTACCAGGACAGGTAATTCAATGCTTGTACCTCCTGCCGTCACTTTCACGACAGGTTTTTCCGGATGGACTTCATATTCATCTGCACGGCCTTCGCTATAGATATCAATATCCAGCAGCTCTTTGGCAAGCGCAGGAGAAATCATGACGTAATTGTCCCATGTCGCTCTGGAGATCGGATCCGGCATTTCCTGTAAAAACGGATTGCTGGCTCCCTGACCTTCCCCGATCGCTATTTTCTGATAGAGTACCAATTCATATTTACCAGCTTGCTTTTTACTGCTTACTGCAGAAAGAGCAGCAGCAACAGCAGCGCCATTGAAGGCTGCAGGTGCAGCAGCGCCAGCTGGTGGATTGATCACACCAGTTTGTATGGTCTTCAACCACATGGTTTCACCACCACCCAGTTTGGTTATCCAGTACGTTTTCAGGAACGTTTCGTAATCCGAAGGTTCACCGGCCCATTTCAAAAGGCTGTCCTGCCACTGGCGGGTTTTAAAGAGTGGGTTGATCGTGGGCTGGATAAAGCTATAGTGGCCTGTTCTAGGCTCCGCATCGCCCCAGCTTTCCAGGAAGTGGTTGCTAGGTACTACATATTTACAAAGCTGCGTTGTCTCATCGGCCTTCTCATTTAAAGAAATCGTGGTACGGACCTTTTTAAGTGCAGCTGTAAAATCATCACTTTTCTGCCAGCTATAGGCAGGATTTGCATTGTAGACTACTAAAGTAGAAACACTGTCGGCTTTCATATCATTTAATAACTGTATGAAGTCGCTGTCTGTGCCCTGCTTGGTATTATTGAGTATGCTCCAGTCAATGGTTGTGCCATTTGCGCCTAAAGCTTCATTAATGGCGTTGACAACAATCTGGACATTTTTATCCTGGCTTCCGCAGACGACCAGTGAAGCGCCCTTATTAGCGAGGAGATCCTTAGCAACCTTCTGGATGCCGGCTTTTAATTTTGCATCCTGAATGCCATTTACACCCCCGCCATTCACAGCGCTCAGTAAAGCAGCTGCAACCAGCCCTAATTCAGACGGACGGGTTTGGAAACGCTCATCCGCACTGGCACCAGTCGGGCTTAAAATGCCCTCAAACTGGTAGTGCTTGCTCATTTTAATATCTTTCTCATTGATCTTACGACCAACTGCATATTGCTTAGAGAACTGTACCGGTGCAACCCAGCTGCCTAAAAAATCTGCTGACAGACCGACAATAATGTTTGCCTTATCAAAATGATAAGAAGGAATGGCCTTTTTACCATAGCTGATTTCATTGGCTTCCAACATACCGCTATAAGAAACACTATTATAAGTGACATGGCGGCTGCCGGGATATTTACTGATAAATTTATTAATTACTTCCAGGCTTGTGGGCGAAGTAACCGGCGTGGTAAGGATCACGGCCGGGCCACTGATGGCCTGGCTGATAGATTTGTCAATAGCATCAAAAGTTACTTCCTTGCCATCAATGGTGGGGAAGCGAAGTCTGGCGGTATTGTATAATTCGATAACGGAGGCCTGCAGGCGTGCAGAAGTACCGCCGTTAGTCACCGCACTCAGCTCATTGCCTTCCAGTTTGATCGGGCGACCATCTCTTACCTTAGCCAGTACACTGATGGCATCACCATCTTCTACATAAGTAGTTGCATAATAATTGGCAACACCAGGTACGATATCCTCGGGTTTATTGGCAAATGGGATAACCTTACGGACAGGTGTCTCACAACTGGCTGCAAGTGCTGCAGCCGCTGTTGAAAACCCTAAATATTTTAAAAAATCTCTTCTGGGCGTTGGCGCGCTTAAAAACCCGCCGTCTACTTCTTCAAAAGGAAGTAAGTCTTCGGGGAATTCGTTTTTGTTTGCGTCCTGAAATGCTTTTGTATTTCCACGCTCACCAAAACTTTGCCAGTGTTTTTTGTTCGCCATTTATCGAAATTTGAAAAATTTAAAAAGTATGTGATTGAATTTGGTAATAGATGGTTCAGATTAATAGTGACATTTCTGACACTCCGTACCACCAATCATTTCAACTGTGATTCCTTTTGCAGAATCAATCGTTCCGTTCTTCAATCCTTCGTGATATTTTTGATATATACTATAGAATCCGTTGTCTTTAAACTGTACATCTGTGGTCCGGTGACAGTTGATACACCATCCCATGGTGAGTGGCGCAAATTGTTTCACTTCATCCATTTTGGTGATATCTCCATGACAAGTCTGGCATTGGATTTTACCTACCATAACGTGTTGGGAGTGATTGAAGTATACGTGGTCAGGTAATTCATGGATGCGCACCCATTCAATAGGTTTTGCTTTGGATGCATCCCAGGGTTGTCCTTGTACATAACCTGCGTATTTATATAATTTCTGGATTTCTGCTGAACCGTCAACCTCTTCGCCTTCAGCAGTAAAGAGCTTAGGTCCGGTATATTCTGTAATGGCCATATGACAGTTCATACAAACATTTACAGAAGGAATGGTGGCATGTCTGCTGTATTGCGCATTGGTGTGACAATACAGGCAATTGATCTGGTTGATGCCCGCATGTACTTTATGAGAGTAAAATATTGGCTGTTTCGGTTCATAATTCTGTGTATGGCCCAGGCCGATGGCCCCACTAGCCAACCAGTAACCAATATAAATAAAGATCAATATGGCAATAACTGCAATAAACTTCTTATTTCTATAAAAAGGAATGGGTCCGATGACGGGATGGCCTTCTTTCTTATTGGAGAGTCTTTTCAGACTGCTGTTTACCTGTAACAGGATAAAAGCAACAATGGCCAGAACGCAGGTTAATACAATATATAATAAAGTATTATCTGAGGAACCCTGACCGGCTCCCTGGGTCGCATTGGCCGTTGGTGCAGCTGCGGGCTTTTTAGCCTCTTCGACCTTGATATAATCCAGGATCGCATCTACATCCTTATCAGACAAAATACCCTCAAAGTGGGTCATGGGGGTTTTGTTCCATTTAATAAACAGGTCGTTTGCATACTTATCCCCGGAAGCGAGGACTTTGGAACTATTGTGTACCCAGGCGATTAAGTGCGCCCGGTCTGGCCAGCGGTCTTCAACACCCGCGAGTGCCGGACCTGTCATATCTTTATGGACGTTGTGACAAGAAGCACAATTTGCTGTAAATAAGGCTTTGCCATCCTGCGCTTTTACCTGATGCGCGAACGACAACAAAATGATTAAACTAACAATTAAACCAACCTTCTCGGTTACTTTTCTTAAGTGGATCATATTCACAATTCAGTTGTTGGAATGTGGAGAAATATCCCTGACAGCCGCAAAAATATGACACGAAATTGACAAAAGAACATCCCACTGGTAATTTTTTAATTGAATCTACTTAATAATACTGCTACAACGCAATAGGCATAAGGCTTCTGGAAGTAATTACCGACTTAATAATTTTTTAGTTTCCTTGGAGGTAGCCATTAAATTTCAACAAATAACTGGCTGATTTCAACTAATTGACAGACCTTTGTCATATGCATAAAAAAACGAACATGGC
>Ga0182744_1003395_pt1 | contig 12424 bp, 9 predicted proteins | sample eDN3rd30CKraftMG_FD_128525 | JGI IMG/M metagenome (GOLD analysis project Ga0182744, IMG submission 128525) | Enriched Miracle-Growth compost microbial communities from Emeryville, California, USA - eDNA 3rd pass 30_C Kraft MG (version 2) (version 2) ...
TCCCGTAAACCGAACGACAATTTCTTGGTTTTGTGTGCCTGGATTTTCTAGATACTCTTTATTGAAGATCACAATCTCAGGGAAGTTAACAATGTAGTCAACACCTTCGATCAGGGAACGACGATTCAAAAAGAGATCCAATTCCCCCATGGGAATTTGCATGATCCAGTCCGAAACCACTCCGTTACGATAGGCTCGGTGCTTAAGCGAGAACTTCAATAACCCGTCCGTATTGGGTAACGATAAACGATAGCCCAAGTTTACCGTATCTCCACGCACTAACGTGTAGGTTGTGGCAGGATCAGTAAACCAGGTGACTTTATTATCGACGATGGCGTACTGACCGCTATCTGTGACATCCGTCCAGTTGTTTGATGGATTGCCATTAACAATCGGGCAGGTATAGAACCGATAGTTCGCAGTAGGATCGATGGTGACGGTTTGTTCACCATAGACCTCGTCTAAGAGATCTGTGGTATAACCTGCAATCATCTCGACCTTATGTGCCTCTAGGCTGCGGGTCGCGTAGATGGATCCACCCACATGCGAATGCCAGTCGATAAGCAAACCGTCTTCGTCGTACTCGTATCCCGTAGAGACATGCGTTAACCCATACGGAACATCGATCACGTTTTGCTGCGATTCAACGCGAACAAAGGACGGAGTATCGGCCAGGATCTTACTGATGGCGTTATACCCGTACGCGTCTTGGATCAGTTCTCGAGACAAGCACGTGTTCTTCGCCCGCATGATGGCGCAATACCCACTGGCTTCTAAGTTCTCAGCCTTAAAGACATCGACAGTCGAATCCAGACCCAGGACTGCACGAACAAGATCATCGTCTTTAAGCTTATACAGCTCATGAATCCGATTGTTCTCGAAAATCAGCGGACGGAAATACCCTGACTTACGGATATGCAAACGGATGGTCAACTGCGTCATATCTGTCCAGTCAGGCTGCTGAGAGCTAAACCAGTCTAGACGCTCAACCGAGATCCCATAGTCTTTATGGGTGACCATCCGGAATCCTGACTCTTCGTTCTTATGGTAGTAGATCCCTTTGAACTTCGAGCCTGTGGTAGTCTTATAAAGGAAGACATCCACGTCGTCTTGGTACTCGATGATCCGATCGCCTTGCCCGGCATAGTGCAGGAAGTACTTACGTTCATCGTCCATGTAATCGACGTACGTTTTCAGATCCGCGATCGGAAAATCATACACCATCTTAATAGAGCTGTCGTAAACGTATTCGACAAAATCCCCCACCTTGGCGTTAATCATGTCAATCGCATCGACACGATAGCCGTTGACAAAGGCATACGTGTACCCGGGACGCGCCAGGTACTGATTATACTCGTTTTGAATGGTCAAGAGCTCGGTAGTGCTCAATACCCGTTTGCCATTCGTATGGATGAAATCATCCAAGGGCGAGGACCGCGCACTACTGAAGTAGGCATTGGTATAGACCCGCAGGAACAAAGGTTCTTTATCCAGGTCAATCTTGAGTCGATCGATCAACGGCTCTTTTACCGCAATGATCAGATTCTTATCACGAGTGACCATGTAGTACGCATCGAACCGGGGCAATTGTAAACCCGAATCCACATAGAGGTCAGCGACCAGTTTCATCGTATTGCAGCATTGCGTAAACGACATCCATTGCCGTGAAGGGAAAAGCCCCATCAGTAACGGATGCAGTTGACCAATCTGGTAGACGTGAAACCGGACGTGCTGTTCGGGAAGGGTGATATTTCGCCACTGAAGGGTAAAAAATCCCCACTCCCCGCCTACTTTGGAAATCTTAGCAGGTTTGACAATTACCTGTTTGTCCTGACCCGGGCTGCACCAGTTGTTCTTCAGCGCGTAGTCAATGAGGTAATCGTACTGTTGCATGGTTGCTTGTCTCAGTAAGACGCAAAGGTCTGCTGAATCAGGCCGTTAATGGCCCGAACGAAATTCTTGTCGTTTTCCTTCCCAGCCTTGCGTTCCACCAGGCGAGAAATGACGGTACTGCGATAGGAGCGATCTTCGATGGCAGCTAAGATAATGGCCAACATCGTGGGCGGATGCTCTAGCGCGACGGCGACGAGCTCGCGCGGATTGGTCCCGCCAAACCACGAACCCTTCACGGTCTCAAAAAGTAACCGAGAATTAAAGTTCTTCATGGTAATGGCTTTGGTAGCATCGTACGTCGCCGCGCAGAACTCATTCAGATTATGCAAATAGAGTTCCTCTCCAATGACTTCTTGCGCATCGCGCACCGAGCAGGGAACATTACGCGAGATGTAACTTGCCAGGCGGCGCCGCTCATCTTCATCGAATTCGCCCGTCGTATCGAACTGGCAGCAATAAAAGTAGGCCGCCAGAATTGTCAGCATCAACTGCTCTTTGGGGTTGAGCGACAAGCGCTTAGCGATAAACTCTCCAATCCAGGATGCATAGACTGACATACCCAAGGGCGAGGTCGATTGTAACATCTTCGGATCGGAAAAGAGCCAAACCGCATTCAAATATGCCCGGTTCGTCGCCAGATTCGCTTCAGCCTGATTACGAATGGTAAATTGCTGGGTACGTTGATCGATCGAACCATAAAAGCGCAGATCTACCACAACCACCTCTTCATCGGGCGAGCGAGGGTTGCGGATATAGATCGGGTGTGCAAACGCAGGAATATTATTTGATACTCCAGCGACTTCTTTCAGAAAGCGAACCTTGGGTGTGATCGGGCTGGGTTCTAACATGCCCGTGACCAACGCATCCTCTAGTTGCTTAGTGATCTGAGCAATAGCCGGGCTATACGCGGAGCAAGCCAGGGTATCGTAAGCAGTATTAAAAACGCTCATCGTGTTTTTCCAGTAGTCGTAACAGCCCATCTCCAGATCCATTCTATGTCAAGAATGAACTGAGATGGTCTATATACATTTCAGTTTGATGTTGAGACTGATTCGAGTTCATGTGGCGAGGACCTCGGTCCTAATCACGGGAATTACTATGATGATTAACCATCGTTAGCTCGAAAATCATACAATTGTTTAGAAACAGGAACTAGACATGACAGCAACTATTGTCAATGGCGCTCCTATGACCGTCTTCTACGGGACTCGAGACTCGAGTACCCGTGAGCTGGTCCCGGTTCCGGAGGTGCGCCCGACTCACTGCCCGCTCGTCTGGGGTTACATGGAGAAAGGTCCGCTGACGCCGCAGATGGTCGTTGGCGATAGCCGGACTCAAATGTATGGCGCGAACTCCTTCGATATGCGCGGGATTTACGCTACCCACCAGACTGAGCTCACCAACGTGCTCAATGCCGCTGGTAATTCGCACATGATCCTGCGCGTCAAGCCAGAAGATGCCCCGGGTCCCGCGACCCTGCGTCTGTGGGCCGACGTGCTCAAAGGTCCCGTGCCGGTTTATGAGCTCAATGACGATGGCTCCTATAAGCTGGATGAAACGGGTCAGCCGATTCCGACGGGCGAGACCATTGAAGGTCACCAAGTCAAGTACGTGGTCACGCGCGCTATTGACGCGCAAGGCGAAGATAACTTTGGCACCGCCGCCACTCTTGCCGGCGATCAAACCGGCGGCGGCGTTCAGTCCCAGCGTTATCCGCTGCTGGACTTCGAAGTCTCCAGTTTTGGCGCCTACGGCAACAACCTCGGGATTCGGGTATATTCGGCCAACGTCAATTCGGCTTCGCCGCTAGACGATCGTCTGGTCCATCGTGAAATGGTGTATCCTTTCCGTATGGCCTGCGTTTCGCGTCCCGATGCGCTTACCACGCCCAAGAACGTCACCACTCAACGCGGCGAAACGTTCCTGAACGTGTGCTGGAAAGAAGGTTTTGTCAATCCGTACAACAACCGCGATTACTACGTGGGTGATGCTTTCATCCAGGAATACAAGAGTGACGCGGATGCGGCGGGCAATCCTCCGGTTTATGGACCGTTCGGCCGGATGGCAATCTACCAGAACTACGTGGACGCGCTGCTGACCCAGTTCTACGAGGCCGAACTGCCTTATGCCGACGGCTTTAGCGATCTGAAGGGCGAAGACGATGAACTCTATCGCTTTAACATGATCGGCGGGGTCAACAGTAACGGCACGCCGTACCACAGCTTTCTGATCGTCAAGGACGTGGCCAATGGCGCGGTGGTGCTGTCGGAGAATGCGGCCTTTATGGCAGCCGGCGGCGGTAACGGTACGATGAATAATGAGGAATTCGCTAAGCTCGTGGCTGAAAGCGCTGCGCAGTTTGCCGATGCCAATAGCTACCTCATTAACTCGGCCAAGTACCCGATCTCGCACGTCTATGACACGGGCTTTCCGCTGGAAACCAAACGGGCACTGGCCTCGGTCATTGCTGTGCGCAAAGATACCTTTGTGAACCTGTCGACGTATGACGTCGATGGCGTAGAGATGACTGCGGCCGACGAGTCCTCGCTCGGTGTGGCGCTGAAGACGATGCTGCAACTGTATCCGGAATCGGATTACTTTGGCACCTCGACGATGCGCGGCATGGTGACCACGCAATACGGCAATAAGCTGAACACGACCTATCGTGGTAAGCTGCCGCTCACGTTGCAAGTGGCATACCGGTCGGCTGCTTACATGGGTGCGGGTAACCGTGTCTGGGATGGTACGGCGCGATTTGACCGTTATCCGGGTAATATCGTTAACCAATTCAAGAACGTAAACGAGACGTATACGCCGGCGCGCGTTCGTAACCAGGATTGGGACAACGGTATCGTGCGTGCGTTGGACTATGACCGCGCCAGTGTACAGATGCCGGCCTTAAAGACGGTGTACGATAACGACACCTCGGTGTTGAACAGCTACTTTACGGTCTGCGCAATCATTGAATTGCAAAAGGTCGGCGAGCAGGTGTGGCGCGAAATCGTCGGTAGCTCGGATCTGACTGAAGCAGAGGTCATCAAGTTCGTCAACGAACGGACCGACCAGCTTACGGCAGCCATGGGTAACTTCGACGGTCGTTACGTCATTCGATCCAACGCCTATTACACGGATGCGGATCGCGCGCGTGGCTACTCGTACACGCACGAGATCATCATCTACTCGCCCAACATGATCACGGTCGGCAGCCTCATCATTGATGCACGCCGTATCTCGGATCTGGACCAGGAGTAATCAATGTCTCGCTTGAAAGATGCAATCATGCAGAATCGGGCGTGGTCGCGCGGGGCGAATGCTCCGATGGTAGACCTGAAGTATGGCGGTCAGATGGGCTACGCGCCCAACTACGCCGAATGGGTCAGCAACGCGGCGTACGTCCAGAAAAACCTCATTCCGCTGCTGGTGGAATATCCGCGAGGTTTTGACTATCTGCCTGAGCCGCAGGAGTGGATTAACACCCTGCGTGCGCTGGTGGAACTGCACGTCATGTCCATTGAAGGTCTGACGGCCACGCTGGATGTGGAAACGGCTGAAAACCCCGCCGGTGGCGGTGGTCAGATGCAAGAAGACTTTACCAACGTTACCATGGCACGCACACAAGTGCAAATGCGCTGGAACGAAAAGTACGGTTCGCCGATCAGCCAGTTCTACAGCCAATACATTCGCATGCTCATGATGGATCCGGACACAAAGGTGGCTGGACTTTCCACGCTGGGCTCGAACCGGCCGGGTGACATGTTGCCGGACATGTATACCTTTACGATGGCGTTCATCGAACCCGATCCGCATCACAACCGCGTGCTGCGTAGCTGGCTCGTGACGAACCTGTTCCCGCATGGGTCGGGCGAGATCACGGGTCGCCGTGATATCACTGCACCGGGCGAGACGCGTTCGATTGACATCAATATGGGTGGTCTGGCGCAATATGGGTTCGGGGTGGACGTGTTCTGCCAAGAGCTGCTGTCTGGCATTGATATCACCAACGCCAACCCGCTGTACCGTCCGTCCTTCGTCAGTCAGATTGACGCTTCGATCCTCAAGTCGCCGCGCGGCTATGAGGCTGGAGCCGAACAACTGGGTCGCGAAGCTGTGACGCCGTAAACAGGTCTCCGTTGTAGGTATAGGGCGCCAGGGGAAACCCTGGCGCTTTATGCCGTCGTACGGGCTTAGGTAATCTCGCCCATATCCTCAACAGCTACGCCTCGGCTTTGTAAAAACTTCGTAAAGTAGTCTTTAAAGAGGTGGCGATGGCAGAAGGCCCCTGCTTTACAATAGCAGGCAAACGCGATCGGGGTTTCTAACGCAATACCTTCTAGACGATACCAGCGACTGGCATGTGACTTTAAGCTTTGTCGCATTTTACCCAGATACGCCTCAGTGTACTCCGCTTCAGTGAGTTCTCCTTTCTTATACTGCATCACTTTGGCAAATTCGGGCGCAAAAATCAAGTCTCCGGATTTGGCAGTGATATTAATAAGGCCCACTCCTAACTCCTGTACCTTGCGCCACTGCGCAAGTTGTACGGTGTACAGTTTAACAGTTTTGCTCAAGGTCGTTCCTTCTCAGTCCTCACTAGCATAGAAACTCGTGCGTCTGTTATTTCCTTACATCGATTTAACGGCCTTCTAAGCGATTTTTTATGCTCAACTAGGCGGTGGGGCCAACGAAGCTTAAAAAGCGCGCAGAAGCCCGTTTACACCGTGCTATCGCGCCGCTTGAGTTCGCGCAGACACCGCCGCCCCTTCCCCCCGCTGCCGCCCCTCTAATACGTGTTAAACCCTTTTCTATAAAGAACGTAGAAATGTTGCCAAATAGTTAGTTATACTTCAAGCCAATCTTTTCGGCATAAGAGCGGCTGCTTACACAGCCGCATTTTTAATTCAATTTTTTAATTAGTAAAAATAAACATCACTTAGCTGTATATCTTATGTGGATAAGGAAACCCTCCCCTATCCCCCTCCCGAAACCGTAGTGCGTTAGCACGAAGGTGAGGGACCCCCCGCCCGCAGGGCGCTATATCGCCGAAACCTGATTCGGGCGGATCCCGCCCGAAAATGTGGCTTAAAAGGCAGGGTATTCGGAGATACCCTGCCCATAATAAAGGGGGAAAATATACTGGCGCAAAGCGCCAGTATAAAGTAGTTTTTATTTATTTATTTATTCACAGTATAAAGCAGGTAAGTAACAAATTACATGGCTGGGGTAATCCCAGCTTTTATGCTGTAAAAAACCAAAAAAAGAAGAGTGTACCTACAGCCCCCTAGCCTCGCCATGCCTTAGCACGGGAGATTAGGAGGTTGTCGATTACTTGGCGTACTCAGCGATAACAGTGAAGCGTAGGAAAGGCTCAGTATCTGTCGGATACGTTCAACAATTTGCTGGGCTGCGGTTACGCATTGTGCGGCAATCGCTTTGGCCTGGCGGGTTGGTTCAGGCGTAAGGTCATCCATAAGAGCGTGGTCTTTGAGACAAAAAAGAAATAAGGAACATATATCCCCCAGGTATTGCCACCCGGGGGATATTGCAGGAACAGGTACTGACAGCTACTGGGTATTAGCCCAACAGTTCTTTGGCTTGCTCGGAGATCAGACGTTTGACCAGGCCATACTGGCCCTTGTTCTTGGTCGCCTGCACGTTGTGCTCGGCATTGAGCACGCCGTACTTGGTGATCGTCTCGCCGCTCTTGACGTCGCGGTATTGCTTTTCGCGATCGATCGAGAAGTCAAACGAATCTTTGCCCACCGAGGGAATCGACAGGTTCACCGTGGTGACGTCCTTGTGCGCCTTCATGACAGGCAGACCCAGGTCGCCCAGGACCTTGCCGCCGGCGGCGATCATATCGGTATTGTGCTGTTGGGCCAGCTCGTACTGCTCGAGCGTCAGGCCTTCGGGTAGGGTCTTGGCAAAGAGCCCTTCTTCGGGCTTGGTCTCGCCCGTCTTTTTGTCGATCGTGACGCCCTCAGCGAGCGTGGAGGCGATGGCGATAACGCGGTCATTCAGTTTGGACATGAGTGCTTCCTAAAGAAGTGAGATAAAACGGTGATGTTGTTTGGTAGGTACTGGAAATCTCACGATTTTGCAGTTACCGGTCGTCTGTCTTGCGACCTACCTACCCTATTGCGCCACGGCTCGTTTCAAAGCATGCTTGGAGAGCAGCTTTGCCGTAACCGTAGAGTCCTTGCCGATGAGAGCTTGGACTTTGTCCTGACCGGTGAGAACCACGTAATGACCCCGGCGTTTGGCCAGGACGACTGAACTGCTGCGAAGGTCTGTGCTGCTAAGAATCGCGCCGGTCAGGCGAACATCGTCGGCATGACGATTATCGGACTGATCGATGACGACTTCTGCCAGATCGACAGTGACTGTCGGAATGTCCTGGCTCTTACTCAAACTCAGAATCGAAGAACCGTCGTACTGATGGTTATCGAGGGCAATCGTAGCTTTTGCGATCGCTGTCATGCAGTGTCCTCATGGGTTAGGATAGGTGTAGGCTCGAAAACCTAGGGGATAGGTCTCAATCCATACAAAACTCAAGCGATGTGAAAACTTCACTTAAGATACCGGTGAAAAGCTGAGATTCTCTTCCCGTGTACAGTAGGGTGATATATACCTGAAAATATTTAGGATGGCAGCATAAAGGCCCGGGATATCCCGGGCCTCAGTATGCCAGCTTCTTAAACCAGTGTCCTACCACTGGGCAAAGCTTGGACGCGCCGGCGCTGTGGTCCAGCCTAGAGACTGAAACAATGCCTGTGCGTTCATGGAATCGCTTTCCGTGGCCACACCAGTCTGCGCCATGGATTGCACCGCTTCGGTGAGTTCACGTCGCTTAAACGTGATATCCTCGTACGACTCAAGCGATGGAGAATTGTACTTCTCTGCGATCGGTAAACCTGGTTCTCCCACAAAGTCCCAAGTTACGATGTTGTGTAACCGACGCTCCAGTCCCCGATACGTTTCCACGTCGTCAGTAAAAGCCCGTATACTGAACGCAATGTTTTCGTTAGGGTTTTGAAGCGCATCCCGTAAAACATAACCCAATTCACCGGAGGGTTTTACGTATCCGACAATTGCCACGATAGGTTTGCCGTCCTTATCGCGAATCTTATCGAACACCAGGTCGACTTTGCGGATATGGGCACACACTCGGGATTCCCGAATGCTCATCAGACGACCGGCGTATTCCTTCATGGTCATGCCGACTTCTTTGACAGGGTGCCCGTTTTCGCTACGGAGCGCTCCTCGCTGGATACGGCGTTGTAAGACGCCGCTGGCCTCAAAGAGCTCCTTAGCATGCTCGTACGTATACAGCTCACCGCGTGTATTGCGTACGTTTAATCCGCCCAGGATGACCTCGTAATACCCGTCCTCACCCTGCCGGATTTTACCAACCTTATTCAGGCCGTTTAATGCCGTGCAAGAATAAGACACTTTATTAAGCATACTCATCCTGTTCAAAAAGTACTGCTGAAAAACAACGAGACTATCGACGAAGGAGTCCGTCGATACGTTCAAGATCCTCGGTCGGAGTCACTAAGGCGCTTACCATTCCCTGATGTTTCATGAATTGATTAAATCCAATACATTGGCGGTTAGAAAATCATGGCGAAACAACCTAATTGCTTCCTCACGGTCTTCTTTCGAAAATTCCCGTCTTTTACGAATCACAGCCAATCCAAACAATTTGTTTGTTATTTGACCATATTCGCAACGAACGAAATTTCCATTGAGGTTTTTCAGATATCGCTGGACAGAGGAAAAGACGTCTCTCTCCATTGCAGAGCTGAATTTATCGGGCTGTTTTGGAAAAGCCAGCATTGCCTTCTCCAAAACAGAAAGGGTTTCAGGGGTTTTCTCGTATTGACCCAACATATCCTCTTCATTTAGAAGAAGATTGTCCACAAGAAAAAGAGAGTGAAAGGACGCATGACAGTAAGAGCATAGGAAGCGAACAGTCAACCGATCTCGCAACAAATAGGTATCGTGATGCGCTTCTATGTTTGACAGGTTACCGCAACCCGGTATTTCGCATATCTCGGATCGAATTAATCTGTCTTTCAGTAACGCATATTTTACCGCTTCCCTAGCATTTGCTTTGCCTGGTTCAACGAGACGCTCGCGCATGTAGCGTAAAGTCCCGTTTTCCTTTGCTCGAGCATATGCTTCCCTACGCTTTTTCTTCAAAACCACTTCATTGACTAATTTATAGTTTCGAAGATAGTTCTTCACTTTCTCCCTGTTTCTAGCGCGGTAAGAGGCATGGTAGTCTTTATGACCGTTCTCGTACCGTCGTTTGTTTGCGGTATTAGTACAGTCCATACAATTGCTGCGAAGCTTACCCGTATCTTTTCTAAAAACAAAACGCGAAAGAGGTTTTAACTCATTGCATTTCGTACATGCCTTTAAATCAGATTCATTGTTACTCATTCGAAAGCCTCATTTAAGTCTGTTCGATTAAGTAATATATCACTGATTATTTTTACCTTACCTGCGTAAGAGACCGTCAATACGCTCCAGATCCTCCGTGGGAGTCACCAGAGCACTGACCATTCCGCTGTGAAAATACGACCCAGCAAGCTTGTTGATGGTGTTAGTGGCTGAATACTGAATACTGCGTAGCGGAACAAAAGCGGGAGGATCGGTGACCAATTGATCGTAGCTTTGAACAAACTGACGATAGTACTTGGTTCGATCCGTGGGATCTCGAGCAATCAACGAAATCAATAGCTCAATCACCTCGTGGTTTTCACCCACGTTTGCCCCGGCGTGCTTTTTCGCAGTATCAAACAACTGACCTGCCTCAGGATAGCCGATGTACCAAGGTACACGGGCTTTTGAGACAAACTCGTTAAAGATCTGATAGACGAGTGTATCGGTTTTCACCAGATCCAGGTTCGGAATAATGGTGCTGCCTCTTTCGAAGTAGAATTCGAAGTACTCGTCTCCGTCAATTACGATCCGGTTAGTATCGGTCGGTTCGATGCGCACCATGGCATTAACCAAGTTGGTGCCAAAGTACCCCTCTTCCGTTACAATGCCGAAAATTCCGACGATGTAAGTTTCTGTGCCGATATTGGCCAAATCTCGATCAGGGTAACCCGCAGGGATATAGATCCGCACGGGTTTCACAGCCACTAAGGATTTGCCGCTGACTTCCCGCAGGCATTCGCGCACCTTATCCGGGTTGCGCACCAGCGCTTTCGGATTAATCATGGGGCTGCGAACCAGACTATTAGAATCCATGGGGAAAAGTCCTTAATGATAATTGATCGTTTATCGAGCGGCTGCGACCTTAAACTGCGTGCAGAGCCAGTCGTTGATGAGATCAGCGGTGGCCATCAATGCACATTCGCGCACCGACAGCGTGGGGTTTTTGCGACTGATGGCATCGATGGCACGTAAAATGCGTTCGGCCGAGCTGGTGGTAAAGAAGCTGCGGCAGACCAGTTTCATCGAAGTGCAATAAATATCTTCGATCTCCTCTGCATACATGGCATCGAGTTCTTGGCCGTAAATCAATCGTGCCTGAGCCAGGCGCTGTTCGCCTTCGACCGAATCGCCCAAATCCAGACGATCAAAAGCCTGGGCAAATGCCTTTTTGATGTGGGTATAACGGTTGTTCTCTTGTGCCTTCATAATCAAGGCCGAGTACCGCTTCCATTCTTCGCGCAGGCTTTCGGCTTCTGCGTTAATCGCTGAAACCGAGTACGCCCGGCGCGCCGAAAGGGCGTTACCGTAAAGAACGTCCACATCACCGCCTTCTTCCATCCACTTACGATAGACGTGCGGGTAGACAATCGTCGTCCGGTCTTCAAAACCTTTGATCAAGGTACCGTTCTTTTCAGCGTCGTCCAGTTCTTGCGTCATGAAAATCAGACGCTTACCGGCTTGGTTGCGATACTTCAGCACCAACGCCTCATACTCATCGAGGGGCATTTCCGTGCCTTCGATGGGCTTTTCCGTAATACGGTTGGTGATCAGATAAATCACAAACGCTGCATCCAGACCGTAGATCGGGTCATAAACGACACTGCGTACCGAGTGGGGTTTGCGTTGATCGATCCACTTAGGGATCGATTTGTTTTGCTGAAACACGTACGACCAGACTTCTTCCAGGAAAGCGCCGCCTTTTTCAGCAACCCACTCTTCGATGCTGGCATCCGCATTGGCTGAACCGGTTTTCATCAGTTCGAGGATTTGCTCAGCGGTCTGGTCCGGCAACGCCATGACAAGCGAGACGTCCTCGACAGGCGTGTCTTCAAACTTCATCAGGTCTTCGCGAAACGAAGCCGAATCCAGTAGGGACGGGACCGACATCTCACGCACTTGCATACCAGAGATATCGTCAGCACTGATCGCTGCCAGTTGGTCTTTAACCAGATTGGCCAGCTGCTCAATCAAGGGATTGACCGTATTGCGAGCGAAGGCGAGTTGTCGCGAAACCACTTGACTGCCGTTTTGCACGATCACGTCAAAAACTTGATCATGCTTACTCACACCCAGACGTTCATCA
>Ga0182744_1003398_pt1 | contig 12412 bp, 9 predicted proteins | sample eDN3rd30CKraftMG_FD_128525 | JGI IMG/M metagenome (GOLD analysis project Ga0182744, IMG submission 128525) | Enriched Miracle-Growth compost microbial communities from Emeryville, California, USA - eDNA 3rd pass 30_C Kraft MG (version 2) (version 2) ...
GATGGCGAGGAGGTCCATCGAGACGCGACCGATTACCGGGCAGCGCTGGCCGTTGACCAGCGCCTGGCCGCCGGCGATCGTGTCCGAGGTGCCGACCGGACGCGGATAGCCGTCGGCGTAGCCGGCCGCCGCGATGGCGACGCGGGTCGGGCGCCGGGCGGTCCAAGTCGCGTTGTAACCGACCGTCGCTCCTTCCGGCACCATCCGCGTCTGCACGATGCGCGCTGTGAACGTGACGACTGGCTCCATGGGATTGTCCTGGCCCGGCAGCGGATTGCCGCCATAGAGCGCGATGCCCGGCCGTACCATGTCGAAATGCGCCGGCGCGCCGAGGAATATCCCCGAGGAGTTCGCCATCGAGAACGGGATATTGCGGAACAACTGGCGCATCTCGCGCAACGTCTGGATCTGCTGGTCGTTGAGCGGATGGTCCGGTTCATCGGAGCAGGCGAGGTGGCTCATCACCAGCGCGATGCCGTGATTTTGCATATCGCAGCGTGGAGAGAGCGCCGCCGCTTCGTTCGGCGAGAGGCCAAGCCGGTTCATGCCGGTATCAAAATGCAACGCCGCACCGCCTGTCCATTTGTGCGTCGCGCGGAACGCGTCCCATTCTGCCAGTTCGGCGAGGTTTCCGATCACCGGCTGCGCATTGATCTCGGCGAACACCGGCGCGGTGCCGGAGGCCAGCCCGTTGGTGACGAAGATCGTCGCGCCGGAGAGGGTGTCGCGCACCGCCCGCGCTTCCGCCAGATGCGCGACGAAGAAGGTTTCGCATCCGGCGGCGGCGAGCGCCGTCACTACCGGTTCGATGCCGCAGCCGTAAGCATCCGCCTTCACGACGGCCGCGCATTCGGCCGGCGCGGCGTAATCGGAAAGCTTCTTCCAGTTGCGGGCGATGGCCGCGCAGTCGACCGTCAGCGTCGCGCCGGCTTCGGCCTCTGGCGGACCGCCAGTCACGGTACCGTCCGCTGCCTGGGGCGAAGTATCCTTGCGAAAGAGCATTGATCCTGAGGTCCGGCCGCCGTGCTGCGATGCGATGCGCCCGCCAATATCGGCCGCGCGCAGCGGATCGGCAAGGGCAGGGGCATTGGCCCACGCAGGCGGTGGCCGCGCTTGCGCGAGGAGCCTTGATGGTGACTCGCGTGATGGTGCTCGCGTGCCGAATCAAATCAGAGGAAGCGTCGCGTCGTTGTATCGGTCGAGCCGCAACGTCCGGCTGAATGTGCCGCTCGACGGCGGCGGATGCGAGGCCGGGCTACCGCCTTGTCGGCCAATCTCCAAGGCGGGATTTCGATTGCGCCTGGCCCGTGTCTGGATGGCCGCGCGCCGCGGCGTATGGCGTCCCGGAGATCAAAGGAACGTCTTCCAGCAAGTTGGACGTTGATCGGGAAAACAAAGACAGCCGCGGCGTGCGCACCGAGGCGTGAAAACCCCCGGCAAACATCGTATGACGTCGGAAAGCCGAATACGTACGATGGCCGATGATCTGAATGTTCTGGAAAAAATGCAGCTATATCAATCACATAAATTTGCCATCGCGCCGATGATGGAATGGTCGGATCGGCATTGTCGGTATTTTCACCGGCTGCTGACCCGCCGGGCGCTGCTTTATACCGAGATGGTGACGACGGCGGCGATCCTGCACGGCCAGCGGGATCGGTTGCTCGGGTTCGATGCGGCGGAACATCCGGTGGCGTTGCAACTCGGCGGCAGCGATCCGGCGGCGCTGGCGCAGTGTGCGCGGATCGGCGCGGACTACGGCTATGATGAGATCAATCTCAATGTCGGATGTCCTTCGGACCGCGTGCAGGAAGGACGCTTCGGCGCCAGCCTGATGGCCGAGCCGGACCTCGTCGGCGATTGCGTCGCGGCGATGAAGGCGGCGGTGAATATCCCGGTCACGGTCAAATGCCGGATCGGCATCGACGACCAGGATCCGGAGGTTGCGCTCGATACGCTCGCGGCGAAGGCGACCGCCGCCGGCGTCGACGCGCTGATCGTCCACGCGCGCAAGGCCTGGCTCGCCGGCCTGTCTCCAAAGGAGAACCGCGAAATCCCGCCGCTCGACTACGATCGCGTCCGCCGCCTCAAGCGGGCGCGGCCCGGGCTGCCCGTGATCCTCAACGGCGGTCTGGCAAGCATCGAGGCCGCGGCGGCGGAAGTCGCCGGGCGCGATGGTGTCGCGCTCGACGGCGCGATGCTCGGACGCGCGGCCTATCACGAGCCATGGCGGCTGCTGGCGGTCGATCCGCTGTTCTTCGGCGAACCTGCTCCGTTCGCGACGCCGAAGGAGGCCGGGCTGGCGATGGTGCCCTATATCGAGCGCGAGATGGCGCGCGGCGTGCGGCTGCATGCCATCGTGCGCCACGTTCTCGGGCTGTTTCACGGCGTGCCCGGCGCGCGCGCCTTCCGCCGTCATCTCGCCGTCGAGGGCGTGAAGCCCGGCGCGGACGCACGGACCTTCGTCGCGGCGCTGGAACTCGTCGCGGATACGGATGCCGCGGCGCGCAGCGCGGCCGCCTGATGTTTGCCGCTCATGCCGGTGAGCTGGTCTGGCTGCTGCTTGCAATCCTCGCCGGCGGTCTCGTCACCGGGATTCTCGCCGGCCTGTTCGGCATCGGCGGCGGCGGCGTCATCGTCCCCGTGCTCTATGAGGTTTTCCGTGCGCTCGATGTGCCGGAAGACGTGCGGATGCAGCTTTGCGTCGGCACCTCGCTCGCGATCATCGCGCCGACGACCTTCCGCTCGTACTGGGCCCATCGTTCGCGCGGCGCGGTGTTGACCGATGTGGTCAAGGCATGGGCGATACCGGCGGTGCTCGGCGTAGGGATCGGCGCGGCGATCGCCGGTTTCGCGCCGGGGTGGGTCCTCAAGCTTACGTTTGCGCTGATCGCATCGATCATCGCGTTGCGCCTGCTGATCGGAAAGGCGGACTGGCGGCTGGCGGACGACCTGCCGAAGGGGCCGCTCAACCTGCTGTTCGGGTTCTGCGTCGGTTTGTGCTCCTCGCTGATGGGTGTAAGCGGCGGCTCGGTCTCGAACATGTTCCTCACGCTCTATAACAAGCCGATCCATCAGGCAGTGGCGACGTCGGCCGGCCTCGGCATTCCGATCACCGTTGCCGGCGCCATCGGCTTCATGCTGGCCGGCTTGCCGCATCAGGCGGCGATGCCGCCGCTCTCTATCGGATTTGTCTCGCTGATCGGCTTCGCGATCATGGCGCCGGTCTCCAGCTACATGGCGACCTACGGGGCGCGCCTCGCACATGCGTTGCCGCGCCGCAAGCTCGAAATCGCTTTCGGCGTTTTCCTGCTGGCGATCTCGATCCGTTTCGTGCTCGGCCTGATCTTCTGATGCGGCAGTCCCATTTGCGCCTCTCGGCAGGCTCTTGGCAGGTCGCCGCTAGGGATAGGCGCGCATCACCAGCCGGTCGCCGCGCACTTCCCAGCTTTGCAGGCGGTTGAGGAAACTCATCCCTAAAAGATTGGTGCGCAACTGGCCCGGCTGCGCCACCAGCGCCGGCACCGCGCGTTCGACAATACCGCCGACCGCGATGCGGTCGAGCGTCACGGCTGCGGCGCGCGCGCGGCCGTTCGCGGTTTCGATGACGACATCGTATCGGATCACCTCGATAGGCAGGCCGGCGGCGCGGGCGGCCTCGTTGGTCAGAACGACCTGGCTCGCGCCGGTATCGAGCGTCATCGGAACGGGTTTGCCGTTGATCTCGGTATTGATGCGGAAATCGCCGCTCCGGCCGCGCGCCAGTTCGACGACGTTGCCCCGGCTCGCCGCCCGTCCGGGCACGAGTTCGGCCAGCACGCGTTCGCCGATGTCGCGCAGGTCGAAACGATAGGTGTATGCGATCAGCCCTGCGAGGATGAGGGCGACCCAGATCGTCGCGTGCAGCAGCGCCTGCGGGAAGCGGCCGCGGAACAGCGTCAGCATCGCGCCCCCGACGAGCACGAGGCTGCCGATCTTCACGATCAGCGAGGCGATGTCCTGGTTGTCGAGATCGCCGCCGAGCCCATCCTGGCTGCGGGTCGCGAGCACCAGAAGAACGGCGACCGCGCCAAGCAGAAGCAGCCACAGCAAACCACGGCGCATCGGGAAATCCTGCCGGCTTTGGGACAAAGCGGACTGCCGCCTGCTCATATCGGCACGCTAGCCGCCGATCTTAAGCCACGAAGGACGCCGGAATCTGGAATTTTCCGGCTTGCGCGGTTCTTCCGGAATGATTTCCGCCGCCGGCTGGATCGGCGGCGCATCGTCGATCCGTTCGAGCGCCGCCATCACGCGCTCCGGCGGGAAGGTGATGACGATCTCGGTTCCCTCGCGCAGCTTCGATTTGAGCGAGAACGTGCCGCCGTGCAGATCGATCAGGCTCTTGGCGATCGGCAGGCCGAGACCTGCGCCCTGTTCGGCGGACTTGATGGCATTGGTGCCCTGGCCGAAGGAGTCGAGCACGACCGGGATTTCGTCCTCCGGGATGCCGGGGCCGTTGTCGCGCACGCTGATGTACTGTCCGCCGGAGGCCGTCCATCCGGCCTTGATCCAGATCTCGCCCGACTGCGGCGTGAACTTGATCGCATTGGACAGGAGGTTGAGCACGACCTGCCGGACAGCACGCTCGTCAGCCCACAGCCGCGGCATGTCCGGCTCGATCAGCTCGTGAATCCTGATGTTGCGGTTCTGCGCGCGGATCTTCAGCAGGTGATGACAATCCTGCGCGACGGCGGCGAGGTCGATGGCTTCCTCGTTCAGTTCGTAGCGGCCGGCTTCGACGCGCGAGAGGTCGAGGATTTCGTTGATGAGGCCGAGAAGGTGGACGCCGGAGCTATGGATGTCCGCCGCGTAGTCCTTGTAGGCGGGCGGAATCTTGCCGAACACTTCGTTCTTCATCACTTCCGAGAAGCCGAGGATGGCGTTGAGCGGCGTGCGCAACTCGTGGCTCATCTGCGCCAGGAAGCGCGACTTGGCGATATTCGCGGCTTCGGCGCCGCGCCGGGCGTCGTCGGATTTGGCTTTTGCCTGCTCGAGTTCGCCGATCAGGGCGTCCTTTTCCGCACGCGCCTCGATCGACGCGAGCGAGGTCGTATAGATGCGATAGGCCAGCAGCGAGAAATAGACGAGGGCGGTGAGCGCCATCGCGCCGAGGATGTAGCCCTGGATCGTCTGCGTGAGAAAGAAGTTCAAGGCGACCGCGATGGCGACGGGAGCGGTCGCCGCCACGACCGCGGCCGGGATGTTCGAGGCGAGCATGCTCGACACCGCGACTACGAGCAGCATCACGAACAGGTTGAACGTGCCCGAGCTCTCCTCGACCCCGATCGGTTGGATCAGGTTGAACATCCAGGCGAGACCGAAGAACAGGTCCAGCAGCAGGAATCGGAAGCGCCACGTCTTGACGTCGATTTCCTCCTGCGGCGTCGCCAGGAAATTGCGGCACGCGAGCAGGATGATGAGGTGGATGACCAGGACCGCCGCCGTCCAGGTGCCGGCGGTGAGGGCGCCGGTCCACAGGCCCGACAGCACTCCGATGGAGCCGACGAGGATGATGATGACCAGCGAGCCGGACAGCCGATTCTGCGCAAACTGGTGCAGCAGCTCGTAATCGAAGGCCGGGCGGGTGCCGGTGGATGAAGTTAGCCGGTCGCGGGCCGAGCGGACGCTTTTGCTGGCGGTGCGCCGCCGCGCTGCCGCGATTTCCTCGCGCGTTGCGGCGACTGCCTGCGTGCCGGTAAGATGTTTTGCCATGGGTACGCTTTACTGAAAGCTATCGCGGCAAAGTGGCCTGCATTCCTTAAAAACAGCCTTAGGAATTGGAAAACAGGTGCGGGCACGGTGCCTTAATTGTGGTTAACCGATCGTGAGTGCGCAGCCCGAGGGGAAGGAGACGAGGTATGAAACTCTACGACGGCGGCCGGGCGCCCAATCCGCGCCGCGTGCGTATTTTCCTCGCCGAGAAAGGCATCGAGGTCGATCTCATGCCGGTCGACCTGGGTGCGATGGAACACAAGGGCGCGGCCTATACGGCGATCAACCCGTTCCAGCGGGTGCCTTCGCTGGTGCTCGACGACGGAACGGTGATTTCGGAATCGATGGCGATCTGCCGCTACTTCGAGGATCTGAAACCCGAGCCGAACCTGTTCGGCAAGCCGGGGATCGAGGCTGCGCTGGTGGAGATGTGGAACCGGCGCGCGGAATTCCACTTGCTTGGCCCGGTCCAGCAGGTCTTCCGCCACCTGCATCCGGCCATGAAAACGATGGAGGTGCCGCAGGTCGCGGAATGGGGCGAAGCCAACAAGCCGCATGTCGCGCGTTTCCTGACCCTGCTCGATGCCGAACTCGGCAAGCGGCCGTTTCTGGGCGGCGCCCGCTATACGGTTGCCGACATCACCGCGCTGGTGGCGGTCGATCTGATGAAGCCGGCCAAGCTCACGGTGCCGGACGACCTGGCGAACGTGAAACGCTGGTACGCCGAGGTGAATGCGCGCCCGAGCAGCAAGGCCTGAGGTGCGCCGCGTGTTGAAGCGCGCAATCGTGCCCGGCGGATTGCGAAGAGCGGATCACGGAATCGGAGCCATGCGTCGACTCCTGGCAATCTTGGCGATGGCAGCAGCTCTCGTTGCCGGCCATGCCGTGCATGCGCAACCTGTGGAGCCTCGCTTCGCGCTGGTGATCGGCAACGGGAAGTACCGGCAGGGTGCGCTGCCGTCCTCGCTCAATAATGCCGCGCTGGTGGCGGAGACCCTGCGCAGCATCGGCTTCGACGTGACGGGAGCGGCCGATCTCAAGCAACCGGACCTGCTCGACGCCGTTCGCAAGTTCGCCGCCAAGGTCCGCGCAGGCGGTCCAACCACTGTCGCGGTATTCTATTTCTCCGGCTACGGCTTCTCGCTCGAAGGCGAAAACCTGCTGGTGGCCGCCGATGCGCTGCTTGAACGCGATACGGACATCCCGCTCGATACGATCCGGCTGAGCGAGGTGATCGATCCGCTCTCCCGGGTGCCGGCGCGCGCGAAAATCTTCATCGTCGATGCGTCGCGGGCGCTGCCGTTCCCGATCAAGGACATGAAACTCGCGCCCGGCCTTGCTGCGCTCGAAGCGCCGGCCGGCAGCCTCGTTGCATTTTCGGATGCCCCGGCGGCAGTGGCGGCGGACGGCTCCGGTCCTTATGGCGCCTATCCGCTGGCATTGGCGGAGAACCTCCGCATCGGCGGCCTCGATGTCGCGGAAGCGTTCACGCGCGCGCGCCTGCGGGTGCATCAGCTCTCGCGGGGCGCGCAGACGCCGTGGCACGTTTCCTCGCTCGCTGGCCCGCTCGTGCTGGTGCCGCCCAATCCGGCCGCGCCGCCACCGCTGCTGCATGCAGTGCGGCCGATGCGCGAGGCCGGCGTAGAGGGCGCTTACGCGCTGGCGATCCAGCAGGATACGCTCGCCGGCTATGCCGAATTCGCGCTGGCGTTTCCTTCGAGCGGCTATGCGCCGCGCATTCGCGCGATGATGCGCGCCCGCCGGGAGACCATGACCTGGCAGCAGGCCCGCGCGACGGACACCGCACGAGGCTACTGGAGCTACGAGAAGCGTTATCCCGACGGTATTTATGCCGCGGACGCGGAGCGGCGGCTGGACCGCCTTTCCGAGGCACTGCAGCCGCCGCCGGCATTCGAGCCGGTGACATTCGCCGGCGTGCCGCCGCCCATCCAGAATGAGCCGCGCGAACGGGCGGCGCTTCCGACATCGCCGCCGCCTCCCTCACGTATGATCGCGCCGCAGCCTTCGCTGTATGCGAATTTCAGCCTGCCGCTGCCGTCGCTACCCGGTGCGGGCCGGAACGACGCGGCGTTTCCGCCGGTACACACCTTGCCGCCGCCCGGATCGGATGAGGAGGGGGCGGAGGCGGAAAAACCGAAGCCGGCGCCCGTTCACAAGCGGCGGCCGGTCGCGCCTGTGACGAGACCGGCAACCCCGCCGCCATCGGCAGGAATCGGCGCGCCAACCATTCTCGCCCCGCCGCAGCAATTGCCCGCCAATCGTCCGCCGGCGCAGCGCCAGATCACGCCCGCGCCGTCTCCTTTTTCGGGATCACGCTGAAGGGCCGGGAACAGGCTAGGCTCAGGGTTGCGGTCAGCGCCGGTTACTTTTCCTGTTTGCGCTCCAGCCGCGCGATGAGGCTCGACGTATCCCAGCGTCGCCCACCCATCTGCTGCACTTCGGCGTAGAACTGATCGACCAGCGCGGTGATCGGCAGCAACGCACCGTTCCGATTGGCCTCGGCGAGGCAGATCGCGAGGTCCTTGCGCATCCAGTCGACCGCAAAGCCGAAGTCGAACTTGCCCTCGACCATCGGCTTGTAGCGATTTTCCATCTGCCAGCTTTGCGCCGCGCCTTTCGAGATCGTCGCGATCAGCTTCTCGATGTCGAGACCGGCCCGCTTGGCGAAATGCAGTCCCTCCGAAAGACCCTGGACCAGCCCGGCGATGCAGATCTGGTTGACCATCTTCGCGAGCTGGCCGGAGCCGGCCGGTCCCATCAGCGTGCAGGCGCGCGCATAGGCAGCGATGATCTTCTCGCCGCGGCCATAGGCGGGCTCGTCGCCTCCGCACATCACGGTCAGCACGCCGTTCTCGGCGCCGGCCTGTCCGCCCGAGACCGGCGCATCAAGGAAATCGAACCCGCGTTTTTTCGCTTCAGCGTGAAGCGCACGGGCGATCTCGGCGGACGCGGTGGTATGGTCCACCAGCAAGGCCCCTTGCCTCATGCCGTGGAACGCGCCGTTCTCCCCGAGCATCACTTCGTGCAAGTCGTTGTCGTTGCCGACGCAGGCCATCACGAAATCCTGCCCCTGCGCGGCCTCCTGTGGAGTTCTCGCGGAGCGGCCGCCAAACTGCGCCACCCATTTGTCGGCCTTGGCGCCGGTGCGGTTATAGACCGTCACCTCATGGCCGCCCTTGACCTTGAGGTGCCCGGCCATCGGATAGCCCATTACCCCGAGCCCGAGAAACGCGACCTTCGCCATGATTTTTCTCTCCGCCGCGTCGCATGCAGGCTGCGCCGCCTATTCCTGATTGCGACGGCATAACGGCCTCGTCAACCCGGCGGGAGCGTACTAGAGAAGGACAAGGAGATCGAAAATGTCCGTGACCCAGGCCGACGTCCTCGCCGCCCTCGAATCCGTCAGGAGCCCGGACGGCTTGTCACTGCCGAAGACCGCGAAACTGTCCGACGTGGTGGTGACCGACGGCAAGGTGTTCCTGTCCATCACCGTCGATGCAGGCGTGGTGCCGGCATGGGAGCCGGTACGCAAGGCGGCTGAGCAGGCGGTGAAGGCGGTTCCCGGCGTCGTCTCCGCGATGATCGCGCTGACTGGCGAGCGCACCATGGGGAGTGCGCGGCCTGCGCCCGCGCAGGGCCATCGGCATGCGGCGCGGCGTCCGGTGCCGCACGAAACGCCGGCGCCGGGCATTCCGGGCGTCAAGGCGATCGTCGCCGTGGCTTCGGGCAAGGGCGGTGTCGGCAAATCCACCGTGGCGATCAATCTCGCCCTCGGGCTGCGTGCCCTCGGCCTCGCGGTGGGTGTTCTCGATGCGGACATCTACGGACCGTCGATGCCGAGGCTGCTTGGCCTGAAGGGCAAGCCCGCGATGGTCAATGGCCGCATGCAGCCGATGGAGAATTACGGACTTAAGGTGATGTCGATCGGGTTCCTCGTCGAGGAGGAAACGCCGATGATCTGGCGCGGGCCGATGGTGATGTCCGCGCTCACGCAGATGATGCGCGAAGTCGATTGGGGCGCGCTCGACGTGATGATCGTCGACATGCCGCCGGGCACCGGCGATGCGCAGCTCACCATGGCGCAGCAGGTGCCGCTGCGCGGCGCGGTGATCGTTTCCACGCCGCAGGATCTCGCGCTGATCGACGCGCGGCGCGGCATCGCCATGTTCAAGCGGGTCAACGTTCCGGTGCTCGGCCTTGTCGAGAACATGAGCTACTTCGTCTGCCCGGAGTGCGGCACCCGCAGCGATATCTTCGGCCACGGCGGGGCGCGCCACGAGGCCGAGCGGCTCGGCGTGCCGTTCCTCGGAGAAGTGCCGCTGCACATCGAGATTCGCGAGAGGTCGGACGCCGGCCTGCCGGTCGTCGCGACCGCACCGGATGGACCGCAGGCCGGGGCATTCCGCGCCGTCGCGGAGCGGGTGCGCGATCTGATCGGGGGAGAAGGACGGGCCGCGCCGAAGATCGTGGTCGAGTAACGCGTTCGACTTTCGTCGAGGCGCTTCGGCAGTGCGGTTGCTGGGAATGGTTTGCTTTTCGGCTCCCCGGCCGCCGGTTTTTCGTGTTATTCAATGGCCGCGGCGATATCCGTGACGCCGCATCTAACCGTGCAGGGAGGGCGCGCATGAAGCGTCGTGAATTTCTCAAGGCGGCCGGCATCGGCGCGGCCGCCACAGCGGTTGCCGCGCCGGCGATCGCCCAGTCGATGCCGGAGCTGAAATGGCGCCTGACGTCGAGTTTCCCGAAGTCGCTCGATACGATCTACAGCGGCGCCGAGATCTTCGCCAAGGCGGTCGCGGAGGCGACCGACAATAAATTCCAGATTCAGGTCTTCGCGGCGGGCGAGATCGTGCCGGGCCTTGCGGCGGCCGACGCGGTGCAGAACGGCACGGTCGAAATGTGCCACACCGCTTCCTACTACTACTTCGGAAAGAATCCGACCTTCGCCTTTGGCACCTCGGTCCCGTTCGGCCTCAACAGCCGCATGAACAATGCGTGGCTGACCAGCGTCGGCGGCGAACTGATGAACGAGTTCTACAAGCAGTTCAACATCCATGCGATCCTCGCCGGCAACACGGGCTGCCAGATGGGCGGCTGGTTCCGCAAGGAGATCAAGGAAGTCTCCGACCTTCAGGGCCTCAAGTTCCGCATCGCCGGGTTCGGCGGCACGGTGCTGCAGAAGCTCGGCGTCGTGCCGCAGCAGATCGCCGGCGGCGATATCTATCCGGCGCTGGAGAAGGGCACGATCGACGCCACGGAATGGGTCGGTCCCTATGACGACGAGAAGCTCGGCTTCCAGAAGATCGCGCCCTATTATTATTATCCCGGCTGGTGGGAAGGCGGCTCCGCGCTCCACAATTTCATCAATCTGGACAAGTGGAACGCCTTGCCGGCGACGTACAAGTCGATCATCCGCTCGGCCTCGGCGGTCGCCAACGAGCAGATCATGGCGCGTTACGATATCGCCAACCCCGGCGCGCTTCGCCGTCTGGTGGCGAGCGGCGCCAAGCTGTCGCCGTTCAGCCCGGCAATTCTCGAGGCGAGCTTCAAGGCGGCGAACGAGGTCTACGCCGACCTGTCGAACAAGCATCCGGAGTTCAAGAAGGTGTACGACAGCATGGTGGCGTTCCGCGGCGAGCAATACCTGTGGTGGTCGGTCGCCGAGTATTCCAACGACACCTTCATGATCCGCGCGCTGCGCCGGTCATAGGCGCCCGGTACCGGGTTTGAAAAGGAAAAGCCCCGGAGCTTCGCTCCGGGGCTTTTCCTTGTCTCGCGCCGCGCTAGTTGAAAGTGGGCGGCGCAAGATCATCGGGTTGCTGGATCTCGATATTGATCGAGCCCGGGTCCACGTTGGTCGGCCGGTCGATCCAGTAGGTCACCGATTGCGGCCACAGGATCACGATCGCCACCAGGACGATCTGCAGGAACACCCATGGGATGGCGCCCCAGTAGATGTCCGCGGTCCTGATGCTCCTTGGCGCGATGCCGCGCAGGTAGAACAGGGCGAAGCCGAACGGCGGATGCATGAAGCTCGTCTGGATATTCGCGCACACGAGGACGCCGAACCATACGAGATCGATGTCGAGCCTGGTCACCGCCGGCACCAGCAGCGGGATGATGATGAAAGCGATCTCGAAGAAATCGAGGAAGAAGGCCACCACGAAGATGAAGGCATTGACGAAGATCAGGAAGCCGATCTGCCCGCCGGGGAGCGAGATCAGCATGTCCTCGATCCAGATTTTTCCGCCGACGCCCTGGAAGACGAGGCTGAACACGCGCGACCCGATCAGGATATAGACCACCATCGCGGTGATGCGCATCGTCGTCGCCATGCCCTGATACAGGAGCGACATCGTCAGCGTGCGGCGGAAGGCGGCGAGCGCCAGCGCGCCGACGGCGCCCATGGCGCCGGCCTCGGTCGGCGTGGCGAAGCCGAAGAAGATGGTGCCGAGCACGAGGAAGATCAGGCCCAGTGACGGCACGATGCCGCGCAGGCATTTTCTCCATAGCGCCCAGCCGTGCAGCGTGCGCGCCTCCGGCGGCAGCGCCGGCACCTCGTTGGGCCAGAGAAAGCTGACGAGGGCGACCCAGGCGCAGAACAGCATGAGCTGCAGCAGGCTCGGGCCGATGGCGC
>Ga0182744_1003405_pt1 | contig 12400 bp, 13 predicted proteins | sample eDN3rd30CKraftMG_FD_128525 | JGI IMG/M metagenome (GOLD analysis project Ga0182744, IMG submission 128525) | Enriched Miracle-Growth compost microbial communities from Emeryville, California, USA - eDNA 3rd pass 30_C Kraft MG (version 2) (version 2) ...
AGAAGAAATAAAAAACAAAATTAAAGATCCTGAGCAGAAGGGAAGTGCAGAGGATTTATTTGTAATAATGACGAATAGATATAAGGTACATAAACAGCTTTCAAAGGAGTATAGAAACGCATTAGATCGTGATAAAGAATTGTATTTAATGCTTAAGAATGAAAACATATCTTATGATAAGCTTGAGACACTTGTTGTGGAATTAAATACCACCTACAAAAAAGTAGCTGTTGCAAATGATGAATTCAATGAATTAACAGCCCGATATAATGAGAAAAAGCTTGAATTTTATAAAGAAGCAGGGCTTGATTTAGAAAATGAAGGGTAAGAAATCGGTTTTTAGGACCGATTTCTTTTTTTGTGTAAAAAAACGAAAATATATTAATATAACAGGGTGAGGTAGAGAGTGATACAGAGTTATGGATTCTTAGTGAGTTAATAATATTTATATGTTATAAAATTATGAAACATAGTATTTGACGAGCGTATTTAGATGATGTAAACTCAATATGGACTTAATTATTGTACCATTAATTTTTCGAAAAATTATAGTACAGAACAATAGATGGTTAAGGATAAATTAATCATTTATGATGTTAAAGTTTTTGGGGTAATCTAATATGAGTGAATTTATTTTTACATTATTGTTATAAGAAAGGAAGATGTAACGAATGGCATCTAAAACCCAAAATGCTCAGCTCGATGCTAAGAAAGTACTCGATGCTGTAGAAAATCAGTTTACAACGCTTCAAATTTTAAATGAAGAAGGCGAAGTTGTTAATGAAGCAGCAATGCCTGAATTAAGCGATGAACAGCTACAGGAATTAATGCGTCGTATGGTTTATACTCGTATCCTTGACCAGCGTTCTATTTCTTTGAATCGCCAAGGACGTCTTGGTTTCTATGCTCCAACTGCGGGGCAGGAGGCTTCACAATTAGCTTCTCAATTTGCACTTGAAAAAGAAGACTATATTTTACCAGGCTATCGTGATGTTCCACCAATCGTATGGCATGGTCTTCCATTATATCAAGCATTTTTATGGTCTAGAGGTCATTTAGCAGGCGGACAGATTCCTGAAGGAGTTAATGTAGCGATTCCTCAAATTATCATTGGTGCGCAGTACGTTCAAACTGCAGGTGTTGCATTGGGAATGAAAAAACGTGGAGTTAAAGCTGTTGCTCTTACATATACAGGTGATGGCGGTACATCTCAAGGTGATTTCTATGAAGGAATGAACTTTGCAGGCGCATATAAAGCACCGGCAATCTTTATTGCTCAAAATAACCGATTTGCGATCTCAACTCCAGTTGATAAGCAAACTGCAGCTAAAACACTTGCTCAAAAAGCAATTGCTGCTGGTATTCCTGGAATCCAAGTAGACGGTATGGATCCATTAGCTGTGTATGCAGCGGTAAAAGATGCACGTGAGCGAGCGATTAACGGCGAAGGACCTACATTTATTGAAACGTTGACTTACCGCTATGGCCCACATACAATGGCCGGCGATGATCCAACACGTTATCGTACAGCAGAATTAGATAATGAATGGGAAAAGAAAGACCCATTAGTTCGTTTCCGTAAATTCCTTGAAAAGAAAGGCCTATGGAATGAGGAAAAAGAAAATGAAGTAATCGAACAAGCGAAAGAAGAAATAAAAGATGCCCTTAAACAGGCAGATGCTGCTCCTAAGCAAAAGGTAACGGATCTAATGGACATTACGTATACCGACATGCCAGATAGCTTAAAAGAGCAATATGAAATTTATTCAGCAAAGGAGTCGAAGTAAGTCATGGCTCAAATGACGATGATTCAAGCAATTACAGATGCAATGCGTGTGGAATTAAAAAATGATCCTAACGTATTAGTTTTCGGTGAGGATGTTGGCGTAAACGGTGGTGTATTCCGTGCGACAGAAGGATTGCAAAATGAATTCGGCGAGGATCGTGTATTTGATACACCGTTAGCTGAATCTGGAATCGGCGGTTTAGCTGTTGGTCTAGCATTACAAGGCTTTCGCCCAGTACCAGAAATTCAATTCTTTGGGTTTGTTTATGAAGTAATGGATTCCATTTCCGGACAAGCAGCACGTCTTCGTTTCCGTACTGGCGGCAAATTTAGTGCTCCAATCACTTTCCGTTCACCATTTGGCGGCGGTGTTCACACACCAGATATGCACGCAGATAGTTTAGAAGGCTTAATGTCACAGCAGCCAGGACTTAAAGTAGTTATTCCATCAACACCATATGATGCGAAAGGTCTTCTTATCTCAGCAATCCGTGATAATGATCCAGTTATTTTCCTTGAGCATATGAAATTATACCGTTCATTCCGTCAAGAAGTTCCTGAAGGTGAATATACCATTCCACTAGGAAAAGCAGATGTAAAGCGTGAAGGTACGGATCTTTCTATTATTACTTACGGTGCAATGGTACATGAGTCACTAAAGGCTGCAGAAGAACTAGAAAAGGAAGGATTCTCTGCAGAAGTAATCGATTTACGTACAGTTAGCCCAATTGATATTGAAACGGTTATTGCGTCTGTTGAAAAAACTGGCCGTGCAATTGTTGTTCAAGAAGCTCAAAAGCAAGCTGGTATCGCTGCAAATGTAGTTGCTGAAATTAACGATCGTGCGATTCTTAGCTTAGAAGCACCTGTTTTGCGTGTAGCAGCACCAGACACGATTTACCCATTCCCACAAGCAGAAGCAGTATGGCTTCCAAACTATAAAGATGTAATTGAAACGGCAAAAAAAGTTTTAACATTCTAATATAAGTTGGGGAATAGTAATACTGTTTCCCACTTATTTCTTATAATTGAACGGTAGAAATTAATGCATAAAATAGGAGGATGAATCCCAAGTGAGCGCAACCGCAACCACATTCCAATTTAAAATGCCTGACATTGGTGAAGGTATACATGAAGGCGAGATTGTTAAATGGTTCATAAAGCCAGGCGATAAAGTCCAAGAAGATGATGTACTTTGTGAAATTCAAAATGATAAAGCAGTAGTTGAGATTCCTTCACCTGTTGAAGGTACTGTAGTTGATGTATTAGTAGCTGAAGGAACTGTTGCTACAGTTGGACAGGTATTAGTAACATTTGATGCACCTGGTTATGAAAACCTGCAATTCAAAGGCGACGAACATGCCGAAGAAGCACCAAAACAAGAGGCAGCGCCAGCAACTGCAGCTGCTCCTGAAGGACAAACAACACCACCGCCAGCTCCACCAGCATATGGTATCGGAGTAACTGAACCACAAGTACAAGCGGAGGTTGATCCAAACCGTAAAATTATTGCAATGCCATCAGTTCGTAAATATGCACGTGATAAAGGTGTAGAAATTACACAAGTTCCTGGTTCTGGTAAAAACGGACGCATTGTTAAAGCTGATATTGATGCGTTCTTAAGTGGCGGAGCACCTGCAGCGGCAACACAAGCGGCAGCAACTCCTGCACCAGCGGCTGCTCAAGCTGAGGAAGCACCAAAAGCTGCTCCAATCCCACAAGGAGAATATCCTGAAACACGTGAGAAGATGAGCGGAATCAGAAAAGCAATTGCAAAAGCAATGGTAAATTCAAAACATACTGCACCTCACGTAACTCTAATGGATGAAATTGATGTAACAAAACTTGTTACTCACCGTAAAAAATTCAAAGAAGTTGCAGCAGCTAAGGGTATCAAGTTAACATTCTTACCTTATATCGTAAAAGCATTAACAAGCGCTTTACGTGAATTCCCTGCTTTAAATACATCACTTGATGATGCAACAAGTGAAATTATCCATAAGCATTACTACAATATTGGAATTGCGGCTGATACTGAAAAAGGTTTATTAGTACCAGTTGTGAAAGATGCTGATCGCAAATCAGTATTCTCAATTTCAAATGAAATCAATGAATTAGCTGGAAAAGCACGTGATGGAAAGCTGGCTCCAAACGAAATGAAAGGTGCTTCTTGTACGATTTCGAATATTGGATCTGCTGGCGGTCAATGGTTTACACCAGTTATTAACCATCCAGAAGTGGCTATCCTTGGTGTTGGCCGTATTGCTGAAAAACCAATCGTACGTGATGGTGAAATTGTGGCTGCTCCAGTATTAGCATTGTCATTAAGTTTTGACCACAGAATGATTGATGGTGCGACTGCTCAAAATGCATTAAATCACATTAAGAGATTATTGAACGATCCAGAACTATTGTTAATGGAGGCGTAACAAATGGTAGTAGGAGATTTTGCAATTGATACTGATACTATAGTCATCGGGGCAGGTCCTGGCGGTTACGTGGCTGCGATTCGTGCAGCTCAGCTAGGCCAAAAGGTGACAATAGTTGAAAAAGAATATATTGGCGGCGTTTGTTTAAACGTAGGATGTATCCCATCAAAGGCGGTAATTGCTGCTGGACATCGTTATGAAGTAGCAAAACACTCTGATTCATTCGGAATAAAAGCTGAAAATGTATCGGTTGATTTTTCAAAGGTTCAGGAATGGAAAGCTGGAATCGTGAAAAAGTTAACTGGCGGTGTAGAGGGTCTATTAAAAGGAAATAAGGTAGAGATCGTTCGTGGTGAAGCATACTTTGTGGACGGGAACTCACTCCGCGTGATTGGTGAAAACTCTGCACAAACGTACAACTTCAAACATGCGATTATTGCTTCAGGTTCTCGACCAATCGAATTGCCAACTTTTAAATATTCAAAACGAGTACTAAATTCAACTGGCGCATTAAACTTACAAGAACTTCCTGAAAAAATCGTCGTTATTGGCGGCGGTGTTATCGGAATCGAGCTTGGCGGTGCTTATGCGAACTTCGGTACACAAGTAACAATCCTTGAAGGTGCAGATGAAATCTTAGGCTTAGGCGTATTTGAAAAGCAAATGGCTGCACTTGTTAAAAAGACGATGAAGAAAAAAGGCGCTGAATTCTATACTAAGGCAATGGCCAAGGGTGTAGAAGAAACTGAAAATGGTGTAGTTGTAACGTTTGAAGTTAAAGGCGAAGAAAAGAAAATTGAAGCAGATTATGTATTTGTTATGGTTGGACGTCGTCCAAATACCGATGAAATGGGTCTAGAACAAATCGGTGTAAACTTAACAGATCGTGGGTTAATTGAAATTGACAACCAGTGCCGTACAAGTGTTTCTAACATTTATGCGATTGGTGATGTTGTTGCGGGTCCTCAATTAGCACACAAGGCATCTTACGAAGGAAAAATCGCTGCTGAAGCAATTGCAGGACATAATGCTGTAATTGATTACTTAGGTATTCCTGCAGTTGTATTCTCAGATCCAGAACTAGCTAGCGTAGGTTATACTGAAGCGCAAGCAAAACAAGAAGGAATCGATGTTACTTCTGCGAAATTCCCATTTGCCGCAAATGGTCGTGCTCTATCATTAGATAGTGCTGATGGATTTGTTAAATTAGTTTCCCGTAAAGAAGATGGTGTATTGATCGGTGCGCAAATTGCTGGAGCTAGTGCGTCTGATATGATAGCCGAACTTGGGTTGGCAATTGAAGCTGGAATGACAGTCGAAGATTTAGCATTAACTATCCATGCGCACCCAACTTTAGGTGAAATCACGATGGAAGCTGCTGAAGTAGCACTTGGTACTCCAATTCATGTATTAAAATAATTTATATGAAAGTCCTTTCTGATAATATGGAAGGGACTTTCTTATTTTTTATGGAATAAGATGATATCTTTCACGTCTCTATCATATATTTAAAACACTACAATCTTTATAAGTAAGAAAAGATTTTGAGTGGTGATTTTGAATGAGGGTTTACGTTATTATGATACTCCAACTTATTATTTGGAGTGCTTATACTCTAATTGAATGGCTTTCAGAGCATGATCAACTATTATATAAGGTATTTATGTTTTTTGTGTTTTTCTATTTGGCTTTTATCCTTTGTAACAGAGTGACACGGTCAACTGCCAAAACACTTTTTATTACCACTTTAAGTCTAATGATATATACTTCTATACATTATACGCTCGCGCTTATAACGCATTAAAAAAACTCCCGGATGGGAGTTTCACTTTTTACTTTCTTGGATAATAATACATGATTCTTTCATTAAAGAGATGCAGCTCTCCTTGGAGCTTCTTTGCAAGGAATTTACAGAATTCATTTGCTTTGCCCTTATCACCGAAGGTGGATTGTTCTGGAAGAGTAACTTGTATGTATGTTTGAATCCTATCTGTACCATCTTCTTGGCGAATACTTTCTTGGTCAACACCAACTAAGATTGCGTAATAACGCTCATTAGTAGAATGCAGATAGAACCATTTCCCTTTTCCTTCCTCTTTTTCTTTAATTACGTATGGAAAAGCCGAGTCCCCATATTCCCAATCAACCTGGTTTCCTGTTTTACCAGTAATTTCTTTATAATAATATAAGAGTTCTTTTACTTCTTCTACGGTAATTGTTTGCTTTGCGGATGAAGGCACTAGTTTTATAAATGCGTTTTCAGCCATCATCATCCCCCCCTAATCCCATTTGATATCTCCTTTATTCTAGCATTGTAAAAAGCTTGATGACAACATTTAGACACATAAATGTCAGTTGTTATTTTTAATAAAGTGAATTATAATAATATTCTAAATACTTAATTAAAGGGAGGCCATGTATGGAATTATTTGATAAGCTCTATGATGAGCACGAAAATGTTAAAGTAAGATTTATTGGATTTACTACAGAAGAGACACGATATGATTTCGGAATTATTTATACCAATATGTTTTTTGGTAAACCTCTTGTTGTCTGCATGCAAACAGGCCGTTCTACTCTCCTCGATCCTAAAGAAATTGAAGATATTGAGTACCTTCAAAATGTATTCCGGATTCCAGATAAGCAGCAAGCATCAGATTTAGCTGAATTCTTTAGAGAAACCCTCCCGCAAATCCCTTTTGTAACCCAATATGATTAATTATCAGAAAAAGACCTATTAGTAGGTCTTTTTTGTTTTGAAAATATTAATGTGACATACAATTTAGGCTTGAAAAAATCAATGTGTTATATTATTATTGAATTAACAAGTATTAAGCGTTTTCAAAGTAATGAACATTTCATAATGAAAAGGGGATTGAAAAAAGATGGGTACAATTGTATGCCAAGCTTGCGATTCAACAATTGATCATTTCGAAGACGAAAAGGTAACGGTTCTCTATTCAAGATGTAATTGTTGTGACGGTCACCATTCAGAAGAAGAATAATATAAAATATTTACTTAAATAGAAACAGGATTCCTCAAAGGAATCCTGTGTTTTTATTTTATAGCCTTATATTCTTTAATTACTCGGATGGTCTTGATCTCATCATCCTCTGGCCCTTGAACAGGCAAACCAGCTTCGAGGTTTTCACGAACATAATGCAGATTTTCTTTTGTGATAATTTCACCTGGAATAAAAATTGGAATTCCGGGTGGATAGACCATGATAAATTCTGCGATTATTCTTCCTTCAGACTCTTCAAAAGGAATAACTTCCGTTTCTGCATAAAAAGCATCTCTTGGAGTGAGAGCTAGAATAGGGATATCTGGGAGAAGAACTTGAATAGGTTCGGACTTTTCATTAAGATGTTCGCGTTCCTCAGCGAGTTCCTTTAAAGCATTAACCAAAATATCGCCTTCCACATCGGTATCGCCAATTGTTATGATACAAAGGATGTTATATAGGTCAGACATTTCTACTTCAATATTATGTTTTTCTCTGAGCCACTTTTCGACATCATAACCCGTTAATCCTAATTCTTTTACTGAGATAATTAATTTAGTTGGATCATAATCAAAGGTCGCTTTCGAACCTAAGATTTCTTCTCCCACACAATGTAGATGATCGATTTCATTTATTCTTTTTCTAATTGATTGTGCAAGATCAATCGTTTTATCTATTAACTCTTTTCCTTTGGTGGCTAATTGTTTTCTAGCAACGTCTAGGGACGCAAGTAATAAATAGGAAGTAGAAGTGGTTGTCAGCATACTTAAAATGGATTGAACATGTTTAGCAGAGACAAGGCCCTCTTTTACATTTAAGATCGAGCTTTGTGTCATAGATCCGCCAAGTTTGTGGACGCTCGTTGCAGCCATATCAGCACCGGCCTGCATGGCAGATAGAGGCAAATCATTGTGAAAATGAATATGAACCCCATGGGCTTCATCAACTAGGACCGGAACATTATGAGAATGCGCGATTTCGACTATTCTTTTTAAATCCGCTGATATTCCAAAATACGTTGGGTTAATCACGAGAATAGCTTTCGCATCTGGATGCTGTTTTAATGCCTTTTCAACTGAATCAGTCGTAATTCCATGAGATATACCCAAATCCTCATCAATCTCCGGATGAATGAAAACAGGGATTGCCCCGGAAAAAACTATAGCTGACATAATTGACTTATGAACATTCCTTGGGACAATGATTTTATCCTCAGGTCCGCATACTGCCATAATCATTGCAATAATGGCACCGCTTGTTCCCTGAACTGAGAAGAAGGTTCTGTCGGCTCCGAAAGCCTCAGCAGCCAAATCTTGTGCTTGTTTAATAATTCCTTTTGGCTGATGAAGGTCATCGAGAGGACCAATATTAATTAAGTCTATCGATAATGCATTATCGCCGATAAAATTTCTAAAATCAGGATCAATTCCCACACCCTTCTTATGACCAGGAATATGGAATTGGATCGGATTCTTTTTTGAATGTTCTAATAAACCGCTGAATAACGGTGTTTGGTTTTGAGACAATTTATTTCCACACCTCTTTATTTACAAAATGCATTAATATCAATACAAAACATATGAATTATAGCACTAATACAAGTGCTTGCATAGAAAATTATATCTTTATTTTTTTATTTTTTCTTGTTACTTTAGTTTGCTCAATAAAACAGGAAAATTAACATTTTAGAGCGAAATAGGAAGGTAACAATAATTAGGAGGGTTTTCATTGAATTGGCAAACTCGAGTTACTGAAATTCTTAATATCCAATATCCTATCGTTCAGGGAGGATTAGCTTATTTAGCTTATTCTGAACTTGCTGCAGCTGTTTCCAATGCAGGTGGACTTGGCCAAATTACAGCAATGTCTCTTGAAAATCCGTCGCAGCTTCGAGAGGAAATTAGAAAGGTAAAGAAACTAACGAATAAACCATTCGGAGTCAATTATGCAATTGGTCAGCATAATAGGCCATTTAAAGAAATGCTGCAGGTAGCCATTGATGAAGACGTACCAGTTGTCTCAATGACAGGAGGAAATCCTGCACCCATTTTTGAACAATTAAAAGGTACGTCCATTAAAAAACTTGTTCTTGTGGCTGCTAGAAGGCAGGCTGAAAAGGCAGAAGAGCTCGGGGCCGATGCAGTTATGGTGGTTGGCCAGGAGGGTGGCGGACATCTTGGAAGGGACGATGTTGGTACGATTGTATTAATTCCCCAAGTAGTTGATGCTGTATCTATTCCTGTAATTGCATCCGGGGGGATTGGTGATGGCAGGGGATTAATGGCAGCACTAAGCCTTGGAGCGGAAGGAATCGAGATGGGAACTAGATTTATAGCAACAAAAGAATGTGTTCATGCAGCTGAGCTGTACAAAAAAAGATTAGTTGAGGGGACAGAGGCCAATACAGTTGTTATCAAACGTACTTTAGGATCACCAGCGCGTGCTATTTCAAATACATGGACAGATAAAATCCTAGAAATTGAAAAAGAATTTGGGAGCTACGAGCAATTAAAGGAATACATTAGCGGGCAGGCAAATAAACGATATATCTACGATGGAGTAGAAAAGGAGGGTTTTGCATGGGCTGGTCAGGTGATGGGTTTAATTAAAGATGTACCGACAGTTGAAGAATTAATTACTCGCATGATATATGATGCAGAACAAATTCGTGAAAAATGGGCAAAATAAGGGTATTATACATATAGGTAAATAATTTAAGCAGGTGACAGAATGGAATACCAATACCCAATCGATTATCATTGGAGCACTGATGAAATTGTTGATGTAGTCAAATTTTACGAGGCTATAGAGAGAGCATATGAAAAGGGAATAGATCGTGATGAACTAATGGCTATTTATCGACGATTTAAAGAAATCGTCCCTAGTAAAGCTGAAGAAAAAACAATTTGTGGTGAATTCGAAGAAATTAGCGGATATTCTTCATACCGGACGATAAAAAAAGCAAAGGATTCAGCCCCTGGTGACCGAATATCAATGAAATAAAAAATAGGAAAAACTCCGAACTAAGGTTCAGGAGTTTTTTTATTTGATATTCAGAGCGACTTTATATAATGGTGCTACTTTAGTAAAGACATATTCAACTTGCTTGAGGAAATCGTCAACACTTAAATGAATTAGATCATTACGTTTTATTTCGTACCCGCAAAGTAATTCAGCTTTCTTAACATTTTCTAACCGCTCAAACATTCCCTGCAAATCTGCCTTTTTAAGTTGACCATGTGGCACTGATTCAGATTTGGTATGATCTAATGACCAAACAAAATCTTTCGGGATCTCTTTATGAACCTTATTTAATTTTTTCTTAAATCTGGCTGCCATTTCTTCCTTTTGTGGTGCTTCATATATAATAGCAAACCAAATAAATAAATGAGTATTCCACAAACCTATTTGGAAATGTGGGAGCATTTTGTATCCACGAGGATTGTTTGCAAATGCAACCCAGGTATCTTTTGGCGGGTTTATCGTCCTTCTTGCATGTTTGGCAACATGAACAGACATCTCGTCACCAGTCAATGTGGTTAAAGTTGGTGCGAAAATTTGCCCAAGACTTTCTAATTTTGGTCGAATCTTCTCCTTTAATCCCTCCATGCGTGCCTCTAATCCATCTATTTGAAAAACATCAAAGTCTTCATTCGTAAAATTTTTAAATTCCATAATACACACTCCATAGGATGACGTTTGTCATTTATTGTAGCATACTAGCGAAAATTCTTGAAACGAAGTGCTTATATAGGTTAATGCACATATTTGTTGCAACCTTACATGGTGGCTCATATTATATTACTAAAAATAGTCTGAAAAGTTAAATAACAACAATTGAAAGGAGAAAGCTGAAATGAAACAATTAATGAATACATCATTGAAAAAAGTTGGAGAAAAGGAAAGATTGGCATATTTACGATTAGAAATGGATTATGAGTTAGCAACATTATTTGAAGCTCTAGAAGAAAAAAATGAGAAAAAGATGAAGGAATGTAAACAAAAACTCGAAAAAATTCGCCAAGAGTTGTTAAAATTAAAAGCTCTTTGATAAAATGTTTTCAAAGGGGATTCTAGTTTAGAATGAAAAGAAAGAATTTTATATTGAAATTATAAAACGAACTCTGTGTAGAAAGTAGAGAGTTCGTTTATTGTTTTGTCCACGAAAATACGGTAGCTAAAAGTTGAAGGCTTACCTTGATTTGATTAAGCTAAGAATATGTTACATATAAGGATTTAAATAATTGGAGGGATAGAATGGACTGGGAAAATATTGATCTTCTGGCTAAACAATGGGTAATGGAAGCTGGGGATAAGATTAGGGATTCTTTCACTAAAACGTTAAATATCCAAACCAAATCAAATCCCAATGACTTAGTAACCAATATAGATAAGGAAATTGAGCAATTCTTTATCAATAAAATTAGAAAGACCTTCCAAAACCATAGGATTTTGGGCGAAGAAGGGTTCGGGGATGAAGTTAGTAATTTAGATGGAGTTGTATGGATAATTGACCCAATCGATGGGACAATGAACTTTATCCATCAACAACGGAATTTTGCAATATCTTTAGCTATATATGAAAACGGTATAGGAAAAATTGGTCTTATTTATGATGTTTCTCACGGTGAATTATATCATGCTATTAGTGGCAAAGGTGCTTTTATGAATGACGCAAAGCTGCCTATTTTAAGTAAGAGTACGGTAAAAGAATCAATCATTGCATTAAATGCAACATGGGTGATGGAAAATCATCGTATCGACCATAACCTGCTAATCCCCTTGGTAAAAGAGGCAAGAGGGACACGGTCATATGGTACAGCTGCACTTGAATTGGTATTTGTGGCAACAGGAAGAGTTGATGCTTATATATCAATGAGATTATCACCATGGGATGTTGCTGCTGGAGCAGTTATTATTGGAGAATTAGGCGGTGTTGTTACAAATTTAAGAGGAGAAAAGCTTGATTTCCTTTCAAAAGATTCACTGCTTGCAGCTAAGCCGGGTTTACACCCAACGATAATAAATGATTACCTAAAAGAAGGTAAATGGTAAAGAGAAGCCCCGCAAGGCTTCTTTTTGTGCGACGGGCAGTCGCATAGAGTGTTGACTCAATCAACACTCTTCTTTTCATTATCTGAAAGAGACGTCATTTCGATGAAACGACTTAGAGAAGATAA
>Ga0182744_1003407_pt1 | contig 12392 bp, 8 predicted proteins | sample eDN3rd30CKraftMG_FD_128525 | JGI IMG/M metagenome (GOLD analysis project Ga0182744, IMG submission 128525) | Enriched Miracle-Growth compost microbial communities from Emeryville, California, USA - eDNA 3rd pass 30_C Kraft MG (version 2) (version 2) ...
AGAGAGATTTCAAGCCGAGAATAGAGCAGCAGGGTGGTGGTTCCTGCGCTCACCTTCGGGTGAGTTCTACAAGCCCACGGCGTCAACCTTACCAATCATGGTTCGGACGGCGCGTGGCCTTTTCCCCATCGCGTCCCTCCGAACGGGAGGAAGCCGCGCAGATGGTTTTCTGCAAGGAAACGGAAATGGAAGCGGGCGCCGGGGTGACGGCATGACGGATGCCCGGCATATCCCGGCCGGACGGCGTGGCGGGTCCGCGCGCCATGTCCGCCCGATCATTCTCACCATTGTCATTCTGGCCGTCGTGCTGGGCGGGCTGTTCTGGTGGCGGGCGCTGCGCCTGGCGCCGGCCCAGAGCTGGTCGCGGGAGGCGCTGCCCGTGGCCGCCATGGTGGTCCAGGCGCGGGACGTGCCGGCGGCGCTCGAAGCCGTGGGCACGTTGCGGGCCGCGCAGCAGGTGACGCTCTCCCCCGAAGTGGCAGGCCGTGTCTCGGGGATTCATTTCACCGCCGGGCAGCAGGTCGATGAGGGCGCATTGCTGGTGCAGCTCTTCGACGGGCCCGAGCAGGCCGCCCGTCAGGCCGCCGAGGCCCAGGCCGCCTTCGCCAAGGTGCAGTTCGACCGCTCCAGGCGCCTGGCGCCGACGGGGGCCGAGCCCAAGGAAATCCTGGAGCAGAACCGCTCCCGCTACGATCAGGCCGTGGCGGAGGTGCGTGAGATCGAGGCCCGCATCGTCCAGAAGCGGGTGCTGGCACCCTTCGCCGGCGAGATCGGCATCCGTCGCGTCAATCTGGGCCAGTATCTCAACCCCGGCGATGAAGTCGCCACGCTGACCGCGCTGGACCGGCTCTATGTGGATTTCGCCCTGCCGCAGCAGGAGTTCAGCCATCTGAAGGTGGGCGCCACCGTCGAGGTGCGGAGCGACGCCTGGCCGGGGCGCACCTTCACCGGCCAGGTGCATGTGATCGAGCCGCGGATCGACGAGGAGACGCGCAACATCGTCGTGGAAGCCACGCTGGACAACCCCGACCACGCGCTGCGGCCCGGCATGTATGTGACGGCGGCCCTCGTGCTGCCGCCGCAGGAGGATGCCATCGTCGTGCCGATGACCGCCATCCAGACCTCGGCCCAGGGCGGTAGCGTCATCGTCATTAGGGGCGAGGATGCCGCCCATGGCGGCACCGCGCAGATCGTGCCGGTGGAGACCGGGCGCCGGGTGGGCAACGGCGTGGTGGTGACCAGCGGCCTTGTGCCGGGGGACGTGGTGGTGACCGAGGGGCAGGTGCGGGTGCAGCCCGGTGCTGCCGTCACGGTCGTGCCGCCGGACCAGGCGGAGGGGCAGTGACATGGCGTTCACCGACCATTTCATCCGCCGGCCGATCCTCTCCATCGTCGTCAGCCTGCTGATGCTGCTGGCGGGCCTCAGCGCCGTGTTCCTGCTGCCGATCCGGCAGTTCCCGGAGATGCAGAGCGCCACCATCAATATCGACACGGCGTTCCCGGGTGCGACGCAGGATGTCATGCAGGGGTTTGTGACCACGCCCATCGCCCAGGCCATCGCCACGGCGAGCGGCATCGAGTACATCACCTCCACCTCCAGCCAGGGCAAGAGCCATGTCTCGGCCAAGCTGGTGCTCAACGCCGATGCCGACCGCTCGATGACGGAGATCCTCTCCAAGGTGCAGCAGGTCAAGTACCAGCTCCCGGCGGGGGTGACCGATCCGATCATCACCAAGGTGACGGACGGGGCGGCCGCCATCCAGTATATCGATTTCATCGCCGGCTCCCTGGAGCCCTCGCAGGTCTATGATTTCGCCACCCGGGTGGCGCAGCCGCTCATCACCTCGGTGTCGGGGGTGGCCTCCGCCCAGATCGGCGGCGGCGCGCCGCTGGCCATGCGCATCTGGATCGATCCGGTCAAGCTGGCGGCGCGCGGTCTGACGGCGCGGGATGTCGCCGAGGCCCTGCGCGCCAACAATGTGCAGGCGGCCCCCGGACAGCTCAAGGGAGCCAACACCGCCATCAACATCACGGCGGGGACCGACCTCAGGGACGTGCAGGCCTTCCGGCAGATGGTCCTCAAGCGGGGCGCAACCGGCCTGGTCCGCCTGAGCGACGTGGCGACGGTCGAGCTCGGCAGCCAGAACTACGATTCCACGGCCCTCTCCTCGGGCCAGCGGGCCGTGTCCATCGCCGTGTCGCCGACACCCGACGGCAATCCGCTGGAGATCGTGCGGGACATCAAGAAGATCCTTCCCGACATCCAGCGGGTGGCGCCGCCCGGCGTGACCATCGAGAGCGTCTTCGACGTGGCGCATTTCGTGAACGCCTCCATCGACGAGGTGGAGCATACGCTGATCGAGGCGGTGGCCATCGTCATCGTGGTGATCTTCCTGTTCCTGGGCACCTTCCGGGCGGTGCTCATTCCCATTGTCACCATCCCGCTCTCGCTCCTGGGAACGGCGGCGATGATGCTGCTCTTCGGCTTCTCGCTCAACCTGCTGACCTTGCTCGCCATGGTGCTGGCCATCGGCCTGGTGGTGGATGACGCCATCGTGGTGGTCGAGAACATCCACCGGCATATCGAGGAGGGGCTGGCGCCGCTCAAGGCCGCCATGGTCGGCGCGCGGGAGATCATCGGCCCGGTCATCGCCATGACCATCACCCTGGCCGCCGTCTATGCGCCCATCGGCATGATGGGCGGGCTCACCGGGGCGCTGTTTCGCGAGTTCGCCTTCACGCTGGCGGGCGCGGTCATGGTCTCGGGCGTCGTCGCGCTGACCCTCTCGCCCATGATGAGCGGGCGCCTGCTGCATTCCAGGCTGACGGAAGGCCGGCTCGCCCGGGCGGTGGAGCGCAACATGCACGGGCTCACCCGGCGCTACGAGCGGCTGCTGGAGCGCACCCTGGCGGCGCGCCCCGCGGTGCTGCTCGCCGGCCTCGCCATCCTCGGGGCCATCGTGATCTTCTTCACGGGCACGCAGCACGAATTGGCGCCGCAGGAGGACATGGGCTATGTCTTCGTCCAGACCAAGGCGCCGCAATATGCCAATGTCGACTATACCGCCCGGTTCGACGCCGAGATCGCCGACATATTCAGCACGCTTCCGGAATTCGAGAACAGCTGGTTCAGCACCGGTGGCGAGAACAACGCCAATGCCGGTTTCGGTGGCGTGGTGCTGCATGAATGGTCGGCGCGCGAGCGCAGCGCCGATGACATCCAGGCCGAGCTGACCGGGCGGATGGCCGGCATCACCGGCGTTTATGCGACGGTGTTCCAGGACAGCCCGCTGCCAGCCGGCAGCGGTGGTCTGCCGGTGCAGATGGTCATCCGCTCGTCGGATGATTTCCCCGTCATCTACCAGACCCTGGAAGGGCTGAAGGGCGCGGCGCGGCAAAGCGGTCTCTTCGCCTTCGTCGACAGCGACCTGGCGTTCGACAGCCTCAACGCCCATATCAGCGTCGACCGCGCCAAGGCGGGCCAGCTCGGCATCAGCATGGGCGAGATCGCCGATACGCTGGCGCTGATGGTGGGCGAGAATTTCGTCAACCGCTTCAACTGGCACGACCGCTCCTATGACGTCATCACCCAGGTGCCCCGGGAGGAGCGGCTGACGCCCGCCAATCTCGGCCAGTATTACGTCAGGACCGGCTCGGGCAGCCTGGTGCCGCTCTCCACCGTGGTCAGCATCGACATGCGGCCGCAGCCCAACCTGCTGCCGCAGTTCAACCAGATGAATTCGGCCACCCTATCGGGCGTGCTGATGCCGGGGGTGACCATGGGCCAGGCGGTGAACTTCCTGGCGTCCCAGCCGCTGCCGGCGGGCATGACCGTCGACTGGCTGTCCAGCAGCCGGCAATATGTGACGGAGGGCAACCGCCTCACCATCTCCTTCGGGTTCGCACTGGTCATCATCTTCCTGGTGCTGGCGGCACAGTTCGAGAGCTTCCGCGATCCGCTGGTCATCCTGATGACGGTGCCGCTGGCCGTGTGCGGGGCGCTGGCGCCGCTCTATCTCGGCTTCTCCACCCTCAACATCTATACGCAGATCGGCCTCGTCACCCTGATCGGGCTGATCTCCAAGCATGGCATCCTCATGGTGTCCTTCGCCAACCAGATGCAGCGCGAGGAGGGGCTGGGCCGGGTCGAGGCCATCCGCCACGCCGCCGCCGTGCGCATGCGCCCGGTGCTGATGACCACGGCGGCCATGGTGGCGGGCCTGATACCGCTGCTGTTCGCCGAAGGGGCCGGGGCGGCGAGCCGCTTCGCCATCGGCATCGTGGTGGTGATGGGCATGCTCATCGGCACGCTCTTCACCCTGTTCGTGCTGCCGACCATGTACACGCTCCTGGCCGCCGAACACCGCCGCGAAGAGGCGGTGCGGGAAGAAGAGGTGCCGGCCGGCCGGCTCGCCAGGATGTGATCCCATGGATGCGCTCTTCGCCGATCTCTATGAATTCACCATGCTGCAGGCCTATCTCGGGGAAGGCATGGAGGCGGAGGCCGTTTTCACGCTGTCGGTGCGCCATCTGCCTGAGGCGCGCAATTACCTGGTGGCCTGCGGCCTGGGCCCGGTCCTGGAAGAGCTCGAGGCGTTCCGCTTCACCGATGCCGATATCGATTATCTGGCAACGCTCGGGCTGTTCGACGCGGCATTCCTCGCCCGGCTGAAGGGCTTCCGCTTCGAGGGCGACGTCTACGCCGTGCCGGAGGGAACACCGGTCTTCGCCGACGAGCCCATCCTCGAAGTGGTGGCACCCCTGCCGCAGGGCCAGCTCGTCGAAACCCTTATCATGAACCAGATCCATGTGCAGACCCTGATCGCCTCCAAGGCGGCGCGCATGGTCGCGGCGGCGGCGGGCCGGCCGGTGATCGATTTCGGGGCGCGGCGCATGCACGGGGCGGATGCCGCCGACCTGGGCGCCAGGGCCGCCTTCATCGCCGGCGCCGGGGCCACTTCTAACGTGCGGGCGGCGCAACGCTTCGGCATTCCGCCCATCGGCACCATGGCGCACAGCTACATCCAGGCCCATGAGACGGAGCGGACCGCCTTCGAGGCTTTCGCCCGCCGCTATCCGGGGGCGACGCTGCTGGTGGATACCATCGACACGCTCCAGGGCGTGAAGGCGGCGATCGAGCTCATGAGGGGCGGGGCGCAGCCCATCGAGGTCACCGCCGTCCGCCTGGATTCGGGCGATCTCGCCGCCCTCTCCGCAGCCGCCCGGCAGATGCTGGATGAGGCGGGGTTCGCCGATGTGCGCATCGTCGCCAGCGGCGGACTGGACGAATACCAGATCGCCGGTCTCGTCGCCCGGGGAGCGCCCATCGACACCTACTGCGTCGGCACCCGCATGGGAGTGTCCAGCGATGCGCCCTATCTCGATATCACCTACAAGCTGGCCGAATATGCGGGGCGGGGCCGGGTGAAGCTCTCCACCGGCAAGCCCGTGCTGCCGGGCCGCAAGCAGGTGTTCCGGACCGAGCAGGCCGGCATGGCCGTGGGCGATGTGATCGGGTCATGGGACGAGCCGCAGCCCGGCCGCCCGCTTCTGCGCAAGGTGATGGGAAAGGGGCGCATCCTGGCCGGCGCCCGGGCGACGGTGGCGGATGCCCGCCGCACCTGCGCCGATGAATGCGCGCGGCTGCCGGCGGCGCTCAGGAGCCTGGAGCCCGCACCCTATCCCGTCTCCGTCAGCCCTGGTCTGGAGCGGGCCCGGGCGGCGGCCCGCCGGGAGGCGCAAGAGGCCGTGACGGCACCGGACGCAGGCGCCGGGTAAATTTTCCCAAGGCTGCCTTCCGTTCCAGTCAATACACCCGTTCTGGAATATCATCCAATGGGCGGCCGTCATTGAAGGGGGAGGTCATACGTGCCTGTGGTTGCATATGAGGAGGTTGAGCGGGTCGTCGGCGCGCTGCTCGGCCGGGCGGGAGTGCCCGCCGGCAATGCGGCGGTCCAGGCCGCCCTGCTGGTGGATGCCCAGGCGCGCGGCCTGGCCTCGCACGGCCTGATGCGGCTGCCGCGCATCCTGGAGCGCATCGCCAACGGCGTGGCCGATCCCCGGGCGACGGGCGTCCATGAGTGGCGCGCGCCGGGGGTTCTCAAGGTCGACGGCCAGCAGGGGCTGGGGCCGGTCGTGGCGCTTTCGGCCCTCGCCGCCGCCGGGGAGCGGGCCCGCTCGCAGGGCGTGGTCGCAGTCTCCATCGCCCATTCCAACCATATCGGCAGTCTCGGCTTCTATGCCGAACGCATGGCGGCGGCGGGGCAATGCCTGCTGGCCTTCACCACCAGCGAGGCGCTGGTCCATCCCTGGGGCGGGCGCTCCGCCATGCTGGGGACCAATCCCATCGCCATCGGCGTGCCCACCGGCGGCACGCCCTTCGTGATGGATACCGCCACCAGTATCGTCTCCATGGGCAAGATCCACGACCATGCCGCCCGGGGCGCGCCCATCCCTGCCGACTGGGCGCTGGATGCCGAGGGCAACGCCACGACCGACGCCGCAAAGGCGCGAGACGGCGCCATCGCCCCCTTCGGCGGGGCCAAGGGCTATGCGCTGGGGCTGGCCTTCGAGCTGCTGGTCGCCGGACTGGCGGGCGCCGCGCTGGGCCGCGCCGTGAAGGGCACGCTGGATTCGACGGAACCCTGCACCAAGGCGGACCTCTTCATCGTCATCGACCAGCCGGTGGCGGCGCTGGATGCCTATCTCGCCCTCATCCGGGAGGCCCCGCCGGCGGAGGGCTTCTCCCATATCCGCATCCCCGGCGAACGCGGCCGCGCCCTGCGCGAAGAGCGCCGTCGGAAGGGCATCCCGGTCAACGACGCCCTGTGGGCGCGGTTCCAGGACCTGCTGCAGGCGGGGTGAAGGTCAGCTCCTCTATGCGCCCCGGCCGCCGGGGACGAAGATGCGGTCCGCCGTGTCGTGGAACAGGGCCTTCTGCTGCTCCATGTCGAGGCCCCTGGCGGATTGCAGGGCGGTCTGCACGAAATCCGTGTACTGGCCCTCGGTATTGCCGACATCGGAACCCCAGATCATGTGATCGGCGCCGAAGGTCGCCACCATATGCTCCAGGAAGGCGTCGAGCGGCACCTTGCCCTTCAGCATGTCGATGAGGAAGGTGGTGTATTTGTAATAGACGTTCTTGTGGCCGGCCAGGGCGATATGCTGGGGCGAGAGGCCGAAATCGGCCCCGCCGTCGGGCCGGGGGAAGCCGATATGATCGAGCACGATATAGACGTTGGGGTATCTGGCGGCATAGTCAGCCACCATGCCCATGGCCTCGGGCGCATGACCCAGCGGCATCACGGTGATGGTGAGGCCCAGGGCGTCGGCGGCTTCCCAGGCGCCGCTGGCGGCGTCGCTAAGGAAATCGAACTTGCCGTCCTTCATGACGCCGGTGAAGCGTACGCCGGTGATGCCCCGGTACTGCGCCATGAGCTCCAGGGTCAGCGGCGTGGCATGGTCGGTCGGGCTCAGGATGACCACGGGCAGGATGCGGTCCGGGTATTTCCGGGCGATATCCAGCAGGTAACGATTGTCGGTGGAATAGGTGCTGTTGTACTGCACCCCGAGCCCCTTGGCGACGCCCGCCTTGTCCCACATCCCGAAGATCACCTCGGGCGTCATCGGATGGGCCATCGCCTTCTTGATCATGACTTCGGCGCCGTAACGCGCGCCGTTGGCGTGGAAAGGGTACTGTTCGGGCTTGTTGGTGTAGAAATGCGTGTGGCAGTCGAAAAGCTTGAACGGCACGGTGATCGTCTGCTGCGCTGAAGCCGTCCTGGGCAATGCGCTGGCCGCCACGGCGGCGAGTCCGGTTCCAATGAGCGTTCGGCGATCCATCATGGTCGTCCCCCTTTTTGTGTTGCGTTCGTCTGCCGCCCTGAGATTATCTCCCGGCCGTCCCCTTCACTTGACCGGAACGGCATTGGATGCGCGCAGGTTTGGCCATGTGCTCAGTGCAGCGCCTTTTTCAGCAGGGCCAGCGCGGCAGACCAGCTCTGCTCCGCCGACGGTGCATCATGGGCTGGGCTGTCCGGCACCGCGAAGCCGTGGCCGCCGGGCAATACCGTCACCGTGGCGTCGAGCCCTGCATTGGCGAAGGCGGCTGTCAGATCGGTCTTGTCGCCCGGTTCGCGCGCGTCGTCGGGCCGGGCCAGCGCCACGTAGTAGGCGGCTTTTGTCTCGCCGACGAAGAGATGCGGGCTGTTGGGCCGCGCCGTGGCGATGCCGAGCGGATGGAAGACGGCCACCGCCCCGAAGCGCTCAGGCATGGCCCGTGCCGCCAGGAAGGCATGGGTGCCGCCGACATCGTATCCGAGCGTGCCGGCCTTCGCGGTTTTGTCTACCTCCGGCCGGGCGTCGAGGAAGGCCATGTAGGCCCTGGTATCGCGCATGATGGCGTCGTCATCGGCGGCGGCGCGCCATTCGGTGAAGCGGGTGCGGAGGGCGGCCCCGTCCAGTGCGCCCGGCGCCGTGCCGCCGTCGAGCCGGGCGCTGCGGTAGAAGGCGTTGGGCACCAGTGCCACATAGCCTTCTTCCGCCAGGCGGCGGCCGATCTCGCCGAAGGCCGGGCGCAGCCCGCCGATATCCGGCCAGACCAGCACCACCGGAGCCGGCCCGCCGCCCGCCGGCGTGAACAGCAGGGCATCGGCCGTGCCGTCGGGGGTTGTGATGGTGACATGTTCCTCGGCGACGTCGCCGCCCGCGCAACCCGCTGTGACCAGCAGCACCGCCGCCAAGAGGCCCCGTGCCAGTATCCTGAAATCCGTCATCGCTGTTGCCCCCTGGCTGGTCAATCGACGGAGAAGATGCTCCGCTCGATATGGCGCACGCCGCCGTTGACGTTGATGCGGTCGTGATTGCTGTTGAAGTAGTAGAGCACGCCCACCTTGCCGTCCTCCGTCACCCAGGCGTTGGGGTAGCCCAGATCCCAGCTTCCCCCGTCGTCGCGGATGATGAGCTCCGGCCCCCAGGTCCGGGCCTCGTCCTCGCTCACCCGGGCGCGGATGCCAGAGGGCATGAGCCGGTAGCCGTAGACCATGACCAGGCGCCCATCGGGCAATTGCACCAGGCTGCCCGGCGCGCCGAAATCGTTGACGCGGGAGAGGAAGGCCCAGGTGCGCCCGCCATCGTCGCTATAATGCACCTCCGTCCACATGACGCCCCGCGGGTCGCGCTGGCAGCGCAGGACGCAGAGCATGCGCCCGCCGGGCAGCATGTAGCCGCGCGGGTAGAACCAGCGGTGGCCGCCGAAGCGGTAGGTGGTCTTGTAGTCGCCGTCCGCCTGGCCGAAAGGGTCGTGCTTGGGCGTGATGAAGGTGAGGAAATGGAAATCGGTGCCGCGCGGCGGCAGGGCGAAGATGCAGGGATGGCGGTTCCAGCCGTCCTTGTCCACTTCCATCAGCCAGATCATCGCCGTGCCGTCGGGCCGCACCAGATGCGAGTTCATGCCCGAGATGGAATAGAGGCCGTCGAGGGGTACCGGGATGGCCGGACTCCAGCTATGGCCCCGGTCGCGCGACAGGCGCACGTCGGTGCGCCCGTCCGGCGTGCCGAAGCCCCGGCCGCTGTTGGAGAAGATGACGTCCCTCTTCAGGAAGTCGATGGGCTGCAGGTCGCCCATGGTCTTGGCGCCGGCCATGGACCTGTCGAGATTGTCGTAATTGTTGACGGTGGGGTCGTCGCCGTCCCAGGTGCGGCCGTAATCCGTCGAGCGCAGGGTCACCATCTTCCCGCCCCGGCCGCCGCGGCCGATATTGTCGTGGCTGATGGCGTCGGCGTCCGGGTAATCGGTGTAGAGGACCATGACGTTCTGCAACAGCTCGCCGTCGCCGAAATCCCAGAAGCCGCTGGTGTGCGGCCAGCCGGCGAACTCGTCCTCGCGGCGGTAGACCACCTGATGGTCGATATCCTCGATGCGGCGCGGCTGGAAGAAGCGCCCGCCGGTGGCGGCACCCGCCCGTGCGGAGGCGCCAGCCGCCAGGAGCAGGCCGCCGGCCAGGGCGCCGCGGCGCGTGAGATGCATGGAGGCTCCCTCATCCTTCATCCGTCCGTCTCCTCTCCCGGGTTCATCGCCTTGGAGGACGCTAGGAGCGGCGGCCGGAACGGGTCAACGGAAACCGGCCGTTCTGTCAATCCGGTAAAGAATGACTGCCTTTTGAGTTAATTCAGCGGGGCGCGCGGCGCGTCAGAGGGCCGCCATATAGCCGCCGTCGAGGGGAATCGTCGCGCCGTTCACATAGGCCCCGGCCCGCGCCGCCAGGAAGGTGACAAGGCCCACGATATCGTCCGCCCCGCCGGCCCGGGCGAGGGGGATATGGGTGGCGATGCTCTGCCTCACCGCCTCCGATCGCGTATCGGTGAGCCGCGAGGGGAAGGGGCCGGGGGCGATGGCGTTGGCGGTGATATGGTCCCGGCCCAGCGCTTTGGCGAGGGAGCGCGTGAGATGATGCAGCGCCGCCTTGGACGCGCCGTAGCTGTGGGCTTCCCAGTTGGGCACATGCAGGCCGCCGATGGAGCCGATATTGATGATGCGGGCCGGGTCCTCGCCGCTCGCCCCGGCGCGCATGAGCGGCAGCAGCTCCCGGGTGAGGAAGAAGGCCGAGCGCAGGTTGACGGCGAGCACCATGTCCCACTCCTCCACCGTCGTCCCGGCCAGGCTGCCCGGGGCGCTGGCGCCGGCATTGTTGACGAGGAGGTCCAGCCGGCTCTCCCTGGCCGCCAGGGCGCCGGCCAGCGCCTGGGGGGCGGCTTTGTCCGAGAGGTCCGCCGCCAGGGCGATGCAGGTTCCACCCTTCGCCGCGATCTCCTCTGCCACCTGGCCGGTGCGGGCCGCGTCGCGGCCGGTGATATAGGTGGTCACGCCGCGCGCCGTGAGCCCTTCGGCGATCATGCGGCCGATGCCGCTGGTCCCGCCGGTCACCAGCGCGACCTTGCCGCTGATGTCGAACAAGGGGTCCGTCATGCCTGCCTCCCATGGGATATTCCGGATGGAGGAAGCCTTCAGTGGAAATCCGGCGATTGCAAGCGCCTTCGGGGGGCGGTGCGAATATCGCCTTTTGGTCAATTCAGCGGGCCGGATTCATCAAGCCTGATGGATATGGCAGGCTAAGATGACCACAAGCGTGCCGTGCGCGCGGAAGAACCGAATGCGGGAGGGGCCCAGACCATGCGGTTGCGGAATGAACGGAGCACCGGACGCCAGGGGTGGCCGGCGCAGGGCGAGGCGCCGTCATGACGGCATGGTATCGCGAGTCGGACCGCCGCACGCGGCGGGTGTTCTGGGCCTGCGGCGCCGGCTGGGCCATGGATGCGGCCGATGGCCAGGTCTACCAGTATCTGATCCCCCTCCTCATGGCGGCCCTCGGCATGACGCTGCAGGAAGCCGGGCTGATCGCCACCGCCAATTATTTCGCCTCGGCCATCGGCGGCTGGATCGGCGGCTGGCTGTGCGACCGCTACGGGCGGGCGCGCATCCTGCAGATCACCATCCTGTGGTTCTCGGTCTTCTCGTTCCTCTCCGGCTTCACCCAGGATTTCCAGCAGTTGCTGGTCATCCGCACGGTGCAGGGCATCGGCTTCGGCGCGGAATGGGCGGTGGGAGCGGTGCTCTTGGGCGAGATCGTGGCGCCCCAGCATCGCGGCAAGGCGCTGGGCACCATCCATAGCGGCGCCGCCATCGGCTCGGGCATCGCCGCATTGCTGGCCGGCCCGGTGGCCGCCGCCTTCCCGCTGGATGTCGGCTGGCGCGTCACCTTCTGGCTCGGCCTGCTGCCGGCGGTGCTCATCTTCTTCGTGCGCCGCGGCTCGGACGATGCCGAGGTCTTCAAGAAGGCGGCGGCGCAGGCGGCTGCGCAGGGGCGGCACCACCGCATCCTCGACATCTTCAAGCCCCGGCTCATCCGCATCACAGCGCTGGCCGGGCTCCTGTCCCTCGGCACCCAGGGCGGCGCCTACGCCATCGCCAATTACCTGACCTCCTTCCTCACCGCCGAGCGTGGGCTCACGCCGTCGATGGCGGGTATCTGCGTGCTGGTGCTGAGCGCCGGCGGCTTCTTCGGCTTCCTCACCAACGCCTATGTGAGCGACCGCATCGGGCGGCGCGGCGTGTTCCGCCTCTTTTGCACCGGCTTCATCGTCACCGCATCGTTCTATCTCTTCGGACCGCTCGGGCATTCGCTCTGGGCGCTCATTCCGGCGGGCATGGTCTACGGTTTCTTCCAGTTCGGCATGTATGCCTCGTTCGGTCCCTATTTCACCGAACTCTTTCCGACGGAATTGCGTGGCACGGGCCAGGCTTTCGCCTATAATTTCGGGCGGGCCACCGGCTCGCTGTTCATCCTGGCTGTGGCGCAGGTGGCCGCCTTCATGGTGCTGAGCGCCGCCATGGC
>Ga0182744_1003409_pt1 | contig 12391 bp, 12 predicted proteins | sample eDN3rd30CKraftMG_FD_128525 | JGI IMG/M metagenome (GOLD analysis project Ga0182744, IMG submission 128525) | Enriched Miracle-Growth compost microbial communities from Emeryville, California, USA - eDNA 3rd pass 30_C Kraft MG (version 2) (version 2) ...
CTGCCCTTGTAGCCCAGGACGATCTGGCAATTGATCTTCAGCGCCTCGCAGGTGATCGCCGCACCATCGCCCGGTCCGTCCGTCGGGCCGGTGCCGCCCCAGCGAATGCGCACGCCGGGTTTGTAGAGATCGTCCGGCGTCTTGATCGGCGAATCCTTGCTCAGCAGCCAGACCCACGGATAGGCGCTGACAACGCCCAGATGTTCCAGCTTGGTCAGGTCGTAGCGCACATTCTGTTGACCGATGAGCTGACCGAGCGCAGCGGGCGTGCCATTGACGATATGCACCAGCAGACCATCGGGAGGCGCGGCGGAAACGCGATTCAGTGCGACCAGGCCGCCGGCTCCAACCTGATTTTCGACGATGACCGTGGCATCGAGCGTCTTGCTCAGATAGGGCGCGATCATGCGCGCATAGGCGTCAAAGCCGCCGCCGACGCCCACCCCGACGATGAATTTGACGGTCTTGCCCTTGTAGAAGGCCGCTCCGTCCTCGGCATTCGCTCCCGAAACCGCGCCCGCCATGAGCATCAGTCCCGCCCCTGCCAGGAGCGTCGCCGCCCACCTCGTCAGATTACGAAGCATTTTTTCCTCCCTGAATGTCGCCTGGCGACCTTACAGCCGGTCGCGCCGGGTCGCCTTCAAAACGTTCGGCCCGAGGCGCTTTCGCCAGCACTCTTGCTAGCACTCTTGCCACGGTTCCCGACGGCATGGCAATCGTTAGGCGGGCAGCCGGAAGAGCGATTCATCTGGAAAATAGGTTTTGATCACATTCGCGAAAACCCTGCTGGCCGCCATCGTCGGCGTCGCACTCGGACTGACGGCGACATGGTTTGCCGTCGAGCGCGGCTATGGCTTCGGCGCGGTCAGTTCCGGGCCTTGGACCGGCTGGCCGAAAACCGGGTCGTCCGATGCCGATCCTTATGCGCGGGCCGTCATCGCCCGCACGGGTGAAGTGCCGCTGGGACTGGCCGAGGGCTTGAGCTTCACAGCGCGGACGGACGAGACCGGCGCGGAGCTTGATCCTCGCTGCGATTATATCCTGTCCGATCCGATGCCACCGGCGCGCTATTGGACGATCACGGCAATGACGCCGCGTGGCGCGCTGATTGACAACGCCGCCAGCCATTTCGGTCTGACCTCGACGGAAATCGTCCGGGACATGCACGGCAAGTTCGAAATCACGGTGTCGCGGCAGGCGCGTCCCGGCAACTGGCTGCCTCTGGGAGATACGCCGGAATTCGTGCTGGTGCTGCGGCTCTACGATACGCCGCTCAGTTCGGCCAGTTCATCCATCGGCATCACGCCAATGCCGCATCTCAAGCGAGGACGTTGCGCATGAGCGTGCGGGAAACGCTGATCGGCAATCTGCCGTGGATCGCGGGCGCGGCAATCATCGCCGGCATCACTCATATCACGTCGATCATGGCGATGCCCTATCTCGCACCGAAGGACGCCTTCGCGCGACTGGAGCCGATAGTACCCCTCAACAAGCTCGCGGTGCTGCCACAGGGCGAACCTGGGCAAACGCTGATGCCGTTCGAAGATCCCGCGCTGATCGTCGGCGTGTGCCGCTACGATCTCAATGTCGCACCGCTGCGGCTGCGTGGCACGCTCGCTGGCGACGGCCTGCTGCTGTTCTCGTTCCACAACCGGTTCGGAACGACATTCTACTCGATGACAGACAAAGGCGCGATGCGCGGACGGCTCGATGTGCTGGTCCTGACGCCGGAGCAACTGGAGGCGGTAGAGGCTTTCGATCCGGAAGACGAACTGCCGCAGGAGCTGCGGTTGGTGGGGCCGACGAAGGAGGGGTTCGTGCTTATCCGCAGCATCAGCCCGGAACGCGGCAATCTGGCGGAAGCGAAGGCGCGTATTGCGCAGGTCGGTTGCCAGGCCGAAGGCAACCGATGAACCGGAAAATCCGGGAAAAAATTAAGGCAAATGAGCTGGCAGGATCAGGCTTGCTGTTTGCGCTTGCGCGGTGAGCGCATGCCAGCGCTGGAGCGATGCATCCGGCGGGATTTGATGCCGACATGAAGAGCGGATTCGGCGTCCGGCTGGAAACAGCGTTCGTAGCGAACGCCGGTGAAAAAAAGGATCTCTGCACTGCTCCCAGCAATCGCAATGTGGTCTCTTGAGACGCGCCTTTGCACTGGGAAACCAATAATATTGGACATTGCACAAGCTCCGGGACTAAACGCGCTCCTTCAGTGAGCATGACGTCGAACGACTGCATTAGAGGGTCGGAAGGTTAATTATGTGTCAACGAATTGCCAACAAAAAATTCCCGACTTCGATCAACGGCACCCACGCGATGATATTCGCCTGACCCGCAGATCTTATCTGTGTCGGAATGCACACGGCTCCAGCGAGCCCCATCATGTCAAGCGCAGCGGGCCGGTCAGCGGCTGATATCGCGCTCCGCAATGTCGAGGAAATGGCGGCCCTGCCGGTCCTCGACATCTATAATCCACAGATCGGGATCGAACGAAAGCTCCTTGTCCAGGCGACTCTTGATCGTCAGCCCGTCAGTCCATTCGTCCTTGTGCATGCGGGTCCACAACCGCTCGACGCCGTCCTCGCCCATTTCGCTCTGCGGGGCCGGACCATACAGCGCCTGAGAGCCATCGAGCCTGTCGACGACGACGAAGATCGCACCGGCCTCGGCGGCGCCGCGCCGGCGCAAGGTGGCGTAGGCGCCCTCGACCATACAGCGCCGCAGATAGGCCGAGACCCAGATGTCGGCGCGCAGGCGCATGGCGTCAGTTGATCTGAATGCCCGATTGCGCCGCCAGTTCGCGCATCGTTCGGCCCGCGACCTCGCCGGTCTGCGGAAGATTGCGGTCGCGTTCGAAGCGCTGGACCGCCTGGCGCGTTTCGGCGCCGAACACGCCGTCGGGCGTGACGCCGTAGCCCAGTTTCGACAGCGCCTTCTGCGCGGAAACGATGCGTTTTGTCGCCTCCGTCATCGGCGCTGCAGCGGCGGGAACCTGACCCGAGGGCACAGCGCTTTTCAAAAGCGCCGCGATCGGGTCTTTCGAAATCGGATCTTTCGACCTGGGCTCAATCAGATCGGCAATGTCGCGGGTGGGCGCTGCTGCACGGATCGTGGCCGGCGCGGCCGAAGCGGAGGCGAGTTCCGCCGGGCGCGGCGAGGGAACCGGAATGGCAGGCTGGCTCAGAGCTGCATGCTGCGGCGTCGGCGAGCCGGCACCGGCAAACAGCGGCGCGGGATGACGCGCGGTCTGGAGGAACAAGGCGTTGGCAACAATAGCGATGAGCAGCGCCGCCGAGGTGATGATCAGAAACTTGCGCCAGTTCATGCGCAACAGGCCGCGCAAGGCGTCGGCGCGTGTTCCATCCGTATTTCCTGCCGTGCGAGCCTGAGCGGCGGCGCGTGCGGACGCGCGGCGGCGCGGCGCGGCGGGGGCGTAATCGGACTCATCGAGTTGATAGGTGTTACGCAATTTTTTTCACCATTTCGATCGGCATGGATGACGAGTTCGGCACCGAACCGTGAAGCAAGGCTTTCAACGCGGCGGGGCCGCGCGGAACCGTATGGATAGCAGCGAGACGGCCGCTGCGCGCGCCCGTTTCGTTGCGGCAATCCAGCGGCAATTTGACGGTGACGCGCGTGCCTTCGCCAAGCGCACTTTCTATGGTCATTTCGCCGCCGTGAAGCCCGACAAGTCCACGCACCACCGACAGACCAAGGCCTGTGCCTTCATAAGGCCGGTCGTAACTGTCGCGTGCCTGGAAGAAAGGATCGCCGAGCCGCGCCAGGTCTTTGGCCAGAATGCCGATGCCGGTGTCGGCGACCGATATCGCCAGGCCATTGCCCTGCGGGCGCACGCTGACCGTCACGGTTCCGTCCTGCGGCGTGAATTTGACGGCGTTGGACAGAAGATTGATCAGAACCTGTTTGATGGCACGCTTGTCGGCGACGAGATCGTCGATCTGCGCCGGGACATCATGCACGATCTCGATATTGGCTTCCCGTGCTTTCAGCATCACCATCTTGCTACACTGGTCGAGCAGCGGCGCGAGTTCGAAGGGCTCAGGCAGTATATCAAAACTGCCGGCCTGAATCTTGGAAATATCAAGGATTGAATTGACGACCGCGAGCAGGTGTTCGCCGGACGAATGAATGATGTTGGCATATTCGTGGCGCTTGGCCGCTTCCTTCGGCGACAGGTCCTCGCTGGCCAGGATTTCGGAGAAGCCGATAATGGCGTTCAGCGGCGTGCGCAGCTCATGGCTGATATTGGCAAGGAAGCGATCCTTCCAATAGTTGGCGCGCTCGGCGCCTTCGCGGGCCTGCTCGAGATCGACCGCATGCTGCCTGGCTTGAGAGATATCGCGAAGAACGGCGACGACGCTTTCGCCAGCGTGCAAAGTCGATTCCGCCAACGTCAGGTCGAGCCTGCGGACACGCATCTCGACCCACAGAAAAGCGGGATCGGTCGCATGACCCAGCTCATCAAGCCGCGAGATGCCCCGCACGCGCAATTCCACCGGCTGGACAGGCTTGCCGCAGGCAGCATCGGCGACGGCCTTCAGAAAAGCCGGACGATCGGCGACGTGAACGCGCTCGAACAGAGCGCGGCCGATGACATCCTTGGCCTGCAGGCCGGGCCCTTCGAACGTTTCGCTCGACACATAGACGACAGCGCCGGAACGATCGAGGCGCAACACGAAATCCCCCACCGCCTGCGACAGCGCATGATATTGCGCGGCACTGAGTTCACCGGCGAACTGACGAATCCGCTGCAGTTTCAGGCCGGCCAGCGCCAGGGCGCCGGCGTAGACGATCGCGGCGATATACATGACGGCTGCCACATGATCCGGCGCAGCGCTCGCCGCCAGCGGCATATCCATCAATAGCCGGGCCAGATGCAGGCCGGCAACCGCCGCGACAGCGCCGCCGCAAGACCAGATGATGAGCGCCGCATTGGCGCTGAACAGAGCCTCTACGGGCACGATCGCCAACCAGACCATCGCCGGTCCCGACAGGGACGCCGAGCCCAGGCCCGCTATGGTGGCGAAGCAGATCATTCCGACGACCGAAATCGCCTGGCAGAGCATCAGACGCCCGCTGCGGCTGACGGCCATGGCCATTGCGAACGGCAGAAGCAAGAAACCGAGAATCGCGCTTTCGCGCAACGTGGGCGCGCCATACAGAACGACAAACACAGGAGCGAAAGCGAGGCCGACGACGCCCAGAACCAGACGGCTGGCGATGAACACGCGATGCTGCATGTTCTCTACCGGACTTGCGGCGCTCTCGTGTACGAGACTGCCGATCCGTTCCCAAAGTCCTGCCAGTATGAACACGCCGCCACTCGTACCCACACGCCGCCCCAATCGGTCGACGATGGACCGAATTTCGCAGGCGCACCTTAGTGAACCCTAAACTTGCCGGCTCGAGATCGCCTAAAATGGCCGCTAGAGCCCGTTCTGAGCCTGCCGGAGCGGGGAAAGTGCACGCATGGTTTAGGAGAAGTTGCCAAGCGGACCGCCGGAACGCGCCCGTGACGTGGAAAGATGCGCCGGTCGGCTCGCCCGCTGTGCCGCCTTGCGTGGTGAACGTTTCGTATCTTTCACGGTTCGGATTTGCCCGGTCTTTTTGACGTCAATTTGATTCGATTGGCGCACGCTTGCAGCGCTGCACATGGCGGCGGACGCATCCAAGGCAAGGGCATGTTCTTTCTGGCTCGCTCGATTTTCTGGCTCGGACTCGTATTTTCCTGGATTCCCTGGCATGGCGACGATGGCGCGACCGTCGGCCCGCGCGCCGCAGCGATGAGCCTTGCCCGCGAAGCCGCGGTCGCCGCGCCGGCGCAGATCGAGGCATTCTGCCTCAAGGCCCCGCGCGACTGCCTGGCAGCGGCCGGCAAGGCGCAGCAGATGCTCAGCATCGAATCGCTGCTGGAATGGGACGCGGCGAACCCGGCTCCCCCGCCCGTCAAAACGCGGCAGTCCGGCTCGATCTAGACCGGCATAACGCGCGAATTCGACAGGATTTGCGAGTTTACGCTGGCTTCGGACACCCGGCTCTCCCATATAGGCTGCAGAAAAGGACATTTCTGCACATGCCGAACATGCCGACGGTCGAAGAAATTACCGACGATTTCGCGCTCATCGACGATTGGGAGGAGCGCTACCGCTATGTCATCGAACTCGGCCGCAGCCTCGATCCCCTGCCCGAGGAAGCCCACAACGACGCCAACAAGGTGCGAGGCTGCGCCAGCCAGGTCTGGCTCGAAACCAAGGTCCAGCCGGATGGAAGCGATGGCCCGGTGCTGACATTCCGCGGCGACAGCGACGCCCATATCGTGCGCGGCCTCATCGCCATCATCATGGCGACCTATTCGGGCAAGACCGCCAAGGCCATTCTGGCGACCGATGCGCTGGCGCTGTTCCAGCGGCTTGGGTTGACCGAGCACCTGACGCCGCAGCGTTCGAACGGCGTGCGCGCCATGGTGGAGCGCATCCGCCGCGACGCGACGAACGCGCTATAGCGTTTCTTGAAAGAGCGCATTCTCTTCACGCGAACGGATGGCCACTTCGCCTGAAAATGCGCTCGCGCAAAGTCAGTTCGCTGCCGCCAGGGCCGGCCGAACCATTTGCGACGGCTCGACCATGGCGCGCGAGCCCCAGACCTTGCCCTTGGAGAGACCCAGCAGTTCCTTGGCGCACTCCCTGAGAATCCATGGCGACACGGTGACGTGCTGCGTCGCGGTGGACATGTCGCGGAAACAACGCTGCAGCGCGCCGGCGCGGGCGGCGGTGCCACCGCCATACTTGTAGGCGAATTCCGTCGCGCGGCCCGCGACAGAGGTGACGTGGTTCAGCGCCATGCGCAGAAGCGTCATCTGGCGCACGGTCATGTCCTCGCCGCGCTGCAATTGCGCCTGCACGTCGGCCCAGACGTCGAAGACGAAGCTGCGAGCAGCGCGCAAGTCCGCCTCGGCCTGACCGTAGAGCTCATGGAAGACTTCGCCGCCGCCGAGATCGGCCATCATTGCCGGACGCCGCGGCGCGACACCAAGCGCCGCGATTTCGTCGAGCGCGCGGCGGGCGACGCCGAGTGCGAAGCCGCTATGTCCGCTCGTGCTGAGGCCGGAAATGCCGAGCCGATAGAGATCGCCGCCCTGGTAGGGCCGATTGGCGTTCTGGCGATGGGTGAACTCCTCGGGCACGAAAACGTCCTGCATCGCATAATCGACGCTGCCGGTGGCGCGCAGCCCCAGTACGTCCCAATTGCCCTGAAGCTCGGCCTCGCCGACCGGCACGATGAAGATGCGCGCATCCGGCGTTTCCGTGCCGGGAACGATGCGCGGCCGCCCATTCTCATGCACCATGGCGCCGGTATGGGTCCAGGCGGCATGATAAATGCCGCTGCCATAGCCCCATGTGCCGCTGAGACGGAATCCGCCTTCCGCCATGTCGGCCCGTCCGAACGGCGCGCCCTGGCCCGCGATGATCGGCATCGTCGTGCCGAAAATCTGCCGGGCCGCCGACGGGCGAAGATAGGCGGCCGCTGTCGCCATCGCCACCTGGGCAGCCATCGTCACCCAGCTTGTCGATGCGTCGGCGTAGCTCAGCGCCTCAATGATCTCGAGAGCTTCCAGCGGCCAGACCTCCGAGCCGCCGAAGCATTTCGGCATGTAGAAACCCATCAGGCCGGCATCACGCAGCGCCTGAACGGTTGCCTCCGTGAGGCGGCCCGCCGCTTCGCTCAACGGCGCCTGCTCGTTCAGAAACGGTGTCAGGGCACGCGCGGCGTCGACCAGCGGTAATTGATGCGGGCTCGCTTCTGGCCGGACGGTCGCATCCTCCATCATTCTTGCCGCCCTTTGTCGATGGCCGGAAGGCGCAGGAAATCCGCCTTCTGCGCTGCCGTCAGAGGCGCGGGAATATATTTGAATTGGATGGCGTCCAACTCGTCGACGCGCGCGGACTCGGCGGTTGCGCGCGGACGATAACCGCCTGCCCTGGCCGCCGTCTCTTCCGGAATTCCAGGCAAGACTGCACAGGCTTTCATAATCCCGGCCCGAATGCTTTTGCGATCCGCGACATCGCGCCCTCCCCAATAATTGTTGACGACATCAAATAATATCCCGGCCGACGTGTCAACGCGCCGCTCAGCCGGCATCGACGCCGGATATGGAAGCTGCCGCCGAGGTGCGGCGTCTCGATGTTTCGACCGCCTCGCCTGCCCTGGCGGCGCCGGCGTCAAAGTCGAGAACGTTCTTGTACATGCGATCGAGAAACCCCTCCAGCACCGCGCGTTCGGCGGCATCGAAATCGCGCACCAGCACTTCATCGTAGATCTTGAAGTGGGGGGTCAGGGCTGCCGCGAGGCGTCTTCCTTTCGGCGTCAGACTGACGATCACCGAGCGGGCGTCATGCGATACGCGCTGCCGCTTCACCAGCCCATTGCGGGTCAGACGTGCTAGCACATGCGACAAGGCTGACGGATCGACGCTGATATCGCCGGCGAGATCGCCGGCGCTGCGCCGGACCTGTCCGAGAAGCCACAACAAGATCCGGGCGCCGGGCAAGCGCAACCGATACGGACGGATGCGGCGGTTGGCGTGTTCGTTGAGCACGTCCATGATCCGGTTCATCCGATAGCCGAAACGATAGGGTGAGATCATGGCCGCCTTTCACCTCGCATGCCGGACAAAATTCATCTTAAGGATCATGGAGGATGCCGACAACCGAAGCGGGCGCCGGTGTCGCGCATGGGATTCGCACTCACGAAGACGTGATGGAAGCATACGGCCATGTCAGCATGCGTCATCCGCCTCGATGGACGGTTCCATCATGTGCTGCTCGCGCAGTCGCGAACGCGTCGCGATTGACGATCTCATGGAGTTCGATCTCGACTGCAACCCGATCGCGCCGGACGCTCGGCGTCTCTACGGTCCATCCATGGCGCGGTCTGCGAGGCAAGGCCGACGTGCAGGCGGTCGTGCACATCATTCGCACGACGTCCTGTCCTATACGGTGAGCCGCAATCTGGCGCTGCGGTGGAAACGATCGAACAGGTGGCGATGCGGATGATCGATCTGACCGTCGACACCAAGCTGCAACTCGCAACCCTGCCCTATGGCGACATCACGTTCCTGAGCGAACGCTAGATCGAGCTGTCGAGCGAACTGCGTTTCTCGACAGCGTCGATGTCACGCGCCTGGAAATACTGGGCGCGCCTCAGCGGCAGCAGGTAAGCTAACGCTTGGTCCGGCGGCGCTGCTGACCGAGACCCATCTGCTTGGCGAGTTGCGAGCGGGCCTTGGCGTAATTGGGAGCCACCATCGGATAATCGGCGGGCAAGCCCCATTTTTCGCGGTATTGCTCCGGGCTCATATTGTACTGCGAGCGCAGATGCCGACGCAGCGACTTAAACCGTTTGCCGTCTTCGAGACAGATCAGATAGTCATCATGCACCGAGCGGCGTGCGGAAACCGCAGGCTTCGGCGGCTCGATGGTCTTGGGCACCGGCGCTCCACCAATTCGGACCAGAGCCGAGTGGACTTCACTAATAAGTGATGGGAGTTCAGACATCGGTACGGGGTTATTGCCGACATATGCCGAAACAATATCAGCGGCCAGTTCAATGAAATTCGCTTCGCTAGCATCAACCATCGGGTACGTTCCACACCAAATTTGTTATAAAAATCAGATATTTAATATATTCTAATTTTCAATCCCGCCCAGTATACATGTCGAGTCTTACTGGATAACAAAAGTATGCTTGCACAAAATATAAATCAAGCCTGCGCGCGCAGTCACGGCTAGACAATACACGCACCAACATAGGCTTCTCGAGGCGGTAGACTTGTTGGATTGGTCGTCAGGCGAATTTCGCCGTCGTACATGCCGGTTATGCTAGGGTCAAATTCACCGATTCAGAGGCAATAGGATGAAAAAGCCGGCCATAACCAAGGTAAAATTAGTGAAGAAGAGCGCATCAAGAAAGTCGGCTGCCAAAAAGCCCGCCGCAAAAGTGCGCAAATCTGCGACCCGCAAATCCGTAGTCCACAAATCCCCTGCCGGCAAAGCCGCAGTTCGGCGCACAAAAGTTACCGCCCCTCTTGCGCCAGCGCGCATCCCCCATGCGCAGGTCCACCATGGGCGCACCATCGTCGACGACTTCGCCTGGCTACGGGCCGACAATTGGCAGAAGGTGCTCAAGACTCCCGCCGCCCTGCCGAAGCCGATCTGCAATTTTCTGGAGGCCGAAAACGCCTATGCCGAAGCCGTGCTCGCCCCGGCAAAGGCGTTGCGCAAGCAACTCGTCAAGGAAATGCGCGGGCGTATCAAGGAAGACGATTCACAGGTTCCCTGCGCCGACGGCCCATGGCTTTATTACGATCGCTATCGCAAAGGCGGACAGCATCCTCTGGTCTGCCGCAAGCCGCGCGATGGCGGCAAGGAACAGATCCTCATCGACGGCCAGGCCCTCGGCAAGGGCAAGAAATTTTTCGATCTGGAATCAGCCGAGCATTCTCCGGACCATAATCTCGTCGCATGGGCATCGGACATCAAGGGATCGGAATATTTCGTCATTCGTCTGCGGGACGCCGCCAAAGGTAAGGATCGCCGCGACAAGATCGAGAATACCGATGGCGCCATTGCCTGGAGCGCCGACTCGCGCTCGTTCTATTTCGTGCGCATGGACGAAAATCATCGTCCCTATCGCGTGTATCGCCATCGCATCGGAAGCCATCCCGACACGGACGAACTGGTGTTCGAAGAAGCCGATCCGCGCTGGTTCATCCATCTTTCGAAGACGCGCTCCGGACGCTTCGTGTGTATCGAGGTCGCCGACCATGAGACGTCGGAAGTTCGCCTCATCGACCTGACGGAGGAAACCCCGCACCCCTCCATCGTCGCCGAACGCCGCGAGCACATCCGCTTCGAAGTCTGCCATCACGGCGACACGCTATTCATCCTGACTAATGCCGACGGTGCAGAGGATTTCAAGATCGTGCAGGCGCCTGTCGGCAGCCGGTCTTCGGATGCCTGGAAAGACCTGATCCCTCACAAGCAGGGCCGGCTCATCACCGACCTGACGGTCTTCGCCCGCCATCTCGTGCGCGCGGAACTCGAAAACGGACTACCGCGCATCGTCGTGCGCGAGATCGCCAGCGGCGAGGAGCATGAAATCTCCTTCGACGAAGAGGCGTATGATCTCAACCTCGGCGCAGTGCTCGAATTCGATACCGACATCCTGCGGTTCAGCTATTCATCGATGACGACGCCGTGGGAAACCTACGATTACGATATGGTCAGCCGCAAACGGGTCTTGCGCAAGCGCCAGGAAATTCCCTCCGGCCATGATCCGCGCAAGTACAAGACGCGACGGATTTTCGCCATGTCGCACGATGGTGTCGAAGTGCCAATTTCGATCCTCTACGCACGCAAGACGAAGCTCGACGGCTCCGCGCCGCTGTTCCTGGAGGGCTATGGCTCCTACGGCTACGCCGCGGCGGCCGGCTTCCGCAGCCGGATACTGTCGCTCGTCGATCGCGGCTTCGTCTATGCCGAAGCCCATATCCGCGGCGGCACCGACAAGGGATGGCGCTGGTATCTCGACGGCAAGCTGGAGAAGAAGCCCAATACGTTTCATGACTTCATCGCCTGCGCCAGGCACCTGGCAAAGAAGCGCTTCACCTCGGAAGGCAATATCATCGCCATGGGCGGCAGCGCCGGCGGCATGCTGATGGGCGCGGTGGCCAACATGGCGCCGCAGATCTTCGCCGGCATCATCGCGTCGGTTCCCTTCGTCGATGTGCTCAACACCATGCTCGACGACAGTCTACCGCTGACGCCGCCGGAATGGCTCGAATGGGGCAATCCGATCGTAAGCCCCGAAGCTTTCGACGCCATTCGCGCCTACTCGCCCTATGACAACGTGCGGGCGCAGTATTATCCGCCGATCCTCGCCGAGGGCGGATTGACCGACCCGAGAGTCACCTACTGGGAACCGGCGAAATGGGTAGCGAAGCTGCGCGCCGAAATGACCGGCGGTGGCCCCATCCTGCTGCGCACGAACATGGGGGCCGGGCATGGCGGTTCACCAGGACGGTTTCAACGGCTGGAGGAAGTCGCCGTCGAATTCGCCTTTGCCATTCTGGCCGCGAAACACAAATTGAAGGCCTGAAAAATGATTTTGAACCGGCAGAAATCGCAATTGCTAGTCGTCGACATCCAGGCGCGGCTCCTGCCGGTCATGGCGGAGCAGGAACGGTTGATGGCCAATGTCGCGCGCCTTTGCCAGGCTGCGCGGCTGCTGCAGATTCCCATCACGATCTCGGAGCAATATCCCAAAGGCATCGGCGCGACCGTGCCCGAGGTGATCGAGGCCTGCGGCGACA
>Ga0182744_1003410_pt1 | contig 12389 bp, 11 predicted proteins | sample eDN3rd30CKraftMG_FD_128525 | JGI IMG/M metagenome (GOLD analysis project Ga0182744, IMG submission 128525) | Enriched Miracle-Growth compost microbial communities from Emeryville, California, USA - eDNA 3rd pass 30_C Kraft MG (version 2) (version 2) ...
CTGGTCGGAGGTCGTGGACCGCGTCCGCAGCTCGCAGCACGCGCGCCTTCCCGTGTACGAAAAGACACTCGACCGTGTGGTCGGCCTGCTCTTCGCCAAGGATCTTCTGGGAGCCGTCGTCGCCGATCGCGAGCCGACCGGAGGATGGCAGACACTCGTTCGGCCAGCGCTCTTCATACCGGAGAGCAAGACGATCGACAGCCAGTTGCGCGATTTCAAGGCGTCGGGAAGTCATCTCGCCATCGTTGTGGACGAGTACGGGGGTACGGCCGGGCTGATCACCATCGAGGATATTCTCGAGGAGATCGTGGGTGACATCCGCGACGAGTACGACACCGAGGAACCGGAGATCGAGTCGGAGGAAGGGAAGCGCTTCTGGGTCGCGGGACGCGTACCGCTGGACGAGCTCTCCGAATTGCTCGGAACTCCCATGGAGCGCGACGATGTGAGCACCGTCGGCGGGCTGATCTTCGAGCTGGTGGGACACGTCCCGCGCGCGGGACAGGAGCTGCAGCTCGACGGCTACCGCGTGGTGGTGGAGCGCGTGGTTCGACGCAGAATCGAACGCGTCTACTTCGAGCGGCTCGAAGTCGCCGCGGGGAGCGGCAAATGATGGTGATGCTAGTCCCGATTCTCCTGGCGCTGCTCCTCGTGGCGTGGCTCACCGCCGCTGCCACGGCAGTCCGCTCGGTGAGTCGTATCTGGCTGCGACACTGGGCGGAGCGCCAGCTCGGCGGCTCCGTGACCGAGGCTTATCTGGCGCAGCCGCAGCGCCTCCTCCTGGCGTCGGCCACCATGACGGCGCTCGCGGTGGCGCTCGTGGGTACTGTGCTGGGCACCCGCTCGGGGAGCGAGCCGGCGGAGCTCGCGGTGGCGGTGTTCGCGACCGCGTTCGTGTTCCTCTTCCTCGGTCAACTCGTACCGCGCGCTGTTGGTCGGCACTGGGCGTCGCAACTGATCCCGGTGCTCCTGCCGCCTTTGCACGCGTCCGAGTTTCTGCTCGGTCCTCTGATTCGCGGCTCCGAGCGACTGGTGAGCGTGGTGTTCGCGCGTCAGCCGGAAGATGAGAGCTCCGCTCGCGGCGGCCTCCAGACTCTCCTCCGCGAAGGCGAGCTGGAGGGAATAGGCGAGCCCGAGGAGATCGAGATCATCACCGGCGTCGTCGAATTCGGCGAGAAGACGCTGCGCGATGTGATGACGCCGCGTACCGACGTGTTCGCGCTCGACGAATCGACTCCTCCCGAGGAGATGGCGCGGGCCATCGCGAAGTCCGGCTACAGTCGCGTGCCGCTGTTTCGCGATTCGCTGGACGAGGTGGTCGGGATGGTTCACGTCTTCGACGTCCTGCGCGCGGGTGCGGAAACCAGGCCGTTCGTACACGAAGTGACTCATGCTCCGGCATCCAAGCACTGCGGCGAGATGCTCGTCGAGATGCTTCGCGGCCAGCGGCATCTCGTCGTGGTGCTCGACGAATTCGGCGGCACCGCAGGAATCGTCACGCTCGAGGACGTGCTCGAGGAGCTCGTGGGTGACATTCGCGACGAGCACGACGATCCGCTGCCCGAGAGCCTGGATGGGAGCGGGCCCGGGAGCGCGGCCATCGTCGAGGCATCCACTCCACTCGAGGAAGTGTGCCGCCGCTTCGGCACGGAGGCGGCGGCGGGAGGCGAGCTCGCGGCGGCCGGTCACGCGTCGTCGCTCGGCGGTGCCGTGGTCAGAGCGCTGGGCAGGATCCCCACACTGGGCGAGCGCTTCCGCCTCGGTGATCTCGAGCTCACCGTCATCGAGGCGGAGCCTTCGCGAGTACTTCGTATCCTCGTGCAGCGCTCGGCACCGACGCGCTCGCTCGCAATCGACCGGGTTCGCTGACGTGCGGGCCTTCTACGTATTCTGGCGGCTCTTCCCGTTCGTGGTTCTCTTCGTTCGCGACCGGCGCCGCTGGTTCCTGATGGGCGGACGCCGCAAGGTGAGCGAGGAGGAGCACAGGCATCGCGCCGAGCGTCTCACCACCACTGTAGCCGCGCTCGGGCCGACGTTCATCAAGCTCGCGCAGGTCTTCGCATCGCGCGCCGACATCCTGCCGGAGCCGTATCTGAGCGAGGTCGGACGGCTCACCGACAGGGTGCCCCCGCTGCCGTCGAGCGCGATCGAGGAAGTCATCGTGAGCGAGTTGGGGCGGCCGGTGCGGGAGATCTTCGACAGGTTCGACCCGGATCCGCTTGCAGCCGCGTCGCTGGGCCAGGTGCACCGGGCCGCACTCGGAGAACGCGAAGTGGTGGTGAAGGTGCTGCGCCCCGGAGTCGAAGAGCTCGTGGCGGTGGACCTGGACGCGGCCTTCCGCATCCTGTCCTTCGTGAACGTGCTCTTCCCGAATCATCACACGCGCGCCATCACGACGATCGTTCGCGAGTTCGCGCGGCGCATCGACGAGGAGATGGACTTCCGCGCGGAAGCACGGCACGCGGATCAGATCCGGGCGAATTTCGCGGACGATTCCAGAGTCGCGGTGCCCGAAGTGGTGGGCGGCCTTACATCGCGGCGTGTGCTCGTGCTGCAATACATGACCGGGACGAAGATAGACCGGCTGCAGGAACGCATCGCCTCCGGCGACATATCGCTCTCACACCTTCTCGAGACCATCGTCGAGGTGTACGCGCAGATGATGCTGGTGGATGGCCTCTTCCACGCAGATCCTCACCCCGGGAACCTGCTGGTTGCGGAGGACGGCACGCTCGTATTGCTCGACTTCGGGATGGTGGTTCGCGTCGAACGCGAGACACGGCTGGCGCTCATCCAAACGATCCTCGCAGCCGTGCGCCAGGACGTGGACGCGGTGGTTGCCGGCTTCTACGAGCTGGGGCTGCTCGACCCCGAGGTGGACCGGGGTACGGTACGCGACGCGGCGCGGGCGCTGATGTCGATCGCGTTCACGCCCGACGCACAGCCCCGGCAGATTCAGCGAATCGTGAACGAGGTGCTTTCGACCTTCTACCGCTGGCCGATCGTTCTGCCGAGCGAGCTGGTATATCTGGGACGCGCCGCCGCGCTGGCGGAGGGGATCGGGATGCGCTACGACCCCAACTTCAATTCGGTGCAGTTCGCGTCACCGATTCTGAAGGCGATGGGGAGCCGGCTCATTGCCTCCGCCGTCGGTGACGATCCGCGCGAGCGGATGCAGGACGCACTCACCGAGATCGGTGCCATCGCGCGCGAACTGCGCGACATCCTCAGACGTGCCGGGCGCGACGAGCTCCGCGTGCGCGCGCATCCGCGCGACGTTCTCGAGCTGCAGCGATTCCTCGCCGGTCAGACGCGGCGCATCGCGCTCTGCCTGATGACCGGTGTGCTCGCGATCGTCGGCGCGCTGGTATATCTGGCGGATCGCAACGTCTGGGTGCTCGTGCTCACCCTCGGCGCCGCGCTCGGCACTTTCGCGATACTGCTGCTGCTGCCGTGGCACCTCCTCTCGAACCCACTTCGCGGCTCGCGCCGCTGGCGCTGATGACGGATCCGTCCAACCCATCGAGACACGACCGGCTGCTCGCGGACTTCGACGCCGGCTCGCCCGCCGCGCTCGCCCGGGCGGTGAGCATAGTCGAGAACCATCGAGCCGGCTTCGAGGAAGTGCTTGGACGGCTGCATCCGCGGCTCGGGCGCACCAGGCGGATCGGCCTCACCGGACCGCCCGGTGCGGGGAAGAGCACCCTCGGCATGCGGCTCGCCGGCGCGTGGCGTGCCGCCGGCCTCACCGTGGGAATCGTGGCGGTGGATCCTACGTCGCCGTTCACCGGCGGTGCTCTCCTGGGAGATCGCATCCGCATGGAGGAGATAGCGCTCGACCCCGGGGTCTTCATCAGATCCATGGGCACCCGTGGGTCGCTCGGCGGCCTCGCCTCCGCCACTCGCGAGGTCGTAGACGTACTCGACGCCTTCGGTTTCGATCGTGTTCTCATCGAGACGGTGGGGGTCGGACAGAGCGAACTCGACATCGCACGCATTGCCGACAGCACGGCGGTGGTGCTCGTGCCGGAATCGGGAGACGCGATCCAGACCATGAAGGCAGGGCTGATGGAGATCGCCGATGTCTTCGTAGTGAACAAGTCCGACAGGCCGGGCGCCGAGCGGCTGCGCCACGAGATCGAGATCACGATCGGTCTGCGCATGGGGCAAAGCCATCGCGAGGTGCCGGGGCATCACGGCGTGCAGCACAGAGTGCGGCGGAAGGGCGAGGAGCGGCCGATCAGGAACCCGGCGTTCGCTGCGCGCAGCGCCGCTGCGAGCGATGACACGGATCAGTGGACGCCGCCCGTGATCGCGACGATCGCCGACAAGGGTGAAGGAGTGGAGGAGTTCGTGAAGGCCTTCGACAGGCACTTCGATTATCTTGAGAAGAGCGGGATGCTGCGCTCGCGCCGTCGGCAGCGGCTTCGCGAGCGCGTGGTGGAAGTGGTGGAACGCAGGGTGCGCGAGCGGCTCTGGAGCGACCACGGCACGAACGCCTGGCTCGACGAAGCGCTTCCGGCACTCGATGCCGGCACCATCACCCCGTTCGCCGCCGCGGAGGCGCTGCTCGATCGGAGCGCCGGCCTGCTCACGCGAGCGGTCCGCTCGTGAGCGGTGTGGAAGACTCGACGGAGGAGAGCATGACTTCTACGGACAAGCTCGAGCGGGTGGATGGGGATGGAGCGGAGAGCGAGAGCGAAGAGCTGACGCGGCTTCGCGCGGAAGTCGCGGCCTGGCGCGCGCTGTACGACGCGGGTCGCAAGCGCGACATCGCCTTCACCAACTCCGCGGGCGAGGTGCAGCCGCTCTACACGGCGCTCGACACCGCCGACCTGGATCCCGCCGTCGACGGAACGCCGGGAAGTTTCCCGTTCACGCGCGGCATCCACGCGACCGGCTACCGTGGGCGACTCTGGACCATGCGCCAGTTCGCCGGCTTCGGGAGCGCGCGCGACACGAATCAGCGCTACAAGTATCTGCTCGAGCATGGACAGACGGGGCTCTCCGTCGCCTTCGATTTTCCCACGTTGATGGGTTACGACTCCGATCATCCTCGCTCGGAGGGCGAGGTCGGGAAGTGCGGTGTCGCGATATCCAGCACGGCCGACATGGAGATGCTCTTCGAGGGGATTCCGCTCGATGAGGTGTCGGTCTCGATGACCATCAACGGGCCGGCGCTGATCCTCTACTGCTTCTTCATCGCGGCCGCCGAGCGACAGGGCGTGCCATCCGGGAAGCTGCGCGGCACGATCCAGAACGACATCCTCAAGGAGTACATGGCGCAGCACGCGTGGATCTACCCGATAGAACCCGCGCTTCGCCTCATCATCGATGGCTTCGAGTGGTCGGCCGCGCACGCGCCGCAGTGGAACACGATCTCCATCTCCGGCTACCACATTCGCGAAGCGGGCTCCACGGCGGTCCAGGAGCTGGCATTCACGCTGGCCGACGGCTTCACGTACGTCGAGAAGGGAATCGAGCGCGGACTCGCGGTGGATGACTTCGCGCCGCGCCTTTCGTTCTTCTGGGACATCCACAACGACTTCTTCGAGGAGGTCGCCAAGCTGCGAGCCGCGCGTCGCATCTGGGCGAAGCGGATGCGCGAGAAGTACGGCGCGCGCGACCCGCGGTCGTGGATGATGCGCTTCCATTCGCAGACCGCTGGCGTGACCCTCACTGCGCAGCAGCCGATGAACAACATCGTGCGGGTGGCGTACCAGGCGATGGCGGCGGTTCTGGGAGGTACCCAGTCGCTGCACACCAATTCGATGGACGAGACGCTCGCGCTCCCCACGGAGCAGGCGGTGCAGGTGGCGCTCCGCACGCAGCAGATCCTGGCGTACGAGACCGGCGTCCCCAACGTCACCGACCCTCTGGGCGGCTCGTACTACGTGGAGTCGCTCACCAGCGAGATGGAGCGCGGGGCCGAGGAGATCTTTGGCGACATAGAGCGTGCCGGTGGCGTGGCTCGGGCGCTCGAGTCCGGGTGGCTGCAGCGCCGCATCGCGGAGTCCGCGATGCGTCAGCAATGGGAGATGGAGCAGCACCGGAAGGTGGTGGTGGGAGTGAACGAGCTGGTCACGGAAGAGCCGGAGCTCACCATCCCGCTCCTCAGGATCGGCGAGGATACGGAGCACGAGCAGCGGGCGCGGCTCGCGAAGCTGCGCGCCACTCGTGACGCGGCGCGCTACGAGAAGGCGATCGCGAGCCTGCGCGACGCCGCACGCACCGACGCCAATCTCATTCCGTTCATCCTCGACGCCGCGCGCGCCGACGCCACGCTCTACGAGATCCGCGCCGCGATGGAAGAGGTGTTCGGCGCTTATCGCGAACCGGTGTTCTTCTGAGAGCGCGCCCGCGAGTGACACCGCGCACCGAGTGGTGGGAGTCGTATTTCGACGAACGCTACCTCTCCGAATATTCTCCGCTGTTCTCGCTGGAGAGCGATCGCCGCGAAGTCGCCAGGCTGGTGGAGCTGCTTCCGCTCCCCGTCGGGTCGCGCGTGCTGGATGTCCCATGCGGCCAGGGAAGGCACTCGCACCTGCTCGCGGAAGCGGGATTCGACACCACCGGTCTCGACTTCTCGGATCACCTGCTCAAACGCGCGCGCGAGCGCGGCACCGGATCGCGCCTTCGCTACGTGAAGGGCGACATGCGTCGCCTCCCCAGGCGCTGGGCCGGTCGCTTCGACGCGGTCGTCAACCTCTTCACCTCCTTCGGATTCTTCCAGAACCCGGCCGACGATCTGCGTACCATCGCAGAGTTCTCGCGTGTGCTGCGCCCCGGTGGATTCCTCGTGTGGCACGGTGCCAGTCGCGATGGCGTGATGAGCGGCTTCCTCGACCGCGACTGGTGGCGCGCGAGCGATGGCAGGATGGTGGCGCACGAGCGCACTTTCGATCCGCTGTCCGGCGTGCTGACCATCCGTGTGGACTGGAGCGACCAGACCAGTTCCGGAGATCGCGATCATCGCATCCGGCTCTACAGCGCCACGCACCTCACCGAAATGCTGGCAGACGCGGGTCTCGTCACCACCGAGGCATACGACTCCTGGAACGATGCGCCTCTCGTGCGCACGTCGTCCGAGATGCTTCTCGTGGCGAGGAAGGAGGAATTGTCGAGACCTCGGCGCAGACTGTAGACTTCCACAACTACTCAACCACCCAGACCAAGGTTCGCAAATGCAGCGACCCATTCGCGTGCTGATAGCCAAGCCCGGACTCGATGGCCACGATCGCGGGGCCAAGGTCGTCGCATCGGCGCTCCGGGACGCGGGGATGGAAGTGATATACACCGGGCTCCACCAGACGCCCGAGATGATCGCCAGCGCCGCCGTGCAGGAGGATGTCGACGTGGTAGGACTCTCCATCCTGAGCGGGGCGCACATGACTCTCTTCCCGCGCGTGCAGCAGCTCCTGGCCGACGCGGGGCGTCCGGACATTCTGCTCACCGGCGGCGGCATCATCCCGAAGGAGGACATGGAAGAGCTGCACTCGCGAGGAATCGGGGAGCTCTTCGGGCCCGGGACATCCACATCGGATCTGGTGGACTACATCAAGGCGTGGTTCACCGAGCGCGAGAAGCAGGAAGCATGAGCGTGGGCGCGCCTTCGCATACGCGACTGCGCGAGCTCTCGAGGGAGGTACGCGAGCTCGAGGCTACGCTGCGCGACGGCGGCGGCGCAGCGCGCATCGAGCGACAGCACTCCCAGGGGAAACTCACCGCGCGCGAACGAGTCGCGAAGCTGTGCGATCCGGATACTCGCTTCCTGGAGATCGGACTGCTCGTCGCCTACGATCAGTACGACGGCCAGGCGCCAGCGGCTGGTGTCGTGACCGGCGTAGGGATCGTGGAGGGGCGCGAAGTGGTGGTGGTTGCCAACGACGCCACCGTGAAGGCCGGCTCCTGGTGGCCCGAGACCATCAAGAAGATTCTGCGCGCCCAGGAAGTCGCGATGCGCTGCCGCATACCGATCGTCTACCTCGTCGACTCGGCAGGTGTGAACCTTCCGTACCAGGGCGGGGTGTTCCCGGGGCAGTACGGAGCCGCGAGAATCTTTTACTACAACTCGATCATGCGGCGCTACCTGCGCATCCCGCAGTTCTCGGCGGTGATGGGGCCGTGCATCGCGGGCGGCGCGTACCTCCCGGCGCTCTCCGACGTGATCATAATGGTCGAAGGAACGTCGTTCATGGGGCTCGGCGGGCCGAATCTCGTGAAGGGCGCGACGGGACAGGTGATAGATGCGGAGACACTCGGCGGCGCCGTCACCCACACGGAGATCTCCGGGGTTGCGCACTACCGCGCTGCCGATGACTCGGAGTGCCTGGCGAAGCTTCGCGCACTCGTCGCGCGTACCGGTCGTCAATGCGAACCCACCGCGCGCGGCGATCACGCGAGCGCGGGCGAAGCTGCGGAATCGCTCTACGATCTCCTTCCGACCGATCACCGCATGTCGTACGACATGCACGCCGTACTCCGAACGATCGTGGACGGCGGCGAGGTCGAGGAGTTCCAGCCGAACCTCGCGCGCGAACTGATCTGCGGAGACGCCTCGATCGCCGGTATACCGGTGGGGCTCATCGCGAACCATCGCGGCCTCATAAAGGGGCGTGACGGCGAGAGACCGCGATTCGGCGGGATCATCTACGCGGAGAGCGCCGAGAAGGCCGCATATTTCATAGACCGCTGCGACCGCGAGCGCCTTCCGATTCTCTTCGTTCAGGACGTCTCGGGCTTCATGGTGGGTCCGGAGGCGGAGCACGCGGGGATAATCCGCGCTGGCGCGCGCTTCGTGGAAGCGATGGCCACGGCCACCGTGCCGAAGATCGTACTGACGGTGAATCACGCGTCCGGCGCCGGCTACTATGCCATGGCCGGGCAGGGCTTCGACCCCGACTTCATCTTCAGTTGGCCGACGGGCCGGATGGGAGTGATGGAAGGCGACGCGGCGGTACAGGCCGTGCACGGACCGGCCATCGAGCGCGCGCGGCAGAGCGGCACCCAGCCGCCGGCCGACGTGCGCGAGTCAATCGAGGAGATGCGCGCCGACTACGATCGCCAGCTCGATGCACGCTACGCGGGCGCGCGCGGTTTCATAGACGCCATCGTATATCCCGAAGAAACGAGGGAGGTCATCGCGATGGCGCTCGCCGCATCGCTCAGCAATCCCGGACCGCATCTCGGTCCATTCGTTCTTCCCCCGAATCTGGATGGGAGGTCATGAGCCGCGTCGTACGAGTGGCGAGTGGGCAGGGCTTCTGGGGCGACTGGCTCGAGGCACCTCGCCGGCAGGTAGAGGGCGGGCCGATCGACTACCTCATGCTGGACTATCTGGCGGAGGTGACGATGTCGATTCTGCAGAAGCAGAAGGAACGCGATCCGCGCATGGGATACGCGCGCGACTTCATCGGCGCCATGGAAAGCGTCTTCCCCGCCGTGGCGGAGCGCGGCGTTCGCGTCGTGGCGAACGCGGGCGGCGTGAATCCGGTCGCGTGCGCCGACGCGCTGCGCGAGACGGCCCGGCGCGCCGGAGTCGCCGAAGCGCTGCGGATCGGCGTGATCACGGGCGACGACCTCCTCCCTCGTCTCGACGAGTTGATCGCATCCGGCCATCATCTCGCGAACATGGAGACCGGCGAGCCGCTCTCCACGGTGCGCGATCGCGTTCTCTCCGCGAACGCCTACATCGGCGCTTCGCCTATCGTGGAAGCGCTCGCGGGAGGGGCGAACGTGGTGATCACCGGCCGCTCCACCGACACGGCGCTCACGATGGCGCCGCTGCTCCACGAATTCGGCTGGGCGCGCGACGACTGGGACAGGCTCGCCGCCGGGATAGTGGCCGGCCACATCATCGAGTGCGGAGCGCAGTGCTCCGGAGGCAACTGCCTGTACGAATGGCGTGACATACCGGACCTCGCGAACATCGGCTACCCGATAGTCGAAGCGCACGAGGATGGGAGCTTCGTCATCTACAAGCACCCCGGAACCGGCGGGCGGATCGACGTGCACAGTGTCACCGAACAGCTCGTCTACGAGATGGGCGATCCGCGCGAGTACATCACGCCCGATGTGATTGCCGATTTCACCAGCATCTGCGTCGCGGATGCGGGGGAGAATCGCGTGCGCGTTTACGGAGTGCGCGGCCGGCCACCAACGGACAAGCTCAAGGTCTCCATCGCCTATCGCGCCGGGTTCAAGGCGACGGGAACGCTGGTGTACGCCTGGCCCGACGCGCTCGAGAAGGCGGAGCTCGCGGACAGGGTACTGCGTGAGCGGCTGGACGCTCTCGGGCTTCGCTTCGACGAGATTCATACCGAGTTCCTGGGCGTCTCCGCTACGCACGGTGCGCTCGCTGGCGAGGTACCGGATGCGCCGGAAGTCCAGCTCAGAATCGGCGTGCGGGGGAGCGACCGACCATCGGTCGAGCGGTTCACCAGGGAGATAGCACCGCTGGTTCTGAACGGCCCGCCCAGCGTAACGGGCTTCGCGGGCGGAAGGCCGAAGGTGGAGGAAGTCGTAGCCTACTGGCCGGCGCTGGTCGACAAGAGCGTCGTCACCACGAGCGTGAGCGTGGAGTGAACATGAAGATCCAACTGCTCGACATCGCGCACGCGCGCTCGGGTGACAAGGGCGACACCGCCAATGTGGGAGTGATAGCGCTGCGGCCGGAGTGGTTCCCGGTTCTCCAGCTCTTTCTCACGAAGGAGCGCGTAGCAGCGCATTTCGCCGGTGCGATCACCGGAGGGGTCGAGCGCTTCGAGCTTCCCAACCTCGGAGCGGTGAACTTCCTCCTCCACGGTGCGCTCGGCGGCGGCGGTACGCTGTCGCTCAAGACCGACGCACAGGGGAAGGTCTTTTCCACGGCCATGCTTCGCATGGTGCTCGACGTACCCGACGGAATCGCGGCTCGCTACCATCTGCCGGCGGCATCTACGTGAAGCGGATCCGCGTCGAGACGGTGAACGGGATCGGCCGGCTCACACTCGCGCGCCCGGAAAAGAAGAACGCGCTCGACGAGCTGGCGGCAACGGAGCTCGGCGATGCGCTGGACGCCTTCGCCGCCGACGACGCGGTGCGCGCCGTGCTGCTCGGCGCGGATGGCAGAGACTTCTGCGCCGGTGCGGATCTCGCGGCGCTCGAGCGCGCCATCGATGCCGACCCCGGCGCACAGCATCGCGATGCGGAGGCGTTGGGAAACGTCTTCCGGAAGATGCGCCGCCTGCCGCAACCCGTGGTCGCCGCTGTGCGGGGGCGGGCGCTCGCGGGAGGTGCGGGGCTGGCCACCGCATGTGACATCGTGCTGGCCAGCGACGAAGCGCGTTTCGGTTATCCCGAGGTCGGCGTGGGCTTCGTGCCGGCGATGGTGATGACGATGCTGCGTCGAGCGGCCGGCGAGAAGCGGGCCTTCGAGCTGGTGGCCACGGCCCGGGTGATCGACGCGCGGGAGGCGCTGTCCATCGGCCTGGTGAGCTCGATCGTTTCCGAATCGAACTTCGAGGCGGAAGTGGAAGCAGTCGTCACGCGCCTGGCGAAGGCGCCGCCGGCGGCGTTGCGCCTCACCAAGCGGTTGTTCTACGATCTCGACTCCCTCGACTTCGATGCCGGCATCTCGCTCGGTGAGCGAGTCAACGTCGAAGCGAGGGCCACCAGTGAATTCCGCGATGGCGTTCGCCGGTTCGTTGCGCGGGGGAAGGGGGATTCGTGAAAACCGTCGACGTTCTGAAGGTGGTGCTCGTACTCGTGGCGTTGTCCATCTGGGCGTACGGCATCCGCACCAATCGCAACGGTACCATGCTCGCGGGAGTCGCTTTCGTAGTGGCAGCCTTCCTGCTGCGTTTCCTGCCAAAGGGGAAGGAGCGGTAGAAGCACAGGGTGGCCCGCATCGGGTGCGGGTCTCGAACCGTCGGCGCTCCGGCTCGAGTGGCGCAGCGGTTCGCTTGTTGCTCCTGAATCGAGTACGTTATCGCCCGGAGGACACGCCCATGGCAGAGACCAAGCGACGCCGCCGCCGGCCAGCGCCGGTGGAGATCAGCCCGTCCGAGCAGGACCGCGACATCCTCGATCAGTACTTCGCCGAGGTGAGCCGGTATCCGCTCCTCGACGCCGAGGAAGAGAAGGCGCTGGCTCGGCGCGTGCAGCGCGGCGACCACGACGCGATGGAGGAGCTCGTCCGGCGCAACCTGCGTTTCGTGGTCTCCGTGGCGAAGAAATACCAGAATCGCGGCCTTCCACTCATCGATCTCATCGGTGAAGGGAATGTTGGTCTGATGACGGCGGCTCGGAAGTTCGACCCCGATCAGGGAGTGAAGTTCATCTCCTACGCCGTATGGTGGATACGCCAGGCGATACTGGCGTCGCTGGCGCGTCAGGGGCGAACCGTTCGC
>Ga0182744_1003411_pt1 | contig 12389 bp, 5 predicted proteins | sample eDN3rd30CKraftMG_FD_128525 | JGI IMG/M metagenome (GOLD analysis project Ga0182744, IMG submission 128525) | Enriched Miracle-Growth compost microbial communities from Emeryville, California, USA - eDNA 3rd pass 30_C Kraft MG (version 2) (version 2) ...
CGGCGGAGGTCGCGAGTTCGAGTCTCGTCCGGTCCGCTTCTTGAAAAAGAAGATTCTTCCTTAGCTCAGTTGGTTAGAGCATCTGACTGTTAATCAGAGGGTCGTTGGTTCAAGTCCAACAGGAAGAGCAAATTATTTGATAAACATTTGTCTAAAAACATTTGTGCTTTCATGAACATTTTAAAAAAGCAGTTACAAACTTTGTAACTGCTTTTTTGTTGTCCTCTCCTCTTTTGATCAGCCCAAAATTTAAGCGGATGATTCTATGCCTGCCTGGTTTGATCCCTTGTTAATTCATCTACACCGTAATCCACTTCTCTTTTCTTCGCGATTGTTTTTCGGCAATGACTATTTTAGCTTTGGCCAGTAGTCTGGTCTACCCCCTCCTTTTGTCGTTTCCGCCCCCACCTTGTCCTTTTAAATGCACTTATTTTTGATGGATTGATCATCAAAAACTTTTTATCTGTCATGCGAAAATTATTTATCAAAATGTCCGTTTCCCTGGACGGGTTTGTCTGTACTGAAAATGGAAATAAAGATTGGGTATTCAGAAGCTCGGATGAAGCGTCCAGGAACTGGTCCGTATCACTTATTTCAAAAGCTGGGCTGATTATTATGGGACGTAAAAGCTTTCATGAGATGGCTCCCTATTGGCCGGGCGCGAAAGGACCTTTTGCAGCACCCATGAACCGCATTGCTAAGGCGGTATTTACCCAAAAAGGATATGAAACAACCAGCACGCTTAATACGGAAGCGTTGAAAATGCCCGAGGCTGCCTCCTGGCTTAATGCCCGTGTATTTCATATACATAACGGAGACTTAACCCAAGAAATAAAAGGGCTTAAGCAAGAAAAAGGAAAACCGGTCATCGCTATAGGTGGTGCGGCCTATATTCGTCACCTGCTAAAAACAGGTGAAGTGGACGAATTGCACCTGGCCATCCATCCCGTTATACTGGGCAGTGGCCTTTCAATTTTCAATGAATTGACAAAACAACAGGATTTAAAATTACTGGAAGTAAAATCTTTTCCTGCCGGTATTGTTGTGCATACCTATCAACCAACATCTGCCATTTAAATATAAAATTAAAGGCTACATAAGAAGCCCCCATTTAAAGGCGGGCTTTAAATGGGGGCTGCATGAAGCATAAAACAAAAATTATTCAAAACCGCAAGTTACCAGCCTGGGTTTTGCATCGCTTCTTTTTCCGCGCTTGTTAATGCGGATCCGCCACTTTGAATAGCATCCAGGAAGGATTGCGGAATGGGTCTCAGATAATCTTTCTCTGTTGGAACGGCCTCATCATTAAAGGCCTTACCTCGTTTAATCAATGTTTTAGTCCTTGCCAGGTCTTCCCAGCGCATTAATTCACCGGCCAGCTCCCGGGAACGCTCATTTAAGATAAAGCAGAGGAATTTGTCTGCATTTGAACTGACACCCAACACGTCATAAAAATCATGTGTTGAATTAAAGATGTCGCCGGTACTATTCAGGTGCATCGCAGACAATGTACTGCCGGTAGTCGTTTCCGGCAGGTTATTGGATTCATAATAGGTATTTTTATCCGAATAGGAAACGTAGGCGGCTGAGTTAGCCGCGCTGTTGTTCTTATAGGCAACGCCCCCGTCCACATAAAACGAGCGGTCTTCCCCATCTTTGTAGGCTGCCCTGTCCCTGACCTTATTGATATAAGGAAGCGCTTTGTCATAATCACCCAGGCGGCCATAGGCTTCAGCTGCAATCAGATAAGTTTCCGCGAGCCTTGCGAGAATGCCGTCCCTTTGTCCGAATTGAGAAGCCACCGTACTTCTGGAGCCATCCATGAATTTAGATAGCGCCACGTACTGACTGGCCGTATAGTTGCCATGGCTCCCTTTATAATTAACGGGCTGTCCGCTAAAATAACGTACATACATACTGGGTGCCCTGAAATTAATATTGTCCGACGTATATCTGTTGTCCCCCGCGCTATTTACAATATAACGGATCGATTCCTGTCCACCGGTAAATTTAGGCTGGCCTACATCGGCAGGCGTGGGAGCATAGGCTGCGGTCCACTTTGGCGCACCCGAGGGTTTATTACAAAGATAACTGGTCTTAAAGCTTTTCCAGAACCTGGAATCATTAACCCTGTCAAAGACATCCACCATGTAATCTGTACTGCGCATCCGCTGAAATTCTCTGTCGCCGGGAATATCCCGCTGCATACCCGGCAGGTTCTGGTAAACCGCCGGATAATACAGGTGAACCTGATTGCCATAACGGCCCTGTGTTGCGGTGTTATTAGAGAATTGAGCTGCCAGAATTATCTCACTTAACTGCTCATTGGGTCCATCGACCGTTTCAAAATCCCAGAGATCCCGATAGTTGGGCGCGAGGTTATAATGGCCGCTGTTGATGACGATATCCGCATATTTAACCGCATTTTGCAGATCAGCCTGTTTGGTGTCGCTGTTCCAATCGTCATATAATTCGCTTGCCCTGTACAAATATGCCTTTGCCAGGAAATGGGCAGCCGCATATTTGGTAATCCGGCCGGTAGCGGCCGGCGTCTCTGGCAGGTTATTATAGGCATTGGTAAAGTCGTCAATAATCTGCTGATACACTTCTTTTTCCGTGTTTCTGGTAAATTCCCTTTCAACAGTTGTTGAGGGAGTTAATTTAATCGGTACGCCCCCGAATTGTTTGACCAGTTTAAAATAGTCGAAAGCCCGCATAAAATACCCCTCGCCTAAACGGGTGTCCTTATCCGCGCCATTTCCATAATAAAGGGGGACATTCTGTATGACAATATTGGCAGAATTGATATTGCCGTACATGTTATCCCACACGTCCTGTACATTCCCAGTCTGTGAGTTCAGGTTCGAGCTATAGGAATTCCACATTTCCATGGTCCGGTCGCCGCCTACTTCAAATTCATCGGTGCCGTATTCGGTTGTCGTATAAGCCCATTCATAATTAAAATGGAAGCGCAGGGACTGATACATGCCTGTGACCAGTGCGTCCAGGCCTTGCTGGGTTTTAAAATCATCGGTACTCAGGGAGGTGACGAGGTTTTCTTCCAGGAACCCTTTTTTGCAGGATTGCAGCGAAAACAGGCCCAGGCTCATGCCTAAAATGCCATATTTTATATATCGGTTCATAATAATAATGCTTTAAGAATTAAAAAGTAAGGTTTGCGCCAATTACGACTCCTCTATTGAAAGCAGAGCTTCCAAGATCCGGATCGATCCAGGAGACACTTGAATAGATCAGCGCGGGATTGCTCATTTGGGCATAGAACTTCAGATTCGTGATATGCAGATTGTCTAATACCTTTTTGGGTAATCTGTACCCTAAAGAAATATTACGGATTTTAATAAAAGAACCGTTCTGATAATTTAAGGATGTCTTGTAAGGATCACCTGCTGCACTGCTGTAATCAGGAGAAGGATATGCATTGGTGGGGTTCTCTGGTGTCCAGTAATCCAACAATCTTTGCGCATAGCGGCCCTGCAGCGGTTCATCGGCCGTTTCTATGGTATAACCAAGCCTGCTTATAATAAATACGCTTAGCTCCCAGTTTTTATAATCAAAGGTATTTTGGAAGCCGCCGGTCCAATTGGGACTGGAATGGCCGACAATGGTTTTGTCATTATTGGGATCGATTTTATAATCGCCGTTTAAATCGGCGATTTTAATGTCGCCGGCCTTAAAATCTCCGCCATTTGCATTGAATTTAGCCATTTCAGCCTGATCGGCAGTCGTATTCTGCCAGATCCCGATTTTTTTATAATCGTAATACACGCCCAGCCGCTGGCCAATAAACCAGTTATTATTGATGTCATCTTCCTTGCCATTGCTGAGTTCAACGATCCTGCCCTTATTGCCAGCAAGGGTTATCGTTGAATTCCAGGAAAAATCCCGGGTCTGGATATTGACCGTATTTAAAGTGATGTCGATCCCTTTATTGGCGGTTTTGCCAATATTGGCCCAGGCACTGGTATAACCTGTCAGTGAAGGGATATTCATCAGCATCAGCAGGTCGTTTGTCTGAGATTTATATACATCAACGGAGCCGCTGACGCGGTTATGGAATAATGCAAAATCCAGCCCCAGGTTAAACTGCGTGGTTCGCTCCCAGCCGAGATCTTCATTGGCCATCGGTGCAGGGTCTTTTAAGGACGCGTCTGAGGAAACATAGCCTGCATCCACTGCACTGCCCCAGGTGTAATAAAGGGTCTGTATCCCTCCCAGGGTCTGATAGGCAGAAATGGCCGCATTACCGGTTGTGCCGATGCCTGCCCTTAGTTTTAAGGAATTAACCCAGCTGATACCCCGCATAAAATCTTCCTGATCGATTCTCCAGGCGGCTGCCAGTGAAGGGAAATAGGACCATTTATGCCCGTCTGCCAATTGAGAGGCTGCGTCCCACCTGCTGGACAGCGTCAAAAGATATTTATCATGATATGCATAGTTCAGTCTGGCCATATAAGACTCAAGGGTAGTCTTGGAAAGGCCGGTCGAGAAGCTTTTCAGTGCGGACACAGAATTTAACTGGTACCACCGCTGGCTGTTCCATGGCAGGTCTTCTGCGGACATGGAAGAAGTTTCCGTTCTGTTATAAGAGGTACTTTGCAGCAAGGTCAGATGGAATGCATGTTTGTTGATTTGCTTATCATAATAAAGCAGGTTATCCAAAGTCCAGGAAAGCTTATTATTCTGATCCAGGCCTGCAAAATTAGTTGAACCCGGTTCGCCACCGCCACGGTTAATGGACAGAGAATCCATAAAGCGGCCGTCCTGCCAGTTATAGAATTCCGGACCAAAATTACTGCGCAGTTTCAAGCCGGGCATAATATTTAATTCTGCATACACCAGCCCGATGGTCCGAACCAGTTTGCGCTCATTGATATTATATTTATCTTCTCCGATCGGGTTTACGATATTAATGTCGCCTCCCGGAAGGTTGATGCGGGCGCCTGTACTGTCAAAGGGAACGGCATAAGGCAACATGCCCCTGGCTGCCGCATATAGACTGCCAGGACCTGTAGGACTGGAAGAAGAGAATCCATAATTCTGGATACTATATGTCGTTGATATGCTTCCGCCGAACCTGAACCATTTAACCGGTGTCAGGTCAATGGAGAATTTCCCATTGTACCGGGTATAATCCTGGCCCTTTTGTGTACCGTTTTGGGAAAGATAACCGATGGAAGCGTAAGTTTTGATCTTATCCGTACCACCACTTGCACTTAATGAATGATTCTGCGTAATGCCCGTTCTGGTAACCATTCCCGCCCAGTCAGTCGTGGGTACTTTGGAGCCGTCCCAGCTGCCGCTGGCCCAGCCTTTTTCTATATTGGCCCATGCGTAAGTATCCGTCTGACCGAAAATCACTTTATCGGCAGCCAGCGTCGGCTCGTCAGGATACTGGTTGGCCCTGCGGAAGGCAGCCCTTCTGAATTCAATGTATTGTGCTGAATTCATCATTTCAGCGCGGTCCTCTAAATTATCGAAAGTGACTGAACCATTATAATTTACAGACAGCTGTCCCGCTTTACCCTGTTTGGTTTTAACCAGGATAACCCCGTTGGCGCCCCTTGAACCATAAATGGCTGTAGCCGAAGCGTCTTTCAGGATATCGATGGATTCAATATCATTGGGGTTTAATGCATCAATGCCCCCTGTTGCCAGCGGAATGCCATCCACCACGTATAAAGGTGAATTGCTCGCATTTAAGGAGCGGACACCTCGGATCAGCACATTACCTGTCTGACCCGGGCGCTCATTAGAGGTGATATCCACGCCTGCTGCCTTGCCTTGCATGGCTTCCAAGGCGTTGGCCACGGGACGTTTTTCTAACTGGTCGGCAGAAACGCTGACAATGGCCCCGGTTAAATCACTTTTCTTCTGGGTGCCGTAACCTACCATCACCACATCTTCAAGCGTGGTAACGGCCTCTTTCAGCGTGACGGAAATTTCCGTTTTACCGTCCAGTGTAATTTCCCGGGTGGTATAACCGGTAAATGATACCTGGATAGTCGTATTAGTCTCAGGTACTTCCAGCCGGAACCGGCCCTCAGCATCAGAAATTGTACCCTTATTGGTCCCCTTAATCCTAATGGAAGCTCCCGGGACGGGTTTGCCCGTCTCGTCCAATATCTGTCCTTTAATGATTTTTTGCTGACGGGCCGAAACATAACTTCCATATTCTGGCGCCGCCATAGTCAGGGAGGGCGAAGCCTCCAGACAAAAAACCATCAGTGACAGGGGAAGATATAAACGCCTCCCCTGCCGTTTAATCAGCCTAAGCGGCTGAGTGATCGCACTTCTTTTGTTCATTTTTTCAAGATTTTGGTCATTAATACCGTTAAAAACTATTTTAAGTAAGCTGAAAAAACCTAGTTTGCTTTTGAGACTGTTTGTTTTATATATCGAATAGCTTCTTGTAAGAGCAGTCAGCATTCGTCCGGTTTTTAGCTTTATTTAATAATAAAAACCTTGCTCGCTGTTGTAAAATCGGGCATTTTTAAATTATAAATCAATGTTTTATCGATTCAAAAGCACATAAAAAGTCTAACGAACGTTAATCATTTTTCAATTCTTAACAAATATAGCAGGGGCATTTTACTTGACTATCCTGTACTGTCCTGTATTAATTGAAAAAAAGACAATTATTTATGTAAAAACGACACAAAAAAGTCCATAAAAAGGAAGTTTCTGACGATAAAAGGTATAAACCGGATCGTCCCTGAAATCCGGAGAACTTTATAAACTTGTGCGCATCAATTAATAATGTTTTTTTTGGGGATTATAACAGTCAGCAATGGCTATAGGCTAAAAAAAAATTAAAAGTATGACCTATGTAGTAGCAGCAGTTTATTTTTATAGGTAGGATTATTTAAATAAAATCATCCTACCTTAATCTGTGCCCTGAACCGGAAACATATAAAAGGAACGCTCGGGTTTAAAATCTACCATCCACTGGTCCAATATGATCTGATCATCAAGTGCCGTGACCGTCAACGTATGGATGCCCCTGGTTAAACGGGAGGGAGTTACTTCCACCGCCTGTCCCCTGAGCACATTTAATTTCCATTGATCGGTCCTGCCTGTTTGCTTAAAAGAAATTATACGGGGTGGCTCCTGATCAATCTGAACACTGTAACGGATATCACCGTTATCACTTGGTTGGGTAGGAATAACGGCCGTGCGAAGTACGGCCGTTCCCTGCATCCGGGAAGCAAAATTAAAGCGCAGCGACTGTCCTTTGGGAATGGCAACAGCGCCATCACTATGCCCAAGCATGGGAGCTGCCGTTGCCTTAAAAGTGGCAAAATCAAAACTAAAGGCATTCCTTGCTGTATAACTTGAATCGTCCGGTACCGGATAATCATAAGCGGTTTGTTGTAAGTTGTCCCTGTAATATTTTCGGACCTCATCGGCTGATAATTGAAGGGGAAGCTCAGGCGCCTTAAATACGGGCAGATTCCTTGGATGGTCACTGATCAGACGGCGCCATTTGCCCCCGGATAATTCATTGTTATAGTAATCCGTCATATGGCGGATTTCAAAATAGGCATGCAGACTATTGGCGCAGGCAGCCCTTAGACTGTCCCGCAGTTTAAGGGCAATCGTTGGATCACTTTTTTTACCAGGATCTTTAATTTCACGCTCCAGCAAATGCGCCCTTTGGGCTTCCAGCCATTTAATGGCCATATTTGCCGCCCCGAAAACAGGATATTTGATTCCTGCAAAAAAGGCCGCTTTTTTATCATCAGGCAATGTTTTTTCCAGGGTCAAAATAGTTTGTTTAATCTTTTTGTAGGCTGATAAATACCTGTCGGCCTCATCGCCAAATGCCTTAAAGCTAAATGCAGTTTGGGTGACCGGAGAGATGCCGTTACTGTACTTTTTCTTATCCAATTCTACCTGTTCCCATCCCATAAATTCTGGTTTGCGGATGGCAGACAAATGATAGAACTGCCGCATCACAGGCAGTAACCGCAAGGCGGATCTGGCACCGTAATCCCTGGTCAGGCAATTTTTAAGATGCGTCTCCACATTCGCATTACTTTTCTTAAGATCAATATCCCAGGCCATATCCAAAAAAAGCTCCAGGTCATAACAGCTTACCTTAGGATCATGGACATTGACGATCCAGAGTCTGCGGGCATTGTGGTGATAGGCGTTTTGCATCTGGTTATACATCAGTCCCGGCTGGGTGGTGGTGAGCCACAGGTAATCGTGGGGCCTGCCCCAATAACTCAAATGATAATAAACGCCCGAGCCCCCGCTGCGTTTTTGCTGTATACTGTCGCTGAGCCTTTTGATATAACCGTAATTATCATCGCACCAGGTCAGCATTACATCGTCCGGGACGATCAGTCCGTTTTCATAAATATCCAGCACTTCTTTATAAGGAACAAATTGCTGCGGGACTTTTGTCAGGTCCTTATTGACATATTTGGCAAGCAATTGCCGCTGATCATCAATGACGGCCTGTAGGGCCTTAGTCTTTTCCTGCAAAGTATGCACGCCTTGCATCGGTCCGTCATGTTTACCCCGCATACCGATCGTATAAAAATTTTCGGATTTGCCCGCAACTTTAAGCCGCTCGGCCCAATAGGCCAGCACGCCTTTTTTGTTCGTGATATAATTATAATCTCCTCTTGTACTGTCCTGCCATTCTCCATTTGCATTACAGAGTAGTGGCTCGCAGTGGGAGGTCCCGATAATGATGCCACAACTGTCGGCTGACTGGCGGGCACCGGGCGTCCAGTAAAAGGGCGTGGTGTTTCCATGCATGGCGGGCCAGATTATATTGGCTCTTAGTCTGAGCAATAAGTGGAAGATCCTGGTATATATTTTGGCATCGATAGTAATGGTTTTTGCTTTCCCCTGATATTTCAGCGCGCTCCAAGGTAAAATGCTCCAGTCTTCATCATTGATGAAAATTCCTCTGTAAGCAATGGACGGACTTTGAAAATCATGGTAATGTTCAGGTAGCGTTAAGCTGGACTTTTTTTCCGGCCTGACATCGCCCCACCAAATCCAGGGCGATACGCCCGCTAACCTGGATAGTTCTAAAATGCCGTATGCCAGGCCTCTGGGATCGTTACCGACAACAAATAACTGCTGACCCATGACCTGGATTATAAAAGCCTCCTTTTTATTCTTTAACTTTTCCGTCTCAATGCCTAAAGCAGCTAGTGTTGCAACCGTCTTTTTGTTGTAAAGCATAAAACGGATGGCTGGCTTTTGTTTGAAGCCATTTATTTGCAGCCGGGGCAAATCGCCCGTTACTGCCTGCATATCAGATTCCCACATCCTGAGCGCTGTGAATACAACTGGCGGTAATTTACGCGGTGCGGTATAGGTTATAGGATTACCTTTCCGGTACCAGGTAAAATCCGCCGCCTTTGCATTTTGCAGGTTAAAAAGGATAAACAAACAAGAACTGCATATAAAGGCAATATGTTTGATCTTGCCTAAAATTGTTGTGTTGACCATCATACAAACTTAAAAAGTGCAAATTAAACAGCGTGAATAAAATCAATCCTAAAGCCCAGTAGGATCTGAACCACTTCGACCTTTTCCTTACCATCCTACCTGAACCCAGGTTGTCGAAGTTACAATTTTTATAAACCCAAACTATCCTGTACTGTACTGTTGGGTGTTATGATGTCCTAAATAGGACTAAACTTATATATTGCTGGGCCAGTCTCAAAAAATTCCGGGCAATGATGTCGATTGGCGAAGATCAACAGTCCCAGCAATTCGCGCCTTGTTATTTATTTTTGGCGACAGATCGGCCAAGTTATATGACAGGTCAGCAGCTTCATCCTGGCGGCGGGGAAATTGTGGGCGGATCGCCTTAGCAAAAAAGGGAACAGATCAGAACTAATAAAAAATAAGGGCTGACCGGCTATCCTTAGATATTAATTACCCAGAAATAACTGATCAGCCCATTTTACAACAAACACTATGCTGCGCGGTTGATCTAAAAATCTAAACGGATCAACAGCTATCCAGTATTACTTAAGCTCAACTTTTACGATATCAGAAAAGATCATATCATCCACACCAGAAATCTTTACGCCTACTCTGGCAAAAAAGTAGTTCTGGTCAGCGATGCCGATATTACCGCCCGAGATATCTTCAGGAATCTTTGCGCTAAGCGTGATACTGGATAAATCTGCGATATCTGCTCCCTGAATTGTTTTAAAGGCTATATTGTTATCCTCATCTACAAAGCTGGTCCTATTAACATACAGACCGACATACTCAATATCCTTTGCCCGGTTATCCGTAATAATCTTAGAGACGCTGGCGGCTGCCGTTACAACGGAATCGGCGCCCACGGTAAAATCTGCCTTATCCACCATATAATAAGGCAACACCTCAATATCCATCTCTTTGTTACCGTTGAGACTAAGTGGTATGGTATCACTTCCCGTCTCCGTATTGGCGATACTTAGAAATGGCCCTTGTCCGGGTGGTATGATCAGTTTATATTCGCCGTTAAATAATAAGGCAGAAAACGATCCGTCCTGGTTCAGATAAACATCAATGGGGGCGCTCTTGCCAAAACCGTCCTGCCATAATTCAAAATAGACGGCACTGAACCCTTCCTTATTTACATCCAGTCCGTTATTTTTAATCTGAATGGGCGTACCCTTATACACCAGATGTCCTGTAAACTTCGTTTTCGGTGCGTCATAATTATCCTTTTGGCAACTGCTTATACTTCCCATAAAACCAAGCAGTAGTAATAAAGACAGATAATATAAAAAACTATAATTTTTCATAATTTAAATTTTAATACTTATTAAATAACCGCCTTGCCGCAGATATCTATATCTCGCCCTCTTTGTGCATATATTTGTGATAAATCTCTATAAGCGCCGTTGGGCGGGCGATTTAAAATATAATAGGCAACGGCTGTCTTCCTATCGTTGGCCTTGCAATGGGCTACTGATTCGGGTTTTTGACAATCTTCGGGTTATTGCTGATAATATCCTGATTAATCGTAGAATAATAATTACCTAGCTGGAATCTATGGGCGGCCGTCACTTCGTCAGGTTTAACGATCTTATAGATCCATTTACCATCATTTGACGCGCCCGGGTCATAGACTTTATACGGCCAAAGCCCGTAAGCCATGGTATTGGGGGCAGTGGCTTTGCCGACACCTGCTTCCAGCTCCGCAGCAGTAATTTTCTTACCATTCCAGACCTTATCCGCTATGCGCCAGCGTTTGTTATCAAACAACTCATGTCCTTCAAAGGCCAGCTCAACACGTCTTTCGTGGACGATTCTGTCAAAAGTAATCTCTGTGGGCGTCAGATCTTTTGTAAAGCCCGCACGGCGCCGGATTTGATTAATATAGATAGCAGCTGAGTCTTCTTTACCTAGCTCAAATTCTGCTTCCGCCAGGTTTAGTAACACTTCCCCATAACGGTACCTGACCCACCAGACTTCACTTTGGGTACCAATCTGACCGGAACCCGTTGCCGGATCCATAAATTTGCGCACGTAAAAGCCAGTCTGCGCAGAAAATTCTAAACCGTCAATCGGACCTGAGAAACCAACTACCTGTTCTTTGTAATCTCTACCTGGTAACTGTGCCTGACCACCAAAGGTCGTGGAGCTAATAATCTTTCCACTGGATGGCAAATAATACCCTGCCCAGATATCGACATCTTTACCTTTAAATTGACTTCCGGGTAAAATAAAAGTACCGGCCAGACGCGCATCCCTGTTGTTAAATATATCAGACTCCTTATCATAATAAGCGTAACCAGCACCACTTTGTACTTTAAAAGGCGTGTATTTATTATCTAGTGTCTCATATTTAAGCGCCAGGTTAAGCGTAGGATTAATCCGGCCACCCTGGGCTTCCTCGGCGATGGCCCTGGGTTGATTGTTAAGTGTCCAGCCTTCAACTGTTCCGCTTTTTAATTTGAAGTTCTGTGCGAAAATCACCTCTGTATTATTGCTCTTGTCATAAAAAAGAGAAGCAAAGTTATCCGCCAGATCATCTGGCTTTTTCATGTATAAGCTGTATTTGCCGCTTTTTATCAGTGCTAAAGACGCGTTTCTGGATATCTGGTAGTATTTATCGGCCTGAGAAGCGGGTATACCGATCTCACCGCCAGGCAAAGTCACCCCAGGGGTGTTAACACCATATTTTGCAATAGAGGCAGCATATAATGCAGCTCTTGATTGCATGGCCAGACACAGTCCCTTAGTGGCACGGTCCTGTATAGTGGCATCATCGGGCAAATACTGCATAACGGTATCCAACTCAGCGAGCACAAAGTCATATACTTCGGCTTCTTTGTTTCTTGGTTGCTGCAGATAGGATGGATCCCCGTTATAATCGTAGGTCTTGGCCTCGGTCA
>Ga0182744_1003414_pt1 | contig 12384 bp, 8 predicted proteins | sample eDN3rd30CKraftMG_FD_128525 | JGI IMG/M metagenome (GOLD analysis project Ga0182744, IMG submission 128525) | Enriched Miracle-Growth compost microbial communities from Emeryville, California, USA - eDNA 3rd pass 30_C Kraft MG (version 2) (version 2) ...
ATCACCACGCCACCTCCTATGGTTTCCTATTGTGCCTGGTGTCCACCTCGGTCGCGACGCTCTATCACTATCTCCTCGGCCGCGAGGCGCCCTATGCCTGGTATGACCTGCCGGTGCTGCTCGGCACGCTCGGGGGCATTGGCCTGATCGTCGGGCCGATCGGGCTGCTGGCGGCGAAGTGGCGGCGCGATCCCGCATTGGTGGATGAGACACGCTTCGGCATGGATGTCGCCTTCATCGTCATGCTCTTCATGACCGGCCTCACCGGCCTCGCGCTTCTTCTGCTGCGGGCGACGCCGGCGATGGGAATGCTGCTGGCCGTGCACCTCGGCGTCGTCTTCGCGCTGTTCCTCACCATGCCCTATGGCAAGTTCGTGCATGGCATCTATCGCTTTCTCGCGCTGGTGCAGTATGCGCGCGAACGCGAATGACGTTGCCTGAATCCTTTTCCCGCGAAGCGGGAGAAGGGGTCTATCGAGCGTAGGATGCCTTCCTTGCCAGCTTCGCTTCGGAAAGCTGCGGCTCCAGATTGAACAATTTGCGCGCGTTCTCGCCGAGAATGGCGCGCTTGGCCTGTATATCCAGAAACGGCAGATCGTAGATGGTGCTCGGCAGGTCCATGTCCCAATGCGGATAGTCGGACGAATACAGAAGCTGGGATTCCGCATTGATCATCTTGAAGGTCAGCTCCAGCGCCTCTGCGTTGTTGACCATCTCCATCGGCTGGCTGGCGTAGAACATCTCCCGCATATAGTCGCTCGGCAGGCGCTTCAGCGCCGGCACTTCCGATGAGCGCATCATGTATTCATTGTCGAAACGCTGCATGAGAAAGGGAACCCAGGCAAGGCCGCTCTCGATCCAGATCGTCTTTAGTTTGGGAAAGCGTTCCGGGATGCCGTCCATGACCCAGTTGCCCATGAGCATCATATTGTAGATGGGAAATCCCAACGCATGGGCGGTGATGAATTTGGTCGAGGCCGAGAGCAGAGGGTCATGCCAGGAATAGCCCGAGTGAAAGGACAGCGGCAGGCCGCGCTCTTCCAGGGCCGCATAGACCTTCATGTGGACGTTTTCGCAGATCGACCGGTAGCGTGTCGATGTCACCATGAACCCGATGACGCCTGGACGTTCGCCAAATTCCTCGATGCAGCGTAGCGCCGCCACCGGATCGGTCAGCGGCAGGTACAGCATCGACTTGATGCGGCTGTCTTCGGCCAAGATGGTCTCGCACAGCCATTGATTGTAGGCGCGGGCGAGCTGGACTTCGACGTGAACCTGCGGATGTAGGGCCAGTCCGAGCATGGGCGTGGGGAAGAGGCAGGCGATGTCGATCCCGAGCGCGTCCATCCACCGGCGCGTCAGCGTAATATCTCGATGGGGCTTGGGCGGCACCTTTTCGTGCTTGCGGCCGGGATATCGTGTGATGCGGCCGCCCATTTCCTGGTTGCCGAACGGACCCTGCCCGCCGCTGCTCAGGTTCAGGCCCTTTGCGAAGCGCGAATTCTCCCGCAGAACCGGGTCTTCGATGCGATCGATGATCTCGTTCATCGCTTCGCCTTCGTAATGGTGGGAATCGACATCGACGATCAGAAAGTCTTCGTAGTGGCGCGCGCGGGCCTGCTCCTCCGCGTTTTCGAGCATGGCGCGGGTATCGAAATGGCTCATGGCTTCATCGAAGGAGGCCGGATTGTTGATGTTCATCAATTCAACTCGCTGACTGATTTCGATCGCCGGGGCGGGCCGCGTTTGCTGGATGGCGTCTGATCGGGCTTGCGCGTCAGACATCCACGTAGAGCTTGTTATCCTGCTGCGTCACTTCGTACCGCTTCAGGCGTATCTTCGGATCGACGGCATTCTCGCCCGTCAACAGTCGGTATTCCCATCCGTGCCAGGAGCAGACGATATGCGGGTCGTCCGCGTCGAAATCTTCACCGATATAGGTCTTGTCAGGATTGAGCCGCTCCACGACCTTCTTCATGAGCCGCCCCTCGCAGGCGGGCCCGCCCTGATGCGCACACAGGTTCTTGTAGGCATAAAAGGCACCGCGATGCCGGTAGACGCCGATCTTCGTGCCTTCGACCTTCAGGATGTGGACGCCGCCCTCTTCGATGTCGTCGATGTCGCACACGAGAACGCGCATTCCATACTCCGTTCAGTTTTCCGTATCCGTCGTCGCAGTCGAAATCACCCGCATCAATGTTCGCGGAACCGTCCGAGAAACTGGTCTTCGACCCAGGTGAGCGCCTGCGACAGGGCCACACCGGCGAGTGTGAAAAGCAGGATGCCCATCAGCATAAGAGCGGTCGCATAGGATGCTGCCGCCTGGGTCACGACGAATCCGACGCCCTGATTGGAGGCGTAAAGTTCGGCGACGAAGACGCTGATGAGGACGCGGCCGATGGCGAGACGGATACCGGCGACGATGAACGGCATCGCGCTCGGCAGAATGATGTAGGCGAAGACCTCGCCCTCGCTGGCGGTGAAGGATTGCGCCGTCTCGATCAGCTTCGGGTTTGCGCCGCGCACGCCTGCCATCGTGTTCACAAGAATCGCGAATACGCCGCCCAGAAAAACGATCAGGACTTTCGACCACAGGCCGATGCCGAGCCAGAGAATGAACAGGGGAAGCAGGGCCACCGAGGGCGTCGCGTAGAGGGCCATGACGAACGGCTCGAAGACGGCCCGCAGGCGGTCGAACCGGCCCATGGCGAGGCCCAGCAGGACACCGACGACGATCGCGAGCACGAAACCGACAAAGGCCTCCGTCAGGCTGACCAGGATGTGCGGATAAATCTCGCGACTGACGAAAAACTGATCGTAAGCGACGTCGAGTATGGCGGTCGGGCTTGCCAGAAAGATCGGCTCCACGTAGCCCGCGGATGTGACCCATTGCCATACGACCAGAAAAACAATCACGGACGCGATGCTGATCGCCCGTCCGCTGGTCCACCAGGGCGGCCGGACAGAGGCCGGCGGATCGGCGGCGGCCTGGAGAGCCTGCGTGTCATGCGCATTCATCCCACAACCTCGATCATTTCGGGCTTCAGCAATTGCCAGAGATGGCGGCGCAGGTTGGTCCACACCGGGTCGGCGCGCATGTCGTCACTGCGCGGCCGTGGCAGATCGACGTCGATGACCGCTTTGACGTGTCCCGGGCGTGTCCCCATGATGACGATGCGGTCGGACAGCAGGATCGCCTCGTCCAGGGAATGCGTTACGAAGACAACGGTCTTGCGGTCCGCTTCCCATATTTTCAACAGCTCGATTTGCAGGACCTCCCGTGTCTGCGCATCGAGCGCGCCGAACGGCTCGTCCATCAAGAGGAACTGCGGGTGAATGCTGAGCGCCCGCGCGATGCCGACCCGCTGTTTCATGCCGCCGGACAATTGGCTAGGCAGATGATGCTCGAAGCCGTTCAGCCCCATGAGCGCGATGGCTTCGTTCGCCCGGCGCAGGCTTTCATTGGCGGGAATGCCGACAAGCTTGCAGCCGAAGCGGATATTCTCCCGGGCCGTTTTCCAAGGCAGCAGATTGTGTTCCTGAAACACCATGGCCCGGTTTGCCGAGGGACCCGTCACCGCTTCGCCGCCGACGGTGACCGTTCCGACGGCTGGCCGGATGAGACCGTCGATGACCCGCAGAAGAGTCGTCTTGCCGCAACCGGAGGGACCGAGAAGCGAGGTGAAGCTATGGGGTTCCAAGGTGAGGGACACACGATCCAGAACCTGGATCGGTGTTCCATCCGACTTGAAAAACCAATGGCTGACATCCTTGCATAGGATTTGCGCGTTGTTGCCGTCCATCGCGGGGGCTGAGGAAAGCATCGACGACGCCATTTATTTCGGCAGCAGGGAGAAGTCGAAGAGTTTCGAAGCTTCGGGTATCTTGGCGACTTTCATGGAGCGTCCGATTTCCTCGACGATGGCCTGCCGCGCTTCGGGCGTGGAGGTCGCCGCCTTGCTGTAGACCGGCAGAATCGTCGTGTCGTAGGAGGTCGCAGCGTCCTCGAGCGAAAGACCGAGGAATGGCGCCATGATCTTGATCGTCTCTTCCCTGTTGTTGAGAATGAACTGGTGCGCCTTGGCGTGCGCACGCATGACCGCACGCACCATATCGGGACGCTGGCGGATAACCCGGTCCGTCGTCGCGACGCCGCCTGTCAGGCCGGGAACGATATCGCCCAGAAAGCCGAGATTGACGAATTTTATATTCGGGCTTTTGAGGGCGAATTCCTTCGGCGGCGTGATGACGCCGGCATCGATCGCTCCGGCGATCAGGGACGGCGGAATGTTTTGAAATCCGATGGCGAGGAACGTCGATTTCGAGGCGTCGGCGCCCGCGTCCTTCATGGCGCGCCGGACGGCCAGGTCCTGCGAGCCTCCGACCGCGTCGATGCCGATCTTCTTGCCTTCGAGACTCTTGATGTCCTTGATGTCGCCACGCGCGTAGAGATAATACAACGGCTTGTCCACATGCACGTAGACGACCTTGATGGGTGCGCCGCTGATGGCCGCGGCCAAGGCCGAACCCGCCGACAGGCTGAAGTCGAAGTCGCCGGCGAGCATGGACTTGATGGCGACCGAACCCGTCGCCGTCGTGAATTCCGAGGTGAATCCTTCAGCCTTGTCGAAGCCCTTTTCGGTCACGATGCGCATGGGCAGTGATGTGATCGAGGGACCGAAGGTGTTGAAGCGGACGACACCAAAATCTTCCGCCGCTGCCGACGCGAGGGCGGCCGGCAGAAATGTTTGTGCAACGACGATGGCCGCCATTCCCAAGAGAGCTGATATCTTCACCGGCATTCCTTCTTCTTTCTGGCAGCCGCATGAGACGTGTCTATGCGGCGCACGTTTTGACGTTTTCAGAAAAGCGGCAGGCGTTTGGTCCGAAGCCGTCATCACGAAAAACAGAACTCGGACCCGACAAACTATATGTGTAATATTTTTGGAATAAAGCCCGTATTTTGCTCATATCTGCGCATTTGATGGGCAAAGGCGCTCTCCAGCATCATTTAAGGTCATGTTTCTGCGTGTTTCCTCTCTCTTCGGTTGCTGCCTCCCCGTATGGGGACACGGCAGAAACAGCTTCCTAGGAGATCCCAATCGACCGGCACTGGCGTATAATCGGCCTCTTGTCCCAAATTTGGGACAAAGCAGATGCCGGGTTTGGGGGACTGTTTCGTGCAGGATGAACCGGCGCGGCACTGCTCAAATTTGATGCTTTTGGGATGCGTGCGTCATGTCGGACGTTGCGAGGCACGACGAAAGAGATCGGCAAAGTCGCTGAAAACGGCGAGGAATGAATTGTGCATACACGCTGTCCCGATCGTCAGCCGCAGCCTCCTTCGCGCGCTGCGCATTTTTGCCTCCGCCGTGAAGAAAGGTCCCGTCGCATGTTTCGGATATGGGTTCCGGATTTGGATTCTCCGTCCTATTTCGTGGCCGTCGCCGCCGTCGAACTCGGATTCTTCAAGCGCGAGGGCATCGACATAGAGTTCGTCTATAAGACGACGGAGGGGCCGGAGCTCATGCGCGAAGGCAAGCTGGATTTCATCGGCGGCCCGGCCTTCGCCAGCACGCGGGCCTTTCCGGCCTGGAAAGGCGTGAAGCTGCTGTGCGCGCTGTCACAGTACTCCTATTGGTTCCTGGCTGTTCGCGCATCGCTCGATGTCAAGCGCGGGGACATGGAGGCACTCAAGGGATTGCGTATCTCCGCCGCCATGTCCTGGCCGGGGATGGGCCTTGAATTCATGTTGAAGGACGCGGGAATCGATCTCGAACGTGACAAGGTCACACTCGTTCCGCCGCCGCCGGCCTATGGTGATAAGGGGTTCATGGCCCGCAACGGCGTCGATGCCATCAAGCAGGATATCGCCGATGCCTATTGGGGCAATGGCATGCGGGTGGCGCTCGGCGAAAGCCTTGGCATCGCCAAGATGCATCTGGATCTGCGGCGCGGTGACGGTCCGCCGACCGCGCGGTTCTATAATTTCGCGGCGCTCACGACGAGCGATCGCCTAATTGAAGAGCATCCGGATGTGGCAGCGGGCGCGGTGCGCGCCATCGTCAAGACGCAGAAGGCCCTGAGGGACGACCCTTCGCTGTCGACGGGCGTCGGCCGGCGGTTGTTCCCGGCCGACGAAGCTGAACTCATCGAGGAGCTGATCCGGCGCGATGCGCCATTCTACGATGCTGCCATTTCGCAGGAGGCGGTGGACGGGCTGATGCGCTTTGCGACCGGTTACGGCCTCGTCTCCGAACCGGTGGCTTACGACGCCCTTGTGGCGACGCGGTTCAGTCCTCTTTGGAAGCCCGTCTGAAGGATCGAAAGAGAGCGCTCCGTCAGGAATTTTTCGGCGAAAGGCAGGTTGTCTGATCTGCCGGACCCTGCTTCTTCCGCCGACAGGGCCGGCTTCCGGGCTGGGGCAAGCCGCGATTTGCATCCGATCCAGCCTCTCGGCCAGGTTTGATCTACCGCAAGGTCAAAACTCCTGGCCTCGCCTATTAATGCTCAACGTCGAGTGGTTATGGCAGGTTTGATTGAGGAGCGTGAGATGATGTCCTTTATCTTGATTGCGGCGTTTCTATCCATTCCGATGTCTCTGTCGTTTCTGGCATTGATCGAGATGTCTCAAACGCAAGAAGCGAAGGTGGTGGCTCGCGATGATGATGCGATGCGGCGCCAACTGGCTAAGTCTGCGCGCCGGGCTGACCATTAGCGTAGCGTTGGGGTGAATGGCGGTCATGCGCCCGTTGCGGGTTACCTGAGTGTGTGAGGCAACGGTCTTTCCGTCTCGTTGGCATGATGGTGCGGGCTTTGACGATAACTTTCTCGCCTTTGCAGAAAACGGCCAATAAGATCGGCACGTGAGTGTCGGGAGGGACGGCAGCGCTATGGTTAAGCAGGACGTTAGGGAGCGTAAGCCCGTCAGGCTACGTTTCCATGGAGCGGCAAGGACCGTTACGGGATCCTGCTTTGCTCTGGAAACGCCAGGTGCGCGGATCCTCATTGATTGCGGCATGTTTCAGGGCTCCAGGACCGAGCGAGAGCTCAACTACCGGCCCTTTCCCTTCGTGCCGTCCGAGATCGATGCGGTCATTCTTACCCATGCCCATATCGATCACAGCGGCCTCCTGCCGAAGCTCGTGAAGGACGGATTCGGCGGCTCCGTCTTCGCGACCCAGGCAACAGTCGATCTCTGCTCGGTCATGCTGCCTGATTCAGGCCATATCCAGGAGACGGAAGTCAGGCAGCTCAACAAGCGTAACGCCCGCCGTGGTCGCTCAGAGGTCGAGCCCATCTACGACGCCGAACAAGCGACCGCGACCCTTGCCCAGTTCAGGTCGGTTCCTTATGGGGCCTGGAGTTCCATTGCAGATGGCATTCGCGCTCGTTTCTGGAACGCCGGTCATCTTCTTGGGTCTGCTTCCGTCGAAGTGGAGATCGGTGACGCGTCTGCCAGGCCGATCCGGATGCTGTTTTCAGGCGATATCGGGCCGGGTCACAAGCTTTTGCAGCCGGAGCCGGAGGCACCGAAGGATCTTGACTATGTGATCTGTGAATCGACCTATGGGGACACCGACCGTCCGGACGTTTCGCCAGCGCTTCGCGCGCAACTGCTGCGCGATGAGGTGCGGGCGGCGATGCAATCCACCGGCGCGCTCCTCATTCCATCATTTGCGGTGGAGCGAACCCAGGAACTGCTTGTCGACCTGATCGATCTGATGCAACGGGGCGAAGTACCGGACATTCCCATCTTCGTCGACTCTCCGCTTGCCACGAAGGCGAGCGGCATTTTCGAAACACATGCCGGCGAGATCGAAAACGGCGGGGCCCTGAAACGAGCCCTTCATGCCCGCAACGTGCATTTCACTGAATCGGTGGAGCAGAGCAAGGCGATCAGCCTCATCCGGAGCTTCTACATCGTCATTGCGGGAAGCGGAATGTGCGATGCCGGCCGTATCCGCTATCACCTCAAGGACTGGCTCTGGCGTGAACAGGCGACGGTGCTCCTGGTCGGCTTCCAGGCCCAGGGCACTCTCGGGCGCATTCTGCAGGACGGGGCGTCGCGCGTGCGGCTGATGGGAGAGGAAGTCGCGGTACGGGCCCGCATTCGTTCGCTCGATCTCTATTCAGGGCATGCCGACGGTCCTGAGCTTGCCGCATGGGTCGCAGCACGAAAGCCTGTGACGGGGAACATCTTTCTTACGCATGGGGAGCAAGAGCCGATCGAGAAATTGAAGGATCGCCTGGGAGCCATGGTGGGGGAGACGCCGGTCCTGATACCGACCCTGGATGAGGCCTTCGACCTGGCTGGAGGTGGAGCCCAGCCCGTCGAACCGAGCCTGCCGGGACGGATGCCGCCCGAGAGTGCCGGCCGCCGGGATTGGGACAACGAACTCTCCAAACTCATGATCGACATCAACGATGCCGTCGCGCAAGCGGCCGACGAGCGCGGCAGAAACGTGATTATCCGCCGCCTGCAACGAGCTTTGAAGCAGGAATAGGATGGACGGCTTGGCCCAATGTGAGCGGTTCACGGGGCAAGATGTGCAGGTCGAGGCAGGTTTCCCTATCGCAGGAACTCTCTGAAGCGTTGCAGCGCGAAAAAGAAGAAGATGCTTCCGATTGCCAGCAGCACAATGATCTGCGGCCAGATGGTCTCGATGCCGGCGCCGCGAAATAAGACAGCCTGTGCCAATATGACGAAGTGTGTATTCGGCGCTGCGAGCATGATGGTCTGGATGATTTCAGGCATGTTCTCGCGCGGTGTTTCGGCGCCGGAGAGCATTTGAAGCGGCAGCAGCACCATCATCAGCAGCAATCCGAACTTCGGCATCGAGCCGGCGACCGTAGCGAGGAAAATGCCCAGGCTCCCGGTTGCAAAGAGTTGCAGGGCAACCCCAACCAGAAACAGAGCGACCGAGCCCTGGACCGGAACCTTGAGCACCCCTTCCACAACGAAGCCGATAGACAAAGCGGAGGCCACAAGAACGACGAGGCCCATCGACCAGATTTTACTCACCATGATCTCGACGGGCGTGACGGGCATGACCAGAAGATGTTCGATTGTGCCATGCTCACGCTCGCGAATGAGCGCGGCGCCGGTCAGGACGATCGATAGCATCGTAATTGAGGAAATGAGCTCGGCGATGGCGCCGAACCAGCCCTTGTTGAGTTCTTGATTGAAACGCGTGCGCAGCAGGATCTCGACAGGGAGCTTCTCGGTACTTCGATAACGGTTTACGAATTCGTTGACTTCGCTCGTGACGATGGACTGCACATAGCCGCCGCCGATAAAGGCCTGAGTCATGCGGGTGGCGTCGATGTTGAGCTGGATCGTCGGCGATTTCCCGGCGAGAAGATCACGCTGGAAATTGGGCGGAATATTCAAAGCGAACGTATCGAGGCCCGCGTCCATCCGGCTGTCCATCTCCATTTGCGAAATGAGCCGTGGCCTCAGGAAATAAGGTGGATTGAACGCGGCGGCGATGCGGGCCGACACGGGCGACTGATCTTCGTCGACGATGGCGATCGCGGCCCGGTTGAGAGCCTCTGGTATCGCCTTGGACGAGGTATAGACCGAAATGGAGAACGAGAAGACCATCAGCACCATCAGGGCGGGATCGCGCGCCAGTCCTCGCAGTTCCTTGATGCCGAGGTAAAGGATGTTGGCGAGGCGCATCGTTCAGCTTGCCTGCTTCCTGAGTAAAGCTGCTCCAAGGCCTAGCAGCACGGGGACGGCGATCAGCAATGGCAGGAACTCGGCCGACAGATCACTGAAGCCCAGAGCCTTGGAGAAGGTGCCGCGCGAGATGGTGACAAAGTAGGTCGTCGGATAAATCCGCCCGATAAGAGCGCCGGCTCCCTCCAGCGAGGACACCGGATCGATGATGCCGGAAAACTGGACGGCGGGGATGAGCGTGAGGAGTGCCGTGCCGAATATGGCGGCGATCTGGCTCTTCATGAACGTTGAAATAACAAGGCCCATAGCCGTCGTGACGGTGACATAGATAAGTGCTGCGGCGCTGAACGTCAGGAAGCTCCCGGCGAAGGGTACACGGAAGACGAAGACGGCGAAGGCCGACAGCATGAAGAAGTTCAGCATGGCAAGCATGAGGTAGGGAAGCTGCTTGCCAATCAGGAATTCGAGCCGGGTGACGGGGGTGACATAAAAATTGACGATCGACCCCAGCTCTTTCTCGCGCACGATGCTGAGCGCGGCAAGCATCGCCGGTATCATCAAAAGCAAAAGCGGTATAACGCCCGGCACCATGGCCACCAGACTTTGAATATCCGGATTGTATCGATAACGGATTGCGAGCTGAAAATTGCCCAGGGTTGCGGCACTGCCGTAGAGTTCGCGCGCCTTTTGCGTCAGCCATGTCGCATGCATGCCCTGCACGTAGCCGAGCACCGTTTCCGCCCGCGCCGGCATTGCGCCATCGACCCAGGCGCCGATCTGGACGTTGCGACCGCGCGCGACGTCGCGGCCAAATCCAGGAGGAATTTCAATTGCCAGGCTCAGCTCACCATTCTGCATGCGCCGGTCCAGATCGGCATAGCTGGTGATCGGTGGCTTTTCGATGAAATAGCGCGATCCCGCTATCTGAAGCACGTAGTCGCGGCTGAGCGTCGTATCGTCACGATCCAGCACCGCAAAGGAAAGATTCTTGACATCCATGTTGATGCCATAGCCGATGACGAACATCAGCAGCAGGCTGCCGAGAACGGCGAGCGTGGCTCGGATGGGATCTCGTCGCAGCTCTAGCGCCTCGCGCTGTGTATAGGCGAACATGCGACGGGGATCGAAGAAGCGCGCCTGATGGATTTGCGGCGAGGGCGGGGTGGCGTCGGTTTCGAGGGAGGAGGTGGGCGCTGACTCCGCTGCTGGCGCAGTCTCCGTGCTGCCGATCGCCTTCTTCAGATGCACGATGAAAGCTTCTTCGAGCGTCTTTGCAGCGCAACTTTCAACGATGGCTGCTGGCTTGTCGCTGATCAGGACTTTGCCTGCATGCATGAGCGATACGCGGTCGCATAGCTCAGCCTCGTTCATGAAATGGGTGGAGACGAAGATCGTCACGTTCTGTTTGCGGGAAAGATCGGCCAGGATCTGCCAGAAGCTGTCACGCGCCACAGGATCGACGCCTGAGGTCGGCTCGTCGAGAATAAGAATATCGGGCGAGTGGATCATGGCCACTGCCAGCGAGAGGCGCTGCCGTATGCCGAGCGGCAGGCTGTCCGGCAGCGCGCCCATGAGGTCGGCAAGACCGAATTGCTGCGCCATCTCCGCGACGCGGCCCGGGATGGAATCTGCATTCATACGGAAAAGGCGGGCATGGAGTTCAAGGTTCTGCCGCACCGTCAGTTCGCTGTAGAGCGAGAAGGCCTGGCTCATATAGCCGACGCGGCGACGCACCTCCATGTCGTTGGGGTCAATCTGACGGCCAAACAGGCGTGCGGTGCCTTCGCTTGCCGGGAGAAGCCCGGTCAGCATCTTCATCGTTGTCGTCTTGCCGCAACCGTTGGAGCCGAGGAATCCGAAGATTTCGCCGCGGTTGATGCGAAAGCTGACGTCATCGACGGCCTTGAAATCGCCGAAACGCATGGAGAGATGATCGGCTTCGATGGCGATCTCGGCTTGTGCCTGACGGGGCGGAATGACAACCTGTCGATGTCCTCGCCGCTTTTCCTCGGGCAACAGATCGATAAACGCTGCTTCGAGGGTGGAGGCTCCCGTTTGCCTGAGCAAATCGCCGGGTGTGCCGGTGGCGAGCACGCGTCCGGCGTCCATGGCCACCAGCCAGTCGAACTGTGCTGCCTCCTCCATATAGGCGGTGGCCACGATGACGCTCATGCCGGCGCGGCTGGCGCGGATTTCGTTGATCAGCTCCCAGAACTGGCGCCGGGACAGCGGATCGATGCCGGTGGTCGGTTCGTCCAGGATCAACAGGTCCGGGTCGTGAATCAAGGCGCAGCAAAGACCGAGTTTTTGCTTCATGCCGCCGGAGAGATTGCCGGCAGGACGGTCGGCAAATGGCGCCAGGCCGGTGCTCTCCAGAAGCCTGCCGATGCGGCGCCGGCGCTCGTCTCTATCATGTCCGAACAGGCGGCCGAAGAAATCGATATTCTCAAACACGGAGAGCGTCGGATAAAGATTCCTGCCAAGGCCCTGCGGCATATAGGCGATGCGCGGAAACGTCGCCTTGCGGTGATCGGAGTCGGCCATATCGCCGCCGAGCACCTCGACATGCCCCTGCTGAATGACGCGAGCGCCGGCGATGATAGAAAGCAGGCTGGACTTGCCGACACCATCCGGGCCGATCAGGCCAATGATGCAGTCCGATTGCATGTCGAGTGAGACGTCGTCGATCGCGCGCGTGG
>Ga0182744_1003415_pt1 | contig 12380 bp, 9 predicted proteins | sample eDN3rd30CKraftMG_FD_128525 | JGI IMG/M metagenome (GOLD analysis project Ga0182744, IMG submission 128525) | Enriched Miracle-Growth compost microbial communities from Emeryville, California, USA - eDNA 3rd pass 30_C Kraft MG (version 2) (version 2) ...
ATCCTGCCCGACTTCATCGTCGTCGACGGCGGCGAGGGCGGCACCGGCGCGGCGCCGCTGGAGTTCACCGACCCTGTCGGCGCGCCGCTGCGCGAGGCGCTGATGCTGGTGCACAACACGCTGGTCGGGCTCGACCTGCGCGACAAGATCCGCATCGGCGCGAGCGGCAAGGTCATCACCGCGGTCGACCTCGCGCGCACGCTCGCGATCGGCGCGGACTGGTGCAACGCCGCGCGCGGCTTCATGTTCGCGCTCGGCTGCATCCAGTCGCAGAGCTGCCACACCGACCACTGCCCGACCGGCATCGCCACGCAGGACGCAGGCCGCTGGAAGAAACTCGACGTGCCCGACAAGGCGACGCGCGTGGCCAGCTTCCACCGCAACACCGTGCTCGCGCTGCGCGACCTGCTGCAGGCGGCAGGACTTTCGCATCCGCGCGAACTCGGTCCCGAACACGTGATCCGTCGCGTCTCCTCGCACGAGGTGCGTTCGCTGGCGTCGCTCTACCGTTTCCTCGAACCCGGCGAACTGCTCGGCGACCACGTGCCCGAGCATGCCGTGTTCCAACGCTTCTGGACGATCGCGCGACCGGACACGTTTGCGCCGCCCGAGGAACTCGCGGCGCGGCGGGCGAGCAAGTTGCGCTAGCGCCAATTTCGCGGACGCGCGCGAATGAGTTCGGCATCTGCGCGCAGGAGCGCGCTGCTTTGGATTTTCCGGGTTTCCGTCAGCGCCGGTAAACGGCGGACGACAAGGCCCGCAGGGGCGCGCGCACGATGCGCTGCGGGCGGTGCTGTCGGGATGTCCTTCTCTTTGGTTTCTTTCTCTTGGACAAGCAAGAGAAAGAAACCGGCCCGCAGGGATGCGGGACGAAACGCACATGGACGTGAGTCGGTTTTCGCGAAGCACTTGCCGGTACATCGAAACACCATCCCCACCCAACCCTCCCCTTGAAGGGGAGGGCTACAAGCTCTATCCATTCCTCGCACATCATCGAGGCACACACCATGATCGACCTGTACTACTGGCCCACGCCCAACGGCCACAAGATCACGCTCTTCCTCGAGGAAGCCGGACTCGACTACACGCTGCACGCGGTCGATATCGGCAAGGGCGCGCAGTTCGCGCCGGAGTTCCTCGCCATCTCGCCGAACAACAAGATGCCGGCGATTGTCGACCACGCGCCGGCCGACGGCGGCGCGCCGGTCAGCGTGTTCGAGTCGGGCGCGATCCTGCTCTACCTCGCCAACAAGACGCGCCAGTTCCTGCCCGCCGACGTGCGCGGCCACACCGTCGTCAACGAATGGCTGTTCTGGCAGATGGGCGGGCTTGGCCCGATGACCGGCCAGTACGGCCATTTCACCGTCTACGCGCCGGAGAAGATTCCGTACGCGATCGAGCGCTACACGAAGGAAGCGCTGCGCCTGCTCGGCGTACTCGACCAGCGCCTGGCCGGTCGTGCGTTCATCGCCGGCGACGACTACACGATCGCCGACATGGCCTGCCATCCGTGGATCAACCCGTACACGAAGGCACCGCTGAACATGACGCCGTTCGAGAACGTGCGCCGCTGGCACGCGGCGATCGCGGCGCGTCCGGCCACAGCCCGCGCCTACGCGCGCGGGCCGGAGGTCAATCCGCAGTCCGGCGCACCGCTCGGCGACGAGGAGAAGCGCGTGTTGTTCGGGCAAGGGCCGAGGATCGTTTGAACCTGCATTGACGAACCCTCTCCCTGCGGGATCGACGACGGTCGTCGGACCATCGGAGGGTGCCGGCAGGCGGATGAGGGAAAGGCGCAACAGGCTGTGAAGCGTAGCCAAAGTGCAACGCTCTTCCCTCATCCGCCCTTCGGGCACCTTCTCCCAAAGGGAGAAGGGACACTCAATGAACCTCGACGCCAACCGGATCGGCGAAAGCCGCATCAAACCGGCAGCTTGCGCGCGGCACGCGCGAAGCCCGGCCACGGATCGGCGCGCAGCGTCTTCGCACGGCGCAGCGCGCGTGGCAGGTCGAAATCGTGGCCGCTTTTCGTGCGGCCGAGTTCGGTCCATGTCAGCGGCATCGCCACCGGCGCGCCGGTGCGCGCGCGCAGCGACCAGCTCGCCACGCTCGTCGCGCCGCGTGTGTTGCGCAGCCAGTCGATGAAGATGCGGCCTTCGCGTTTGGCCTTGCTCGCGGTGGCGAGGTAGGTGAGCGGCTTGTGCGCGGCCATCGCTTCGGCGAATGCGCCGCAGAACGTCTTGGCCGAATTCCAGTCCGGTCCGCGCCGGATCGGCACGACGACGTGCACGCCCTTGCCGCCGGACAGGCGCGGGAAACTTTCCAGGCCTGTCTCGGCGAGCCGCGCGCGCACCTCTCGCGCCGCCGCGATCACGGCCTTCCACTCGATGTCGGGTGCGGGGTCGAGATCGAAGACGAGGCGATCGGGTTGGTCGGGTTCGTCGATGCGCGCGCCCCAGGGGTGGAATTCGAGCGTGTTCATCTGCACGAGCTCGAGTACGCCGTCGATGTCCTCGACGTAGAGATAATCGTCGGCGCCGGTCTTTTCCTTGAGCCTGACCGCATGCACGTGCGCGCCGAGCGCGCCGGCGTGGTGCTTCTGGAAGAAGCATTCCTTGCCCGCGCCGTCGGGACAGCGCATCACCGACAGCGGCCGGCGCACGAGTTCGGGCAGCATCCAGCGCGCAACCGCGCGGTAGTAGTCGGCGACATCCTGCTTGGTGATCGCGGTGTCGGGAAAGACGATGCGTTCGGGATGCGTCAGCGCGATACCGTCATCACTGCGCCGAGCCTTCTTCGCGCGTGCCGGCGTGCTGCGTGCGCGTTCGTTGCGTGCAGGCTTGCGATCACTCATGGCCAGATCCTCCACGTTCTTGTCCTCGCGCAGGCGCTGGAAACTCGCCTGGCGCAGCAGTCCTTCCTTCGCGAATCCGCGGAACGCGACTTCGACGACGAGGCGCGGCGCGACCCAACGCACCGCGCGCGCGGAAAACGGCACGTGCGCAGGCAGTTCGACGACGGGCGCATCGCGGCGCAGCGCCTCGAGCCGTTTCGTGAGCGCTTCGAGCCGGGCGTCGTCGAAGCCGCTGCCGACGCGACCGACGTAGTGCAACGCGCCGTCATCATCGACGTGTGCGAGCAGCAGCGAGCCGAAGCCGCTGCGCGAGCCTTTCGGTGCGGTATAGCCGACGACGATGAACTCGTCGCTGTGCGCGTGCTTGATCTTGAGCCAGTCGCGCGAACGCGAAGACGTGTACGCGGACGCGATGCGCTTGCTGACGATGCCTTCGAGGCCGTGGCGCGTCGCCGCCGCGAACACCTGCGCGCCGTGGCCGACGACGTGCGTGCTGAAGGCAAGCGGCGTTGCACGCGTGCGCGGGGTCGCGAGCAGGTCGGCGAGCAACGCCTTGCGCGCTTCGAGCGGCGCACGTGTGAGGTCGACGTCTTCGAGCGCGGGCAGGTCGAACAGCATGTAGCGCAGGCGCGCCTCGGCGCCTTCTTCGAGCGCGCCTTGCAGCGCGGAGAAATCGCTGCGCCCCCGCGCATCGGTCGCGATGAGTTCGCCGTCGAGCCGCGCGCCGGCGATCGGCAGCGCCTCGATCGCGGCGGCGATGCGCGGCAGGCGCGATGTCCAGTCGATGTCGTTGCGCGAGCGCAGGCGCACGACGCCGCCATCGAGATCGGCGAGCAGGCGGTAGCCGTCCCACTTGGTTTCGTGCAGCCAGTCCTCGCCCGCGGGCGGCGTGGCCTGCGGCGTGCACAGCTCGGGCGCGAAGCCCGCGCGCAGCGGCTTGTCGCGCGCGCCGTCGAGCGCGAGCGCGCGGCGGCGCCACGTGGCATCCGCCTTCGGCACGGTTCGCACAACCCTCTCGGCAGAATGGGCGGCGCCTTGGCGCCGCCGCGTTTCTTTGGTGGATGCTTTTGCTGCGCTGCGCGCCGGCGTCTTGCGCGGCTTCACCGCAGGCTTCTCGACGGAAAAGTCGTCGGCTTCCGCATCGCGTGCCGCATCGTCGCTGCGCTTGATGAGCAGCCATTGCGGCTGCTTGCCGGACAGATGCGTGCGCACGAGCGTCCAGCGTCCGCGCAGTTTTTCGCCATGCAGGACGAAATCGAGATGGCCCTTGGCGAGCGCGGCGAGCGGTTCGCCCTCGGGCGTCCAGGTGCCGTGGTCGAAGATGTCGACGTGGCCGGCGCCGTAGTGGCCTTCCGGAATGTCGCCGGCGAATGTCGCATAGGCGAGCGGATGGTCCTCGACCTGTACGGCGAGGCGCTTGTCGCCGACGCGCAGCGACGGGCCTTTCGGTACGGCCCAGCTCTTGAGCGCGCCATCGACTTCGAGGCGGAAATCGTAGTGTCGCGCGCGAGCGTGATGCAGTTGCACGACGAAGATCGGTTGTTTGGAGCGCCTTGCGCGCGCCGCCGCGTCCGGCTCCGGCGTTTCGCCGAAGCGGCGCTTGCGGACGTATTCGCGCAGGCTCATGGCACGCGGTCAGGCGCTCTTGCGGCGCTTCGGTGCGGCGCTCTTGGTGGGTGCCTTCTTCTTCTTCGCAGCGCGCTTGGCCGGCGTCCTGGCCGCCTTCGCAGTCGCACGCGAAGGCGTGCGCTGCTTGCGCGCGATGCTCTGCTTGAGCAGCGCCATGAAGTCGACGACGTTGGTCGTCGCGTTCTCGGCCAGGTGCGGTTCGGCTTCGTCCGCGTGCACGACGCCCTTCTGCTTGAGGCGCTTCTCGATGACCTCGTGCAGGCGCGCACGGAACTCGTCGTGGTAGTCGGCCGGCTTCCAGGGCCCGGCCATCGATTCGATGAGCTCGCGTGCCATCTCCAGTTCCTTCGGCGTGATGCGATAGGCGCTGGCGGCCTTGTCGGGCAGCGCGTATTCGTCGGGCGGCACGATCTCCTGCGGATAGCGCAGCAGCACGAGCACGAGCGCCTTGTCCTGCGGCATCACCGCGCACAGGTACTCGCGGCTGCGGATGACCACGCGCGCGATGCCGATCTTGCGCATCTTCGCCAGTGTCTCGCGCAGCAATACGTAGCCCTTCTCGGCCTTCTTCGCCGGCACCAGCACGTAGGGTTTCTCGTAGAACGCGGGGCCGATCGCGGTCGCGTCGACGAAAGCCTCGATCTCGACCGCTTCATGGCTCTCGGGCGCGGCGGCCTTGATGTCTTTCTCGTCGATGACGACGTAGCTGCCCTTGTCGTACTCGAAGGCCTTGACGATGTCCTTCCACGGCACTTCCTCGCCGGTTTCGCTGTTGACGCGCTCGTAGCGCACCGGCTTGTTGTTGCGGCTGTCGAGCATGCGGAAGCTGACATCGGTGCGCCGCTCGCCCGGCATGAGCTGGATCGGCACGTTGAGCAGGCCGAAGGACAGGGTGCCACTCCAGATCGGACGCGCCATGGCGAGGACTCCGCGGCAAGGGAGTCGTCACGATACGCCGCGTTGCCTTGACGCGCACAGCGCGCGCCAGCGTCGGTTCAGTCGCGCATCAGCGTCGATTTGCCGAACAGGCTCTCGACGAGATCGACCGCGACCAACGCGGTCTGGTTGCGCGTGTCGAGCGCGGGATTGAGCTCCATGATGTCGAGCGAACCCATGCGCCCGCTGTCGGCGATCATCTCCATGCACAGCTGCGCCTCGCGATAGGTCGGGCCGCCCGGAATCGTCGTGCCGACGCCGGGCGCGATCGACGGATCGAGGAAATCGACGTCGAAGCTCACGTGCAGGTGGTCGTTTTCGCCGAGGTTGGCGAGCGCTTCCTCCATGACGCGGCGCATGCCTACCTCGTCGATGTAGCGCATGTCGTAGATGTCGAGGCCGACGTCGTGGACGAGCTTCTTCTCGTCCGCGTCCACGGAACGGATGCCGATCTGGCGGATCTGTCCCGGCGAGATCCGCGGCGCATCGCCGCCGAGTTCGGTCAGCGCATCGGGGCCGAAGCCGCACAGGCACGCCACCGGCATGCCGTGGATGTTGCCCGAAGGCGTGATCGAGGCGGTGTTGAAATCGGCGTGCGCATCGAGCCAGAGCACGACGAGTTGCTTGCCCTGCTCGCGGCAATGGCGAGCGACCGCGGCGATCGAACCGATCGCCAGGCAATGGTCGCCGCCGAGCAGGATCGGCACGCGGCCCTGCGCGAGTTCCGCGCCGACCGCGTCCATGACCGCGCGGTTCCAGGCGACGACGCCGTCGAGATGGCGGTAGCCGTCGCGCGGCGGCAACCACGGGTTGAACGGTCCGCTGAGGTTGCCGCGATCGATCACGTCGAGTCCGCGCGCGGCAAGCGCCGGACCGAGCCCGGCGACGCGCAGCGCCTCCGGCCCCATCGACGCGCCGCGATGGCCGGCGCCGATGTCGGTCGGTGCGCCGATCAGTGAGACAGTGGTTTTTGCTTGCATCGACGGACTCCTGCCGCGCACGCGAAGGCGCCGCTAAAGCCGCCTATTCTCGGGGAAATCCGCCGATGCGTCATCCGCGGCGGCGGGGCTGCGCGGAAACCTCAGCGTTGCGTCTGCGCCGCGTCGATCGCGGCGAGCAGCGCGCGCACCGCGTCGTCGAGCCGTGCGGTGTCGCCGGGCGCGTGCGGCAGGCTGGCGACGAGGCGATCGAGCGCGCTCGCGCTGGCCCCGAGTTCGTCGTATCCATAGGAGCCGGCCGAGCCGGCGAGGCGATGCGCCTGCGTCGCCAGCTCGCGCAGGTACGCCGGCGCATCGTCCGACGCGCGCCATGCCTGCCACGCCGCGAGCAGCGCGGCGCGCTTGTCGGGGAGCGAAGCGGCGTAACGTGTGCGCAAGGCTTCCATTCGCGGATCGTCGTGGATCAACGTGGCATCGTCTTTCACGGCAAGAGCGGCGACTATAGGCGCGCCCTGCGTGACCGAAAGTGTACTAGTGCAACGCGTCACGATGTTTCACGCCGCCGCGCTATGCTGCCGGCGAGACGCATCCGATCATTCGCGCCCGCACTTCTTTTCCATCGAGGACACCGCCATGACCGACCTGACCCACCAGGTGCTCAGCCATCTCGACCCCGCCAGCATCGAGGCGATCGCGAGCCAGCTCGGCATCGACCCCGCGCAGGCTGAAGCCGCGATCCAGCAGGCCGTGCCCGTCGTCGTCGGCGGCCTCGCGCGCAACGCGTCCACCGACGCCGGCGCGAATGCGCTGAACAACGCCGCGGCCGACCATGCCGGCGGCGACATCGGTTCGATCCTCGGCAGCGTGCTCGGCGGCGGCGGCCAGGGTGGCGCGATCCTCGGCCACATCTTCGGCAACCGTCAGGGCCAGGCCGCGCAGCAGGTCGGCCAGGCCAGCGGCATCGGCGCCGACAACGCCGGCGCGCTGCTGTCCATGCTCGCGCCCGTGGTCATGGGCGTGCTCGGCAACATGACGCAGCGCCAGGGCATGAGTTCCGGCGGTCTCGGCGACATGCTCGGCCGCGAAATGCAGAGCCTCGGCCAAGGCGCGCACGGCGGCCTGCTCGGCTCGATCCTCGATCAGGACGGCGACGGCCAGTTCGGCCTCTCCGACGTGCTGAAAATGGGTTCGCAGATGCTGGGTGGGCGCGGCCGCGCCTGAGGGATTTTTGCCGAACGGATTCGGCAAGTGGCAACGCGACTGCCTGTGGCCCCGGCAGGGGAGGCAGGGGCGCTTTTCGACGCTCGACGTCGGCACGTCGACCGGATCAAGCCGCGCAGCGGCGACTGCGCCGCAGGAGCGGCGCGAACGGCAGGGCCGAGTCCGAAGAACCGAAGGGCCAGGATGTCCGAAGTCATCCGGCTTCGCCTTGATCCGCCCTACGATTGCGCCTGAATGACCGAGCGGTAACCTGCGACGGTCGCATCGATGCAGCGCGTCCAAGTGAACGCGCGCGCATGGGCGATGCCGCGCGTCGTCGCCTGCGTGCGCCAGTGCTCGTCTTCGAGCAGGCGCACGAGTCCATCGCGCAGCGCATCCTCGTCGAGTGGATTTACGCAGAGCGCGACCTCGCCCGCCTCGTCGCGCGCGATCTCTTCGAGCGAGGAACCGCGCGAAGTCAACGCGGGCACGCCGCTGGCGAGCGCTTCGAGCACGGGCAGGCCAAAGCCCTCGTAGAGCGAAGGAAACGCGAACGCGAACGCGCCGGCGTAGAGCGCGGGCAGCTCGGCTTCGTCGACGTAGCCGAGCCGGCGTGCTTCGCCGCGCGATTCCAGAGGTGCGATCGCGCGTTCGAGCTCGTCGTTGAGCCAGCCGCGGCCGCCGGCGATGACGAGCGGATGGCGCGCGCGCATGGCCGCGGGCAAGCCCGCGTACGCGCGTGCGAGACGCGCGAGATTCTTGCGCGGTTCCTGCGTGGCGACGACGAGCAGGTAAGCGCTGTCGGCGAGACGGTGTTTGGCCAGCGTCGGCAGGATGTCGTGGCGCGAACGCGGCCGGTACGCCGCATCGACGCCGAGCGGCACGACGCGGATGCGTTCGCGCGGGTAGGCGAAAACGTCCACGATTTCGCCGGCGACGAATTCCGAATCGGTCAGCACGAGGTTCGCGCGCTCGAGCGTGCGCGCCATGTGCCGGTTCATGAACGTCACGCGCTCGACGGGATGGGCTTGCGGATAGCGGATCCACGACAGGTCGTGCACCGTCGTCGCCGTCGGCCCGTCGAACGGCATCAGGATGTAGTTCGGCGTGTGCAGCAGGTAGTCGCGCATGCGCCGCGCATGCCAGCGGAACAGCGCGCCGCGCAGGCGCACGCTCAATTCCAGCGCCTGCGTCTTGAACGGCACGCGCTTGCGCGCCTTGGCAAAGGGCGCATTCGCGGCCAGCGCCGCGTCGGCGTCATCGATCCACTGGTGGATCGAATACAGTTTCAGGTCTTCGATCGCGGCATGGTTCTCCAGGCCGCGCGCGAGTTCGAACGCATAGCGGCCGATGCCGGTCAGCGGCGGCATGATCGCGTCCGCGTTGAGGATGACGCGGACGGGCTTCATGCGGCGCGCTCGCGCGCGAGATCGGCCTCGACCATCGTGCGCGCGAGCGCCGCGAGATCGAGGCTCGGCGCGAAGCCGAGCGCGCGACGTGCCCTGGCCGCGTCGCCGACGAGCAGCGGCGCGTCGAACGGACGCAGCAGCGTGGCGTCGACGCGCACGCGAACCGTGCCGCTGCCGCGCTCGACGCCGACCTCGTCCGCGCCCTCGCCGCGCCATTCGAGCGCGATGCCAACCGCGGCGAACGCGGCTGTCGCGAAATCGCGGATGCTCGCGGCATGGCCGGTCGCGAGCACGAAATCACCCGGGTTTTCCTGCGCCGCCATCGCCGCCATCGCCGCGACGAAATCGGGGGCGTAGCCGAAGTCGCGGCGCGCATCGAGGTTGCCGAGCAGGACTTCGCAGTCCAGTTCAAGCGCGATGCGCGCGACGCTGCGGCTGATCTTGCGCGTGACGAAGGCTTCGTCGCGCAAGGTCGACTCGTGGTTGAACAGGATCGCGCTCGACGCGTGCAAACCGTAGCTCGCGCGCCATGCGCCGACCGCGGCGTGCGCGAGCAACTTGGAAACGCCGTACGGTGTGCGCGCGGCGAGCGGCGTTGATTCATTTTGCGGCGCGCGTTCGGGCGCACCGAAGATTTCCGCGCTCGAGGCGAGCACGAAATGCGCATGCGGCGCGTGTGCACGCAATGCTTCGAGCAGGTTCAACGTGCTCGCGCCATTCGCGTCGATGCTGCCGCGCGGATCGCGGAACGACTCGGCGACACGCGACTGGCCGGCGAGGTGGAACACGGCGTCGGGCTTCAGCGTCCCGATCAAATCCGCGCAAGCCGCCGCGTCGACCGGATCGAGTTCGACGAAACGCAAGCGCGCGTGCGCGGCGATGCCGAGCTCGCGCAAGCGCCAATCGTCGAACGCGCGATGCGGACGATGCGAGCCAGTCACGGCGATGCCGCGTCCGAGCAGATGCGCGGCAAGCAGCGCGCCGTCCTGGCCGCCGACGCCGGTTACGAGCGCGTTGCGCAGCTGAAAACTCATGCGTCCTCCGTGAAGCTGCGCAACGCGCGTTCGCTGGGTGCGAGCGCTTCGCGTGCGGTCGCGGCGAACGGCGCCGCGACTTCGACGATCGGAATGTCGAGCAGGCGGCAGAGGATTTCCGCGGCCGATTCCTTGCGCTCGGCGACGACGAGGCGTTCGATCGCGAACACCTGCAGCCAGTCCCACAGCGCGCGATACGACGGTTCGGGATCGTGCGCCTGCCACGTGTTCGCGGCGATCACGCGGCCCCCTTGCACGAGTTCGTTCTCGCTGCCGTTCGCTTGCAGGTTCCACACTTCCGCATCGGGCCACGCGGGCGCGCCGGCGCCGACCCAGAGCAGGCGCGGCTTCGGCACACCGTCGCCCGCATGCGCGAAGGCGCGGCGCACGCGCCAGTCGAGCACGCGGCGTTCGAACGAGAACAGCGTGCGGCCGACGTCGTCTTCATAGTTCGGCCAGCGTTCGCGCAACACCGCCATGCCCGCGCGGCCGAGCGCGGCGCGGCGCTCGGCGCCGAAACTCGCGCTGCGCGCGTGGCCGACGTGGACGTTGCCGGCGATGACGTGGCGCAAACCGTGGTGCGCGGCGCGCTGGCAGAAATCGTTCTCCTCGCCGTAGCCCTGCGGGAAGGCGGCTTCGTCGAGCACGCCGATCGCATCGATCACGCTGCGCCGGATGTACAGGCAGAAGCCGTTGCCGGTCGGCAGTTCGGGATAGGCGAGTCCCGACTGCTGCCACAGCGCGCGCGTCGTGTCGTCGAACGACCACGCGTTCGGTCGCGCGTTTTCGCGTTCGAGCTCGGGCACGGAAAACGCGCCCGCGTTGTCCGACACCGCGGTCGCGGTGGCGACGAGCGCGTCGCTGTACGCGGCGCGGCGCAGGCCTTGCAGCCAGTTCGGGCCGACCTGCGCATCGGCGTTGAGCAGCACGACATCAGCCGTGCCGGCGGCGGCGATGCCGCGGTTCGCGGTCGCGGTGAAGCCGCGGTTGGTTTCGTTGCGCAGCACGCGGACGCGCGGCAGGTGCGCGTAGCGTGCGAGCAGCGGCGCGACCGCGGCATCGTCGCTGGCATCGTCGATGACGATGAGCTGCGTCTTGCCGAAGCTGTGCGCGAGCACGCTGTCGAGGCAGCGCGCGACGAGGTCGGGCGCGTTGAACACGGGTACGACGATGGCGACGTCGGGCGCCGCGGCGTCGGTGCCGAACGGCATCGGTTTCGCGCCGGCGGCGATCCAGCGCGGAGACGCCGCGCGCGGTGCCGCGGCTTCGGCATTCGCCTGTCCGGGCAGCAGGCGCAACGGCGCGGCGGCGAGTTTCGCGCCATCGCGCGACGCGCGCGGCATCGCGTCGACGCCGGCTCGGCCGTTCGGCGGAAACGCGAAATCGAAACGCGCGATGCCGTCGTCGTCGCAGGACGCTTCGGCGAAGAAACTGCCGTCGAGATCGAGCGCGATATGTGTCGTGCCGCGTTGCGCGCGCAGCGCCAGCGTCGTGCCGTTCCATTTCGCGGCGAGCAACGGCGCGATCGGCGCAAAACGCGGTGTGCGGCGCAGGAAACCGAACATCACGCGGCGCCGCGCAGCGCGCGTTCGTCGCGCGCGTCGAGGATGCTGCGGTCGGCAATCGCGGCTTGCAGCACGCGTTGCGATGGCGTCATCGCCGCTGCGAATGAAGACGGCTTGCGCGCTTGCGGCTCGATCCAGTCGAGCACGGCGTCGTCGCCGGGCCAGGCGATGCCTTCGATGCCGAGCGCCATCAGATCGGAGAACAGCGTGCGCGCGGCGCGCAGCGGTTCGGCGCACAGTGCGTCGTAATCGACGAGCACGCGCGGCCAGCCCGCGCTCGCCGCGAACGCGTCGCGCGTGTAGCGCTCCCACAGCGCGAGCGCGTCATCGCCGCGCATGTCGTCGCGTGCGGCGAGCGAGGCGGCGACGGCTTGCGCATCGCGCACGACGTGCACGAACACGGGCCGCGTCAGCAGCGGCAGCAGCTCGCGCGCGACAAGGCACAGGCGCGGCTCCTTGATGAGCCATGGGCGCTGTGCGTCGAATTCGTCGATGAGTGCGCCGACGTCGCGGCGGAAGGCGTCGATCGCGTTGGCGGGCGCGTGCGTCGGCGGCTGCTTCCAGTCGCCGCCCGCCGCGGCGAGGCGGCGCAGGCAGGCGCCGTGCAGGCGGCCGGATTCGTAGTGGCCTTTCGGGTTGTCGGGGCCGATGAGCAAATCATCGGCCGGGCCGGCGTGGACGCCGAATCGCGCGAGCAGCCCGGCGACGCTCGACGTGCCCGAGCGGTGCATGCCGAGCACGACGATCTGTCCGCTCGGCGCGCGTGCGAGATCGACGGGCCGATGCGGCGCGGGTTTCGCGCGCGGCGGTGCGAG
>Ga0182744_1003416_pt1 | contig 12377 bp, 13 predicted proteins | sample eDN3rd30CKraftMG_FD_128525 | JGI IMG/M metagenome (GOLD analysis project Ga0182744, IMG submission 128525) | Enriched Miracle-Growth compost microbial communities from Emeryville, California, USA - eDNA 3rd pass 30_C Kraft MG (version 2) (version 2) ...
AATGGGGCCGCATCGTCAACATCGCCTCCAACACATTGGGCTCGGTCGCGCCCAATCATGTCGACTACATCGCCAGCAAGGGCGGCGTCGTCGGCTTCACCCGGGCGCTCGCCAGCGAAGTCGGCGTCGACGGCATTACTGTGAACGCGGTATCGCCCGGACTGACACGCACGCCCGGAACGCTCGAAGGCCAGTTCCGCCCGCGCGGCCTGCCCATCGAGGAGGCCTTCGATCTGGTTTCGAAAACCCAGGCGATCAAGCGCCATCAGACGCCCGACGATCTCGTCGGCGTCGTCGCCTTCCTCACCAGCGACGATGCCGCCTTCATGAGCGGACAGACCCTGGTGGTCGACGGCGGACTTGTAAGAGTCTGACCGTCCGCAAACCTAATCGCCCAGTTCGCCCTCGGGTACAAACGCGCCGTCATCGCGGATCGAGCCGCGCGACGGCGCGCGCGACGAGGGCAGGGCAATCGGCGCGCCCGCATCGAGCGAACCCATGCGGCTGATGCTGCGCGAGGACATTGGCGGAAGAACAGCGGGAGGAAGCGGGGCTGCCGACAGCGGGTTCGATGCGATTTGAGCGCCCGGTCGCGGCGCATCGTAGGGACGGCGCGCCAGCGCCAGGGCGTTGCGTTCCATCGGAGTGGCGCGCGAGACATCGAGTTCCGGCTCCAGCTCCGGCGGATCGGGCAGGTTATCCCTGCGCGGTGGCGGCGCGATGTCCTTGATCACCGGACGGCAATAGCGGCGCAGGCCGCGCGAGGTCGAGCCGTGCATGGCGAGGTCGACGTGAATGTGGTTGTAGTGCAGGGCGTTGGCGCCCGGCCCCAGCACGGTGGTGAAGAATTCGCAGGCGCCCGCATGCACTTCGCGCAGGAACGCCTGTTCCTGTTCGTCGCCCCGTGTCCAGCCCTGCACGACGGTGATCTTGCGGCCATCGGCAAGACGGAAGCCGCCGATGTCCATGGCATTGCCGAACGCATGTTCGGAGAGCTTGCCGCCGGCCTGGTTGTTGATCGCCCGGCAACTGAACGTGCCCATGGAATCGATCTGTGCGACTTTCTGGCCGAAGCGGGCGAGCGCCGCCGGCTGCACAACGGCCTCGACCCACTGATCGAGCGCTTCGGTCATCGGGCAGCCGATCGTCTGGGTTGAATTGAGCATCACGGTACCGCCCGCCAGCGCCGTCACCCTGAACGGCTGGGTCAGGCCGCAGATTCCAGGCCCGTCGATGGACCTGGCCATTTGCACGTAGGCGGTGATTGGGACCTTGCGGCGCGCCAGGCATGCCTTCTCGGCCTGTTCGCGCCAGGCGGGCCGTTGCGGGCGTTCAAAAACGCCGCAACCAGAGATCGTCCCCAGCATGGCTGCAAGAACGAGATATGGCAGAATGCTACGCGCCATTCCTTAGAAATGCGCATAATTCGTTAAGCGGCGTTAAACGATGACGGTTAACGAATTGCGCAATGCCGCTTTGTCTCATCGTGTTGCGACGAGGCTACGGATTGGAGCCGGGAATTTTAATCTCTGTCCGCTCGAAACTCAGAAAATGGTTCCCTCCGAAATGGCTTGCCAAAAGCCGGCGGAAAGCTAATCTTGATAATGTTGATCAGATTAGTAGGAATTAGTCATCATGTCAGACGAAGCCAAGCTTTTTACCTTCTCGATCGCCCCGAATGGCCCGGTTTTCGATCTCCCGCTTTATGTCGCCCAGGAAGAGGGAATCTTCGAAAAGTTCGGCCTGAAGGTGGAATTCGCCAAGACGTTCAATCCTCGCGATTCGTTCCAAGACCCCTTCCAGCGCCAGAAGGAAGCGCTTTACGAGGCGGGCAAGGCTAACGCCTACAACCTGTGTGAATGGGCCGGTCTCGACCGTTCCGAAAAAAGCGGCCGCGGCAGCCGCGTGTTCAGCCTGCGGCCTGCCGTCGCCGCCCAGGCGCTCGTCACCTTCGATGAGGAAATCCAGGAGCCGCGCGATCTCGAAGGCGTCGCCATCGGCATCAATGAGCTGACGGGTTCGCACTACACGACCCTGCAACTGCTCGAAGGCGCCATTCCGCGCGAGGGCATCATCGTCGAGCACGCGGGCTCGCCGCACATTCGTTACGAGGCGCTCAAGGCCGGCAAGATCAAGGTCATCGCGGTGATGGAACCGTTCATCAGCCTGGCGCTGAAGGAAGGCGCCCATATCGTCGCCGTGAACTACTATCGCGGCTCGGAAGTCATCTCGCCGGATGTGCCGGAGCCATACCGCAAGGCCTATGTCGCTGCGGTGAACGAGGCCGCCGACCGCATCCGCAAGGACTTCGACAAGTACAAGCACTACATCGTCAAGCAGGTCGAGGGCCGCCTCGCGCCGGATGAACTCGCCTCGCATTTCGTCCACTACACCCATTCGAAGCCGCTCGACGAGAAGCGTTTCGAATACACCTATAGCTGGATGGAATCGTGGCACCTGACGCCGGGCACCAGCACTTACACCGCGCTCGTTGCCTGAGGCGGATCAAATGACACGCAATCAACAGGAGTTGAGCCGGCGGCAGTTTGCCGCCGGTGTCGGGGGACTCGCGCTCGCTGCGGCGCCGGGCATTCCCTCTCTGGCGCATGCCGCCGGCGCGCGCCGCGCCCGTCTCAGCAAGTCCGGCCCCGGCACTGCGGGCACCTTGCAGGACGGCATGATGGCCAAATTCCCCGAACTGGTGAAAGACCTCGACATCGAATGGGTCGATGGCGATCCCGGCCAGCTGCAGGTCTTTATCCTGTCGGGCGCGCTCGATTCAGGCCCGTTCGGCGCCCTCGGCCTTGCAGAAGCGGCTCAGAAGAATGTCGACCTTGTGATGTTCGGCCCGCGCCTGAACAATCACGGATCGTGGATCGTGCGGGCCGACAGCCCTTACAGGCATCCCGCCGATCTCAAGGGCAAGCGCATCGCCACGCAATTGCCGACCAGCGACACCTATCGTCATGCCCGCATGGCGGCGGCGCTTCACAAGCTCGATCTGCAGAAGGACTATCAGGTCATCTTCGGATCGTCGGTCGCCAATATCGCGTTGTTCAATCGCGGCGACGTGGAAGCCGTGATCGCCATCGAGCCGACATCGACGCGGCTGATCGCGCAGGGCCATCGCGAGATCGCCCGCGTCGCCGACCTATGGAAGGAGGCGACCGGCGATACCGCGCCATTGTCTCTCGTCACTTGTGCGGCAACGCGCACCTGGGTCGAGAAGAATCCCGAGACCTCGCGACTTGTCGGCCGGCTGGCGCTGGAGACCAACAGGCGCTTCGTCACCGACCCATCCGTCGTACGCGATCCGGTGATCTATCGCCCCATGGGCTTCAAGGACACCGACACGGCCGTTATCGATCTTCTGGTCGAGCGTCTGCCGCGCGTTTATGCAACCGAATGGAACAAGGCCGTATTCGATGGTTTCGATCGACAGCTTGAAGTCGCGCTCTCCCTCGGCATCATCGAGAAGAAGCCGCAGAAGCGCTACATTCAGGAGCTCTGAACCGTTCCAGCCGAGCCTCATCCTGCTGCCAGCGCTGTTCCTAGTCCTGCTCGCCATCGGTTGGGAGCTGATGGCGCGTTCGCTCGCCAATCCGCTGGTGCCGCATGTCGGCGAGATCGGCAGCGAACTCGCGCGGATTTTTTCCGATGGCTCCTTCCTGAGGCAGCTACAGGTCACGCTTGGTCGCGTGGCGCTCGGTTTCGTCTTCGCTTTCGCCGTGTCGCTTGCGGTTGGCATCGCCATGGGGCGCAACAGATATGTCCGTCAGTTCGCCGAGCCGGCGGTGCTCATCGGCCTCACCGTGCCGGGTCTCGTATGGGCCCTGCTGTGCGTGATTTGGTTCGGCATTTCGCTCACCACATCGACGGTTGCCGTGGCCCTCAGCCTGGCGCCGCCGCTGACGCTCAGCATCGCCCAGGGCGTCAAGACGGTGAGCGCGGAATTGCAGGAGATCGCCGCCGTCTATCAATTGTCGCAGCGCGCACGCCTGCGCTTCCTCTGGCTGCCGACGCTCACGCCGTTCCTGCTCAACGGTATCCGTATCGGCCTGTCGATGGCGTGGAAAGTCATCGTGCTGGTCGAGATTTTCGGCCTGTCGAGCGGCGTCGGCTACCGGCTCAATGTCGAATACAGCTCGATGAACGTCGCCGGCGTGCTCGCCTGGACCATCGGTTTTGCCGCCGTCATGGCTTTCCTCGAATACGGCTTCATCGGCGGTCTGGAGCGCAGGCTGACGCGCTGGCGCCGCGTCGCTTCGGTCTAGCAGGCAAACATCATGTCGCTTCTCGCCATCGAAAACGTCTCCAAGCACTTTGAGTCTTCTTCCGGCCTCGTCACGGCGCTCGACAATGTCTCGTTGTCGCTCGATGCCAGCGAATTCGTCGGCATCGTCGGGCGCTCCGGCTGCGGCAAGTCCACCTTGCTGCGGCTGATCGGCGGCCTGGAACCAGAGTTCGACGGGCATATCCGCTTCGAGGGCCAGGATGTCAGCGCGCCAGGGCTCGATCGCGGCATCGTGTTTCAGGAGCACCGGCTGTTTCCCTGGCTGACGATCAGCCAGAACGTGGAGATCAGCGTGCATGAAGCGCCCGTGCCTTCGCCGGAGAAGCGCCGCCGTGTCGCCGAGAACATCGACCTCGTCGGCCTTGAAGGATTCGAGGACGCTTTTCCGCATCAGCTCTCCGGTGGCATGCTACAGCGCGCCGCCATCGCCCGCGCGCTGACGGCGCGGCCGCGACTGCTCTTGCTGGATGAGCCGTTCGGTGCGCTCGATGCCTTCAACAAGATCTATCTGCAGCAGGAATTGCAGCGCATCTGGACGCAGCAGAACATTCCGATGATCCTTGTGACGCACGATCTCGAGGAAGCGATTTTCTTGTGCGACCGCATCGTCGTTCTGTCGCCGCGGCCGGGCCGCATCCAGACTATCGTCGATGTCGATCTGCCACGCCCGCGCGATCGCACCTCGCCGTCCTTCACCGCCATTCGCAAGCAATTGCTGGAAGAGCTGGGGTTTGCGCTGGCTCAAGCGCCTTTCGGTGTGCAGCATTAATCGAGAAGCTCTCATCCTGAAGGAGGCGCGTAGCGCCGTCTCGAAGGATGGGGGCGTCAGGCCACAGCCTTTCAGCACAGAATAGCTACTGCGCGGAAAGATAGGTGCTATCGCCCCCGTCCTTCGAGACGCAGCGCTGCGCGCTGCTCCTCAGCATGAGGGCTTCTGTGAGCTTTTGCTACGCAGCCGGCAAGGTCAGCAACCCCGCATCGCCCGTCTCAAGCCCGAACAGCAGCCGCTTGCCCTCTTTATCCCAGGCCAGCGCCGACACCGGCGCGCGCGGGCGGTTGCGGGCATCGACCTCGTCGGTCTCTTCCAGGCCCTTGCGCACCAGCAGTTCGGCATTGTCGGTGGTCCGGCACAGCAGCACCCAGCCGTCGTCATAGCCGAGCGCGACGATCGGCAGGCTCGGATGAAAGGCGACGCGCGAGACGCGCGCCGGGCGCACGCCGCATTCGCGCGGTGCCTTGCCCATCGGTCCGTCCTTCGACTGGAAAGGCCAGATGACGCAGGCGTCGGCGCCCGATGTCGCCAGCCATTGCCCATCGGCCGACCAGGAGAACGAGCGCGTCTTGGCCGGATAGCCGGTCATGCGCATGTCCTTCTTGTCGGCGATGCGCCAGCCGTGCAGGGCGTTCTCCTGCATGGCGGTGACGCAGAACAGGCCGTCCGGCGAAATGGTGATGTCGAGATGCGAACCGGACCATTTGAGCACATCGGGGTCCGCCGCCGTATTGGGAAACCAGAGGCTGGCGCCGTTGTAATGCGACATGGCGAGGCGATAGCCCTTCGGCAGGAACGCGAGGCCGCGCACGCCGGACGGCGCCACATAACTCTTGACCACGCCTTTGGCATCGCGCGCGCGCACGTCCTTGCCGGCCGACCAGGCCACCGCGCCGTCGTCGCGCACGGCCAGCGCATCGATCCACTTGTTCTTCTCGTGGCCGAGTTCGCTGGTCGCGCCGTCGGCAAGCGTCACCACCACGCGGCCATCGTCGCCGCCGGTGACGATGCGGTCGCTCAGCGCCGCGGCCACCAGCACCGCCCCCTCCGGGTGGGAAATGATCCGCTGGCTGTTGTCGGCAAACAGCAAGGTGCCGTCGGCCAGGGCCAGAACCGGGCGCTTGCCGATGAAGGCGGCGGCAATGGCCTGGGCGCCGGCCTCGATGGGCGCGACATGGCTGGTCAGGGACTGATCGTAGTTGGTGTTCATCGCAATATCGGGCCTTGAGATTGGCGTCGGACGATCAGAGATCGTCTTCGGAGAGAATTTCGTCCGCATCCGTGGCCGGATAGCAGGTCGCCGTCAACTCCACCTGTGCATCGGCGAGCACGGCGAGAAACTCCGGCGGAAACGTCACGGCCCAGCTTGCGGCCTTCGGATCGACGGAAAGCCCGATGTCGAGCCCCAGCCGCACCGCGACCATGCCGTCCTGGAACGGCGCCTTTTCGCCGGTCAGTAAGCGGTCGAGCCGCGAGCCAAGTCGGTGGCAGAGGTCGCTGACGTTGAGGTCGGGCTCTTTCGGCGACAGGTCGTAGAAGAACGTCCGCGCGCCGTCGCGGCCATCGAGGGTCCTGATCGGCGCTTTCGGCAGCAGCGGCGGCGCGGCCGTCCAGCCGCGCACGTCCACCCTCAGCACCACGCCGATGACCAGCGGTTGCGCCGCCGCCAAGGCCGCGGCCTTTCCGTCAGGCCTTGCAGGCCATGAAGCCTTCGCGCAGCTCGTCCTCCTTGAGGTGGCGGCCGATGAAGACGATCTTCGATTCGCGTTTCTCGCCGTCCTTCCAGTCGCGCTGCAGGTCGCCGTCGAGGATCATGTGCACGCCCTGGAAGACGAAGCGCTTCGGCTCGCCCTTGAACGCCAGGATGCCCTTCGAGCGCAGGATGCTGGGGCCTTCCTTCTGGGTGATGTGGTTGATCCACGGCATGAAGCGGTGTGGATCGACATCGCCGTCGATGCGCATGGCGAGCGATTGCATCTCCTCGTCGTGATAGTGCTTCAGGCCGTGCCCGTGATCGTGATCATGACCGTGATGATGGTGGTCGTGATCATGATCGTGGTCGTGATCGTCGACCTCGAGGAAGTCCGGCTCGATCTCGAGAATACGGTCGAGTTCGAAAGCATTGCGGCCGAGCACGGCGTCGAGTGGCACGTTGCAGCGCGAGGTCTTGTGCAGCTTGGCATAGGGGTTGATGGCGCGGATGCGTGCTTCCACTTCGCGCATTTCCTCGGGGCTCACCAGATCCTGCTTGTTGAGGATGATGACATCGGCGAAGGCGATCTGGCTCTTGGCCTCCGGCGCGTCCTTCAGCCGGTCGGCCAGCCATTTGGCGTCGGCGACGGTGACGACGGCATCGAGCCGCGCCTGGTCCTGCACGTCCTGGTCGACGAAGAAGGTCTGCGCCACGGGAGCCGGGTCGGCGAGGCCGGTCGTCTCGATCAGGATGGCGTCGAACTTGCCCTTGCGCTTCATCAGCCCCTCGATGATGCGGATGAGGTCGCCGCGCACGGTGCAGCAGATGCAGCCGTTGTTCATCTCGAAGACTTCCTCGTCGGCGCCGATGACGAGGTCGTTGTCGATGCCGATTTCGCCGAACTCGTTGACGATGACCGCGAACTTGTGGCCGTGGTCCTCGGTGAGGATGCGGTTGAGCAGGGTGGTCTTGCCCGCGCCCAGATAGCCGGTGAGCAGGGTGACGGGGATTTTTTCGGACGCTTCGGACATGCCAGACTCCGGTTGAAACTCTCTCGTGCCGCCGAGGGCGGCCGTCGTGCGCCGGCTGTCTATACGCCAAGCGCCTTGGTCAATTCCCTTATATTGTGTCTGACCATGTCGATGTAAGTCCCCGCCGGCCCGTCAGGCGGCGAAAGCGAGTCCGAATAGAGCGTGCCGCCGATCTTCGCCCCGGTTTCCTGGGCGATCCGCTCGGACAGGCGCGGATCGGAGATGTTTTCGACGAAAACGGCGGGAATCTTCTCCTGCCTGATCTGGCGGATGATGCGCGCCACGTCCTGGGCCGAGGCCTCGCTGTCGGTCGAAATGCCCTGCGGCGAGATCAATTGCAGGCCGTAGGCGGCGCCGAAATAGCCGAAGGCGTCGTGGCTGGTGATGATTCGCCGCCGCTCCGGCGGGATTTTCGCCATCGCCTCGCGCACCTCCTGCTCCAGCCCGTCGAGCTTGCCCAGATAGGCCTGCGCATTGGCCCGGTAGGTCTCGGCGCCGGCAGGATCGGCCTTCGCCAGCGCATCGCGCACATTGGCCACATAGATTTTCGCATTCGCGATGTCCTGCCAGGCATGCGGATCCGGGGCGGTCAGGCCGTGGCCGGGGTGGTGGTCGATCATGGTCAGGGGCTTGATGCCGGTCGTCGCGGTGATGACGGCGGCCTTGGCGCCGGAAGAGCGCACCAGCCGGTCCATCCAGCCCTCGAAGCGGATGCCGTTGACGAAGATCACTCTGGCGGCGGCGAGCTTGCGGGAATCGCTCGGCGTCGGCGAGTAGACATGGGCGTCGCCGCCCGGCTGCACCAGCACGTCGAGCTTGATCCGGTCGCCGCCGACCTGGCGGACGAAATCGCCGAGGATGGAGAAGGAGGCCACCACCGGCAGTTTGTCGGGCGCTTTGGTCTGGGCCTGGGGCTGCGTCTGCGCCAGTGCCGGGGAGAGGGATGCGGCCATCAGAAGACATGCTATAACATTACGTAGCTTGACCATGAGATGTCCTGTTCGATCCTTCGTTCAGGCTTCGAGGTGGCGGCCGCGGGCGAAGGCATTGCGCAGCAGGCCGCCCGCCTGCCCGAACACCAGCGAGACGAAATGCACGACGCCGGCCATGAGGATGATCATCGGCCCGGCCGGCAGGCTGTAGTGATAGGAAAACAGCAGGCCGAAATAGCTCGACACCAGGCCGATGCCGATGGCGATGGCGGTCATGCGGGTGATGTCTGCCGACCACAGCCGCGCCGAGGCGGCGGGCAGCATCATCACGCCGACCGCCAGCAGGGTGCCGAGCGCATGGAAGCCGCCGACGAGGTTCAGCACCACCAGCGCCAGGAAGATGAGCTGCGTCGGCGCGCCGGCGCCGCTCACCGACGACAGGAAGCCGGGGTCGAGCGTTTCCATCGCCAGCGCGCGATAGCCGACGGCGAGCACGACGAGCGTAATGGTGGCGATCGAGGCGAGCAGCAACAGGGTCGCGTCGTCCAGCGCCAGCACGCTGCCGAACAAGACGTGCAGCAGGTCCACATTGGAGCCGCGCGCCGAAACGATGACGACGCCCAGCGCCAGCGAGATGAGATAGAAGCCCGCCAGCGAGGCATCCTCGCGCAGCGCCGTCAGCCGCGCGATGACGCCGGCAGCCAGCGCCACGGTGAAACCGGCGGCCAGCCCGCCGATGGTCATCGCCGGCAGCGACAGGCCGGCGACGAGATAGCCGAGCGCGGCGCCGGGCAGGATGGCATGCGCCATGGCATCGCCCGTCAGCGCCATGCGCCGCAGGATCAGGAACACGCCGAGCGGCGAGCCGGCAATGGCGAGCGCGCAGGCGCCGACCAGCGCGCGGCGCATGAATTCGAATTCGATGAACGGGCCGAGGAACGTATCGTAGATCACACTCACGCCGCACGCTCGCATTCATGCGCTTCGCGGTCGAAGGCCTCGGCCATGTTGCGCGCCGACAGCAGGTTCTCGGCGCTCAGCACATGGGCGGTGTCGCCCCAGGCGACCTGTTCGCGCGCCATCAGCAGGGTCTGCGGGAAATGCCTGCGCACCAGGTCGAGATCGTGCAGCACGGCGACGACGGTGCGCTTTTCGCCATGCCAGCGGCCGATGAGATCGACGAGATCGCCGACGGTGCGCTGGTCGATGGCGTTGAACGGCTCGTCGAGCAGGATGATCGGCGCGTCCTGCAGCAGGACACGGGCAAACAGCACCCGCTGCATCTGCCCGCCCGAGAGCGTGCCGATGGGCCGATCCTCGAACCCGGCAAGACCGACCGCTTCGATGGCGTCGAAGGTGCGCGCCTTGGCCTTGCTGGTGATGGCCCCGAACAGGCCCGACGTGCGCCAGGCGCCGACGGCCACCATGTCGAAGACATTGATGGGAAACGTGCGATCGATTTCCGCCGCCTGCGGCAGGTAGGCGATGTCCCGGGAGTTGCAGCCCTCCAGCCGCACCGCCCCGCCGAGCGGCGACAGCGCGCCGATGATGCCTTTCAGCAATGTCGACTTGCCGGCCCCGTTCGGCCCGCACACGGCCAGCAGCGCGCCACTCTCGACCTCGCCGGTGAGATGATGCACGGCCGGATGCCGGTCGTACCCCAGCGTCAGATCGCGGAATTTGATGGCCGCTGTCATAGCAATCTCAAGACCTTACTTCAGCGCCCACAGCACGGCGAGCCACAGGAGGGCGATGATCACGCCGGCCCCCGCTAGTCGTTGCAGCGCTGATAGTCGCAATAGCGAAAACCCGGGATCCGCCCGGCGCACCACGGCAGCGGCCGGATGGGTGTGGCCGTGCGAATGGGTATGATTGTCGGAATGGTGGTCGTGCATGCGCCTGCCAAAAGGAAAACTGCACTGTTATACTATTACAAGCTGTCAGGCCGCGCTAGCGCTAATTTGCTGGGCGATTTCGTGCTTCAGCGGGTGATATTGCCGTGTCAAATGGTGTGACCTTGCCGTAGTCGGACTCTGTGTCATTTTGAGACGCGAGTCGTTACCGCTGTGTAATGATTCGTTAAGAACTCGCTGCAATTCGCATTTCGCGCTTGAAAAGAGGTCTATGCGCGCGTAGCAAAGTCTTTGCTAGCGGTCTTCGGGCAGTCAGCGAGTCGCGTTAACCATATTCGTTGCTTCTATTTGTGTGAAAAGCTCCGTTCGGACAACAATCGAGTTGCAGGCAACTCCAGAGTCGAGTAGGAGTCCAAAATGGAAGAGGGCATCAGGGAGTATTTGGAGCGGGAGAAGGCAAAGCTCTTGGAAACGGATGCGGAGATCGAGCGGGCTATCAAAGCTGAGTTGGATAGGCGCAAAGCGAACCGGGAGCTAATTGAGCGAATAGACAGAGCATTGGCGGCCATCATCGGCGAGCAGGTACCGAAGTCTGAGGAAACCTTTCCCAAACTTCCAAGTACCATCAAGGAAGCCGTGATGCTTGTGCTGGCAGAAGAACCGACTGGACTGCCTGCTCTGGATATTCTGAGCCGCATAAATAAGCGATTTGGCTGGGGGTACGCGAGAACGAGCTTAAGCCCGCAACTTTCAAGGCTAAAGGTTGAGAATAGAATAGGTTACTACGGAGGCCGGTGGTTCATCGCAGATGCGGAACCCGGCAAGCAATCTACGGCGAAGGCCGTGAAATAGGTTGAGCTCCGATGGCCGTCGGGGCTCAAATTGGCGGGGAGACAGACCTAGCCAAGACGCCGCCCCCGCTTGTATGGGGGATTGGAGCCGCCACCCACGATCAATTTCGAACGCGACGTGGGTGGCGGTGCATCTCCCTACCATATCAGTAGTCTGTATGTGAATCCCTATAACAACTAATTCTCAAATTATTACTGTCTAGAATTTGGTTGGCATTACGACCCACAGACAGCCGCGGGCTTGCTCAATCCCGAGATATCGAGCCACTTGACGGGAAAGTCCTCACTCCTCCGGCACAAACCCCGACGCCTTCACGATCGGTCCCCATTTCTCGATGTCCGCCTTCACCTGAGCGACGAACTGAGGCTGCGGCTGGAAGGTCATCTCGTTGCCGAGTTTGGCGTTGGCCTCGATCACCTCCGGGGCTTTCACCGCCTGCGCGATCGCCGAGCTGAGCGCGGCGACGGCCTTGGGGTCCGCCTTGGCAGGCAGGAACACGCCGGTCCAGGAATCGACGACGACGTTCAGGCCCTGTTCGCGCATGGTCGGGATGTTCGGCAGGAAGCGCGTGCGCTGCGAGCTGGCCACCGCCAGCGTCCTGATCTGGCCGGCCTGGGCCAGCGGCATGGCTTCGCTGATCGGGTTGATGCTCGCCGCCACATGGCCGCCGACGAGATCCTGCAAAGCCGGCGCGCCGCCGCGATAATGTACCGGGGTCAGCGGCACCTTGCTTTCGTTCGACAGCATGACGCCGATGAAATGCGGCGTGCCGCCGGCGCCCGTGGTCGCATAATTGGCCTTGTCCGGATTGGCGCGGCACCAGTCGAGGAAGGCCGGCAGCGTGGTGACGCTTTGCGACACGGCCGGGCCGATGTTGAAGGTCAGCACCGATTTGGTGAACGGCGCCACCGGCGTCAGGTCCTTCACCGGATCATAGGGCAGGCTCTTGA
>Ga0182744_1003418_pt1 | contig 12376 bp, 12 predicted proteins | sample eDN3rd30CKraftMG_FD_128525 | JGI IMG/M metagenome (GOLD analysis project Ga0182744, IMG submission 128525) | Enriched Miracle-Growth compost microbial communities from Emeryville, California, USA - eDNA 3rd pass 30_C Kraft MG (version 2) (version 2) ...
AAAACTTCTCACTCCTTCTAGTCTTCACAATCCCCCATAGATTGTGTCTTGTAATTGATATGTAGGTATCACAAAATACATAGGAGCGCGTCCTCTAAGAAGGGCGCGCATCTTGTATTCATCCAATATGGATTCATTTTAACCTAATCTTTAGGCTATTGTTTCATAAAATTGACTTTTGTTCAAGAATTGTTTGAATTTTAGTGACCATTAAATCAATCGCCACATGATTTTGACCGCCTTCTGGAATAATTACATCTGCATATCTCTTAGTCGGTTCAATAAATTGGTTGTGCATCGGACGAACAACATTTGTATATTGTTCAATAACAGAATCCAATGTCCGACCGCGCTCTTTGATATCACGTGACATTCTTCGAATAATCCGAATATCTGCATCTGTATCAACATAAAGTTTGATATCCATTAAGTTTCTTAATCGTTCATCTTCAAGAACAAGTATACCTTCTAAAATAATAACATCTTTTGGCTCAACTTCAATAACTTCTTTTGAACGGGTATGAAGCGAATAATCATAAACTGGTTTTTCAATAGGCTCATACCGTAACAACTTTTCAAGATGTTCAATGAGCAAATCATTGTCAAATGCCAGCGGGTGATCATAATTTGTTTTTAAACGTTCCTCAAATGGTAAATCACTTTGGTCTTTATAATAAAAATCCTGTTGAATCATCGTAATAGAATGGCCTTTAAAGCTCTCATATATTGCTTTGGTAACACTCGTTTTTCCTGAGCCGGAACCTCCGGCAACGCCAATAACAACCGGTTTGCGCATCAACCTAGTTCTCCTTTCGCATCATGTTGTTAGGGTAAACCGGTTTGTCCAATTTGAATTGTACAATTTGAAGCGGATGTCTAGCAGCATCCAGCTCGTTACCTTTTTCATCCCAGATTTTATCAATCACATGTGTAAAGTTTTGAATTTCCGGACCGAAGAACTCAACTTCCTGACCCGGTTTAAAGTGGTTACGCTGTTGAAGGGTAACCATTTGGGTTTCTTCGTTGTAATCCAACACAAGACCGACAAATTCAAACTTTGTCTTGTTGCTATGATTACCAAACATTTGCTCTTTATACCCCGGAACACCTTCAAAAAATGCTGGTGCAGTTTCACGATTCGCACATTTGTCTAACTCTTCCAGCCATTCACGTTTAATAACAAAGTTTTCAGGATCTGCACAATAAGCATCAATCACTTTTCGATAAACACTTACCACCGTAGCGATATAGTGAATGGACTTCATCCGGCCTTCAATTTTCAAACTATCAATGCCGAGCTCAATCATTTGTGGTATCGCTTGGATAAGATTAAGATCTTTTGGGCTCATTGCAAACGGAGAGTCATTCTCACCATAAAGAGGGACTTCTGTTGTGCTGCCTTCTAGTTGGTATAAATCATAATCCCAGCGGCATGACTGACAGCATCCGCCTCGATTTGAGTCCCTTGCAGTCATGTGATTACTTAATGTACAACGCCCTGAATAAGCAATACACATTGCACCATGAATAAAGATCTCAATTTCAACATCGACCTTTTCTTTCATTTCCCTAATTTCTTCTGCACTTGCCTCACGTGCTAAAACGACACGTTCTGCACCGCTTTCCTTCCAGAACTGAGCTGTTTTCCAGTTTGTTATAGATTGCTGCGTACTAATGTGAATTTCAATTTCTGGCGCCAGTCTTCTGCAAGTTTCGATAATCAATGGATCAGCCACGATAATACCAGCAATTCCGGTTTCTTTTAGCCCAAGGATATAGTCTTCTAATCCATCAATATTCTCATTATGAGCAAAGATATTTGTTGTTACATAGATTCTTGCTCCATATTTTTTGGCAAATTCAACGCCTTCTTTCATTTCTTCGAATGTAAAGTTATCAGCGTTTGAACGTAAACCATATTCCTGGCCGCCAATAAATACGGCATCTGCCCCGTACTGAACAGCAATTTTTAATTTTTCAAGATTACCTGCCGGTGCAAGGAGTTCCGGTTTCTTCACGATCACACGTTTTCCATTGACGATTTCAGAAATATTATCTTTAACTGTATTCACGAATGAACTCCTCCTACTTTTTGTCTAGCAGCAGCACCTAGCGGCGGCTGCTGCTTTTCTTTTAATAAACTGTTTCCTTGAAAAAGAACCCAGTATCTAGTTTTCGATTAGCTGGCTGCACAGCTTCAATTTCTTCTAACAACTCGTCCTTTTTATCATCGTATAAATCAGGATCTTTATAGAATAAGTCAATTGCTTCACGATATGCCTTTGTTACCGTAATAAGGTATTCAGAAGATTTCATGATTCCATCAATTTTAAAAGAATCTACACCGGCTTCAAGCAATTCTTGCAGCTCATCAATGATGCAAATATCATTAGGACTCATAATGTGAGTGCCATTTTCATCTTCAAAGATCGGATATTTATTTTCTCTTTCTTTATCATGTATGAACATGTTTTTTCCCATTTTGCGATTTTCAATTTCCATTACTTTTCCTTGGAACTCATAATAGTTGCCTAGAAGAGAACGTTTTGATTGGAACATACAGCTCATCCCATGAACCTGTACTTCAATTTCCACCTCAGCGTTTTCTTTAATTTCTACGATCGCATCCATATTAATTTCGCGTGCAAGAACAGCTCTTTTTGCACCTTTTTTACCCCAATAATTACATGAGAACCAATTGGTCCCAAGCGTTTCCGTACTCCAATGCAGTTTCATATCGGGTGCTGCTTCACGTACAGTCATCAATACCGCAGGATCGCCAAAAACAATGGCATCTGCCTTCGCTTCTGCAGCAAATTTAATATAATCACTTAATTCATCTATTTTTTCATTATGAAAAATAGCATTCATGGCAACATAGACTTTTTTACCTTTAGAATGGGCTATTTCTATTGCCTGTTTTACCTGTTCACGATTAAATTCACCCGCTAACCTTAAACCATATCTCTGTTCTCCAACGATAAAAGCATCGGCACCAGCTTCAGCAAGTGGCATTATATCGTTTACTGACAGTGGAGTAACCAATAACTCCGTTCTTTTCATTCCAGTCACCTCTTCTTTTTGCTAATAGCGATTCCGTCTCCAACAGGGAGAATCACTGTATGATAATCAGGGTGATTCATCAGCCATTGATTAAAGCCATCTATTTTCTTAACAAGATTACGAATTCTCTTCGATTCAATTTCTGATTGTGTAACTAGACCTTTAAATAAGACATTATCCGTAATAATAATGCCATCATCACTCAGGTATTTTGAATACATCTCAAAGAATTTTTGATATTGACCTTTTGCGGCATCGACAAAAACCGCGTCATAGGGGGCTTGTTTCCCTACAAGATCCTCAACTTCAAGTGCATCACCTTTTATCAAGAGAATCTGTTCGCCGTGCTTCGAACGACTCATATATTCTTGTGCAGCCTGTATTCTTTCTAAATCTCTTTCTATCGTAACAACAGACGCATTTGGAAGAGCCTCAGCCATTCGTAAAGCCGAATATCCGATTGCAGTCCCTACTTCAAGTATTTTTTTCGAGTCATGAATTCTTAAGAGCTGCAGTAACGCTTCAATTCCCACAAGCTCCATAATCGGTACTTTATTTTCTTTTGCATAGTTTTCCATCTCAATAAACAATGGTTCACGTTCTGGAATTAGTTCCTCAATATAAGAATGCAGTTTATCATTCAACAAACTGCCATCACCTGCCTCTATCCTTTAAAAGCATTGTTACCAATATACTGTCCTTTAGACATGAAAAAATAGCGTTCAAAGAAACGCTATTATCTGCTCATAAAACACTTGAACTATTTTAACACAATCAAGGAGGAAAGAAAACCATTTCCCCCTCTGATACTTTATTAATTATTATTGGTTGGTAATATGTTCTGCCTTTGCAGCATTATGTTCGTCTAATGTGTTTGTAAAAAGAACTTTTCCTTCTGGTGTAGCAAGGAAATATAAATGTTTTGTATCTGCGGGCTGTACAGCAGCCTCAATCGAATCCTTACCTGCATTTGCTATCGGCCCAGGTGGAAGTCCTTTATGTTTGTAAGTATTATAAGGGGATTCCACTTCTAAATCCTCATATAGCACCCGTTCCTTATGTTTTCCTTGAGCGTAAAGAACTGTGGGGTCTGTTTGCAGAGGCATACCTTGTTCTATGCGATTATAGAATACACTAGATATTTTTTTACGATCCGCCTTTTCGGTTGCCTCTTCTTCAATCAAGGAGGACATCGTTAATAACTGGTGTGCGGTAAACTCCTCCTCATCACTTAATTCGGCTAAATACGGCGTGATCACTTTTTTAGTCTGTTCGAGCATAGTAACAACTATTTCTTCTACAGTCGGATTTGGTTTGTAGAAAGGATAGGTTGCCGGGAATAAGTATCCCTCAAGCGGATACTTAATGTTTGGATTTTGTATATCTGTTGTTAATAAATCAGGAAATTTTGCCATCATCTTTTGGATGAAGGTTCTATCATTTAATTGATTAAATACTTCTTCTTCTGACAGATTAACAGCCTTAGCGATAATTTGAGCAATTTCCTTTAACTGTTTACCTTCTGGTATGGTTAGCTGGAAAGCAGCCTTTTGTAACACTTTACCGGTTTTCAAGCGGTTAATAATTTCTGGTATCTCCATTGATGGACTCAGTTCATATTCCCCAGCCATAAAACCTGCTTCATTTTTAAATTTCACATAGTATTTAAAGACTTTAGCATTTTTAATAATTCCACTTGCCTCTAATTTCTCTGATATTCCGGTCACGGAAGATCCTATTGGGATTTCTACTTTAGTCTGAACTTTACTATCTTTATCAACAGGCTGCAGTGCTGACTTGATGTAGAGATACCCCCCTCCACCGATAAAGACGAGGATTAATATTGCCACGATTGTAATGATTAAAACAATTTTCCGAACAATTCTTGCTTCGTTTTGGTGCTCAAGCATTTTTTTGCGTATTACCGCTTTTTTCGAGTTTGTCTCTTCTGTTGACATCTAATTGCTCCTCCCATAAGCCCAGAAACATATATCTTTTAAACTCTTTTTATTCATGAATAAATAGCGTATCAGATATTATTTCAGCATATAGAGCGAAAAATGTCAATTTTTCGCGAAAAAATAAAGCGTTTGCACTTCGTCACATAACAAAGTGACCCTCGCTCTAACAGGTTCAGTTTTCTTTCACATCATTTATTTGGATTGATTACTGTTGAGTTTAAAATTGGGGCTGGCGGGCATCTTTCGTTCGGACTGATATATGTATCTACTACGATCCAGTTAAATTGAATATCAAGTTATAGAAAACAAAAAAAGCTCAGTAAAAGAACTGAGCCATTAAAACTAGTGTGCAAATTTTGTTGAATCCCTATATAGGTTGTTGCCTTAGGTAACAGAACATAACCTGCACCAAGATTAATTTGTTTTATTCTTCGTCTTCTTGCTCGTCGTAGAAGGTATTAAGCATTTCTTCTACCATATCCCATTCTTCTTCTGTTTCGATTGGGATTAGTTCACCTTCGCCATCTTCATCATTCGGGTTGAAGGCATATGCATGAATTTCAGGACCTTCTTCATCGTCTTCCACTCCGCCTACTTGTTGAAACAAAACGTACGACTTGCCAAAATCCTCTGATTCAAATGTAAAAAGTACTTCACATAATTGTTCATTACCTTTTTCATCTACAATTGTAATTTGATTTTCTCCGTGTTCCATAACTTCACCTCATTAATTTTTGCTATCAAGATAGCCTTGCAGTATCATCGAAGCTGCCATTTTATCTATTACCTTTTTTCGCTTTTTACGGCTGACATCCGCTTCAAGCAAGACTCGTTCTGCTGCCATAGTCGTTAAACGCTCGTCCCATAAAATGGTTGAAACGAAAAAACGATTTTCAATTTCCTCTGCGTACCGCTTGCTGGCTTCACCACGCGGGCCAATAGAACCATTCATATTCTTTGGCAGACCAATGACAACTTGAGTAATTCCATACTCTTTTATTAATTGACCAATTTCTTCAAAACCAAACTTATTTTTTTCCTCGTCAATTTTAAGGGTTTTGAGGCCCTGTGCAGTCCAGCCAAGTTCATCACTAATAGCAATTCCGACTGTCTTAGAGCCAACATCTAATCCCATAATGCGCATTTCTTAACCCTCACGTCGTTGTTTTAAATAGGATTTAACCAATTCCTCAATAATTTCATCCCGCTCGAGTTTCCGAATGATATTTCGCGCGTCACGATGACGCGGAATATATGCAGGATCACCGGAAAGTAAATATCCGACGATTTGATTAATTGGATTATATCCCTTTTCCTGCAGAGCTTCATGAACTTGAAAAAGAACGTCATTTACGTCATGTTCAAAAGGCTCTTCAGGGAAATTAAATCTCATCGTTTTATCAAATGAGCTCATCATATGCACCTCGCATTTTTAGTAGAGGAGATAACTGCCTTGACTAGTTAGTTTGTGTCTAGCTACAGTACCTAGGGGCTCGAGGTCATAAGCCTGTCTAGTTGCGGCTCCCTGGGCAAGGCACTTCCGCTTTTCTAGTTACCACCATTTTACACTACTTTGTCTCATTATCAAATTGATTTTACCCATTCGTCAACGAATTGCAGGGCAGAATCAAGTTTTTCTGGATCTTTACCGCCAGCCTGAGCCATATCTGGACGGCCACCGCCTCCGCCTCCGCAGCGTGTTGCAACTTCTTTAATTAATTTCCCCGCATGATATCCTTTGTCAATTAAATCTTTGGTGACAGCAGCAATTAAATTAACTTTCCCTTCGTTAACACTTCCAAGAAGGATAACTGCAGATCCGACTTTTTGCTTCAGATCATCAGCCATATTTCTAAGATTATTCATATCAGATGCTTGAACCTTTGCAGCCAAAACAGTTATTCCATCAATTTGCTTAGCTTTTGAAACAAGGTTGCCAGCTTCAATATTTCCTAATTTTGCAGCAAGCGATTCGTTTTCACGCTGAAGTTGTTTGATTTCACCCATTAATACTTCAATACGATTTACAACTTCCTTAGGATTAGTTTTTAATTTGTCAGCTGCGTCCTTTAGTAAAGCCACCTGGTCATTCATCAATTGATAAGCTGATTCACCTGTAACAGCTTCAATTCGCCTTGTACCAGCACCAATCCCGCCCTCAGAAACGATTTTAAATAGTCCAATCACAGAAGTGTTCGGTACGTGACAGCCGCCGCAAAGCTCTAAGCTATAATCCCCTACTTTAACAACACGAACGATATCTCCATATTTCTCACCGAAAAGAGCCATTGCTCCCATTTCTTTTGCTTCAGCAATAGGTTTAAGGCTAATATTCACTTCGATGTTTTTCCAAATTTTCTCGTTCACTATTTTTTCAATTTCCTCTAATTCCTCTGGCTTTACTTGACCAAAATGAGAGAAATCAAAACGCAGACGATCTGGTTCTACTAATGAACCTGCTTGGTTAACATGCGTTCCCAATACATCCTTCAATGCTTGGTGAAGCAAATGAGTCGCAGTATGATTTTTAATAATTTGAACACGATTCTCCTGATTAACTGTTGCTGTCACTTTTGCACCAGTTTTTACTATTCCAGACTCTACCACTGCTTTATGAAGATTTTGTCCGTTTGGAGCTTTTTGGACATCCTTAACCGCAAGTTCTACACCATCTGCATAAATCATTCCACGGTCTGCAATCTGGCCGCCGCTCTCAGCATAAAATGGAGTTACATCAAGAATTACCTGTACTTCATCCCCGCTAAACGCTTCTTCAATTAATTCACCATTCTTAACGATGGCAGCAACTGTGGAGTTTGTTTGAAGCTGGTCATAACCTACAAACTTGCTCTCTGTCTTAATGTCTCCAAGTATACCACCTTGAACCTGCATACTATCAACATCTTGACGAGCAGCACGAGCACGCTCACGCTGAGATTCCATTTCTATTTCAAATCCAGCCTGGTCAATCTTCATTCCTTCATCCTCTGCATATTCCTCTGTCAGTTCAACAGGGAATCCATAGGTATCATATAGACGGAAAACATCACTTCCAGAAATTGTGTCGCTGCCTTTTTCCTTTTCTTTTCTAATAACATTGCTTAGGATAGCCAAGCCTTCATGTAAAGTTTCATGGAAGCGTTCTTCTTCATTCTTCATTACTTTCTGGATAAAATCAGTCTTGTCCTTAACCTCTGGATAAAAGTCATGCATGATTTCTCCTACGACAGGAACAAGCTCATACATAAAAGGACGATTGATATTAATTTGTTTTGCATAACGGACTGCACGGCGCAATAAGCGGCGTAAAACATATCCACGTCCTTCATTAGAAGGTAATGCACCATCACCAACAGCAAAGGCAACTGTACGAATGTGGTCAGCGATTACTTTAAAAGCTGTATCCTTTTCTTTATCCTCACCATATTTCACACCTGAGACTTCTTCAGTTGCTCTGATAATAGGGATAAACAAATCTGTATCAAAGTTAGTCCGAACATTTTGAACAACGGAAGCCATTCTCTCAAGGCCCATACCTGTATCAATGTTTTTCTTTGGCAGTGGTGTATAAGTGCCGTCAGGATTATGATTAAACTGTGAAAATACAAGATTCCAAACCTCAAGATAGCGTTCATTTTCGCCCCCTGGGTATAATTCTGGGTCATTTGGATCATCCCCGTACTCAGGACCGCGGTCATAGAAAATTTCGGTATTCGGACCACTTGGACCTTCGCCAATATCCCAGAAGTTCCCTTCAAGTCGAATAATCCGCTCCTCAGGAATCCCAATCTTTTTATTCCAAAGCTCAAATGCTTCATGATCCTCCGGATGTATGGTAACGGAAAGAAGTTCAGGATCCCAGCCGATCCATTTTTTATCCGTTAAAAACTCCCATGCCCACACTATTGCTTCTTCTTTGAAATATTCGCCAATAGAAAAGTTACCTAGCATCTCGAAAAAAGTATGATGGCGTGCTGTTTTCCCAACGTTTTCGATATCGTTGGTACGAATTGATTTTTGAGCATTTGTAATCCTTGGATTATCAGGGATAACCCGGCCATCAAAGTATTTTTTTAACGTTGCAACACCACTATTAATCCATAATAAAGATGGATCTTCATGAGGAACAAGCGGCGCACTTGGTTCAACAGCATGCCCTTTCTCCTGGAAAAAATCTAAATACATTTTTCGAATTTCTGAACCAGTCAAGTATTTCATATTTTTACCCTCCCTTAGGTTATCCGTTATAAGTTAAAAAAGAACACAAAAAAGCCCTCATCCCTAACAGGGACGAGAGCTAACTCGCGGTACCACCCTGATTATGAACACAAAAAAATAATGCTCATCTCTCAAATAATGCCTTAACGCGGCAAAGACGGCAGTGGTTAGCTGCACTCCGGACTAGCTTTCTGTTATCCTTCATCTAGAGCTTCTTACAGCCAAGGAAGCTCCTCTCTGAGAGATGGACTACAACATACTTGATCCTTCAACATGTTATCCAAAATATTCTATAAGGGGATTATAGCCACACGAAAAACGTTTGTCAATCTGAGGTGGCAGGTTCTTTCACTTTTTCTTGCATAAAATGATTCTTGGCATGAATAATGCTGACTTTTAGGACTACGAGAACAGGGACAGCAACAATCATTCCAAGGATTCCTCCAATTTCTCCGCCAGCTGTTAAAGCAATCATAATCATTAACGGATGCATATGCAGGCTTTTACCCACGATATAGGGAGATAAAATATTTCCTTCTAAAAATTGCAGAACAAATACAATGGCAATAGTTATGATTACTAATTTTACTGAGCTTGTTGCCGCAATAATTACAGCGGGAACGGCCCCAATGATGGGTCCAAAATAAGGGATTACATTTGTAACCCCAATAATCATACCTAAAAGCAACGGATACTTTAAATGAAAAACCCAAAATAAAAGGGAGGAAAGACTGCCAATAATAAGACAAACTAGAAGCTGTCCTCGAATATAGCTCCCAAGTGATTCATCAATATCCTTAAGAAATCGCGTTCCTGTTCTACGCCATTTTTTAGGAGTTAAATACCAAACTGATCTTTTTATGAGGCCAAAATCCTTTAACATATAAAAAGCAATAAAAGGGATAATCATAATGACAAACGCAAAATTTAAGAAGTTCAGCAGAGAATCGACGATCACATTAAGCAGTGAATCTAAACTTTTTTCAAAACCAATGATCCCTTCGTTTAATTGATCCTGAAGACCATCCGGCCATTCCCGTGTATGTGACTGAAGTTCTCTTATCCAGTTTCTGTATTGCTCAGCAAGAACGGGAGCACTTTCTGCAAGGTCTCTTACTTGTGATATAAATACAGGAATGCCTTTATATAGTACTAAACCAATCCCGCCGAAAAAAAGAAAATATATCAGAAAGATTGCTAGTCCGCGATGCAAGCCTTTCTCATGAAGTTTTTCAACAATTGGGTGAAGTAAGTAGGTAATAAATCCTCCGATAAAGAAAGGAAGGATAATTACAATTGCCACCCTTACAATTGGCAGCCAAACAAACCTAATCTTTAAAAACACATAAAGTGCAATGAGTAAAAGAAGCAAAAAACCTATTCGATAAAACCATTTAACCCGAATATCCAACGATACGTGCCTCCTTATTAACTTTATTTTTAGAGACAAATACCGGATTTATACATAGAGCAAAAATCCCCCTCTTTTAGGAGGGGGATAATTTTTAGAATAAAGCACGTTTTACTTTTCTTGACATTCGTTTCATTTGACGGCCAGACATCATGTTGTTTCTTTGTGCCATATTATAAGCCGCCATTCCTACACCAAATGCAACAACGGAAGTCATTACTTTATTCATACGTCTCACCTCTTCTGTAGTTTGACAGTGCTAATTTATTTTGTGCTTACTGTCTACCTTCAGTACGTAAGTGTTTCCACTTTATATGGTGTAACGACGCTCTTCTTCTTCAAACAAGTCATCTAAGGAACTGAGTGTACCATCTTCTTCGACTTGATGGGTATTGATTACGCCTTTGGCAAGGGACAATTCAATAAAACAATTCCAGCAATAATATTGGTTAATTCCAATCTTACCGATATCCTTGCTCTGACAATTGGGACACTTGAACATGAAAAGAACACCTCACGTATGATTTACGTCTACGATGATGGCATCCTTTCCGATCGCAGGGGGCTTCTCGGATTGTACAATCTGTTTCCCTTCTGTTATATCTGAAAAGAAACCATCCGTAATTTCGTACCCTACGATTGTGCCCAATTCTTCATGAAAATATACGTCCTGTAACAATCCCAATGACTCTCCGCTCTTTGATAACAGCATTTTTCCACTCAGGGAATGTTGGTGGTTTAAGGTATATTCTGGATTTGTTTTAAATCTTTCAAGGTGATTATCCTCTTCAATCATAACCCCATCCCAGCCAAAAGATGCTACATCTTGAATGTCCAGAAAATAGGTTTGCTTAAAGAAAACGCCCTTCTTGACCAAAAGGCCTTTCACGACCCCTTCGTTACTGATACACAAATCAGTAACTTCACCAATTTTTTCTCCAGTACGGTTTTCAAAGACTGGCTGTCCTTTTAATAACGAAAATGTTCGCAAAGAGTTTCCCACCTCCTGTGAACATTTATAGTGTTAGTCATTCACCATGAAATCATAAGGTGAAGTGTTTTCCATGCCAATCATTGGATGTACCTGCATTAATTTCTCTTGCGCAGATAAGTCTGAATCCTGATCAGATATTTCTTCATTGGAGATTCCGTTGACTACTATCATCTCTTGGAGCTTTTGAGATAAGGTGGTTTGTCTACTTTGCTCATCAGCTCTTTCGACGCCCATCCTTAATGCATCTTCCTCACCGCAAAGAATTAGAGATTGTTTACTTCTAGTAATGGCTGTATAGATAAGGTTTCTTCGCAGCATTCGAAAATAGCTTCTGGTAATGGGAAGGATAACAATCGGGAACTCACTTCCCTGAGATTTATGTACAGAACAGCAGTAAGCGTGCGTAATTTGATTCAAATCTTGTCGTGTATATTCGACTTCGTTTCCTTCGAAGGAAACATAGATCATATCTTGTTTTTCCGTATTTTCCTTTGCATAGATGATTGAAATAATTTCCCCAATATCACCGTTAAAAACATTACTTTCCGGCTGATTTACAAGCTGAAGGACCTTATCACCAATGCGGTATTTCACTTCACCAAATACAATTTCCTTCCGGGTTCCATCCTGGTTCGGATTAAAAATTTCCTGCAAAAGAACATTTAGGCGATCAATACCTGCAGGCCCTCTGTACATCGGTGCCAACACCTGGATATCCTTTGCTGAATA
>Ga0182744_1003419_pt1 | contig 12375 bp, 10 predicted proteins | sample eDN3rd30CKraftMG_FD_128525 | JGI IMG/M metagenome (GOLD analysis project Ga0182744, IMG submission 128525) | Enriched Miracle-Growth compost microbial communities from Emeryville, California, USA - eDNA 3rd pass 30_C Kraft MG (version 2) (version 2) ...
ATCCGTCATAGACGGATGCCGACATGAAGGAATCGAACCGCCGCCAGCGCTGATAGCGTTCAAGATGCACGCCCGCGCCGAGATCCAACCCGAGCCGCGCAGCATCCGCGAGAATTTCAACCAGCGCCGCCGCATCGCGCAACGCGAGATTGACGCCCTGTCCCGCAATCGGATGGACACCATGCGCAGCATCCCCGATCAAAGCGAAACGCTTGGTGATCAACTGACGCGGAATGACGATATCGAGCGGCCAGGATTGTCTCGGTCCGGCGAGCGAAATCGAACCGAAGCGGCCGCCGATTCGCAAATCGAGTTCGAACAGAAAGCCGGCGTCATCGAGGGCCATGACCCGTGCAGCTTCTTCACGTTCCGCGCTCCACGTAATACAGGCGCGCTGACCCTTGAGCGGCAAAATCGCGAACGGACCGCCGGGAAGAAAATGTTGAATGGCGACGCCATCGTGCGGCGCGCTGAAGGCAACGGTCGTGACGATGCCGGTCTGTCCGTACGCCCAACCGACAGTCTTGATGTCCGCGGCATCGCGCAGTTTGGAATGTTTGCCGTCGGCGGCGATGCAAAGCGGTGCGCTGAGCGTCTCACCGCCGCGCAATGCGATCTCCGCGGCATGCGGACCGAGAGCCAGACCCTCGGCTTCGGCGGGCGCGATCCGCGTGACGCCGCGCGCCTTTTCGATGGACTGCGCCAGCGCCGCACTGAGAACACGCGCCGGAACCATGAACGCTGCCGGCGCTCCCTCGGGCGTCAGCGCATCGTAGGTCAGGCGCGTCGGCCGGATGCCGTCGGACAAGGCCGAGTCCGTAATTTCGATCGCCGTCATGGCTTGCGCCTCGGGTGCGATCGTCGCCCAAACGCCGAGCCCGTCGAGCACGGCCTTGGCCCCGGCCCAAATCGCGAAAGCACGGCTGTCGGTAGAAGCCCCTACCGATCCCTTCGCCCGATCGACAATGGCGATCCGCAGATCCGGCCCGAGCGCCTGCACCAGGCCGCGCACGACCGCCAATCCGGCAAAACTGCCGCCTGCGACGATAATGTCGAACGAGCGGGTTGCGGGAGTCGTGGCGGTCACGGAGCGTTACCTCAATTTGACTTTCGGGCTATGGGTGCAACCTTAGGCGAGCTGGCGCTCTTTGTCTCCGGCTCACCGCTCGTTCACCAAACATCCGAGAATGCTCTCCATGACAACGCGGCCTGCGGCCTCCCCGGCCCTCGAAAATCTCATCGCGACTCTGACGCTGGAGCCGCTCGAAGATAATCTGTTTCGCGGGCCCCGTTCGAGCGAAGGCTGGCAGCGCGTCTATGGCGGGCTTGTCCTCGGCCAGTCACTCGTCGCCGCCGCGCTTACCGTCGATCGCCACAGGCCGATCCATTCGTTGCATGGCTATTTCCTTCTGGCTGGCGATCCCGAGCGCCAAATCATTTACGATGTCGAACGCATCCGCGACGGCGGCAGCTTCACGACCCGCCGCGTCCGCGCCATTCAGCACGGGCGCGCCATCTTCTCGATGAGCGCTTCGTTTCACAAAATCGAGGAGGGCTTCGACCACCAGTCTGCGATGCCTGAGGTTCCAGCCCCTGAAACGCTACCCAGCGCCAAGGAACTGATGACCGGCATGATGGCCAACCTGCCCGAGACGATGAAGGCCTATTGGCGCCGCGAGCACCCGATCGACGTCCGTATCACCGATGTCTCCCGCTATGCCAGCCGCCGGCCGCAAGCTCCAGCGCAGGCGATCTGGCTGCGCGCCAATGGCACCCTGCCGGACAGCCCCTATCTGCATCAGGCGGTGCTCGCTTACGCCTCTGACTTTACCTTGCTCGACACGGCCCTGATCGCGCACGGCAAGCTCCTGTTCGACCGCGACGTGCAGCTGGCCAGCCTCGACCATGCGATGTGGTTTCATCGGCCATTCCGGGCCGACGACTGGCTTCTGTACGTCCAGGACAGCCCTAGCGCCCACGGAGCCCGAGGCTACTGCCGGGGCTCTATCTTCGACCGGCAAGGCCATCTGGTGGCGTCCACGGTCCAGGAGGGACTCATGCGTCCGCGCGAAACCGCCTTTCCGCTCGAATAATGAGCAAATCATATTTGATGCTCGTTTTTTAATCATCTCGTTGGCTTCCCGGCGCGGCACGTCGCGACGTATTTTAGAAATCTATTTTACTTATCAATAACATAAGCAGTCGCGTCCAAATTGGCACGCGTCTTGACTCCCTCCCAGCCGGCGTTGCCGCACCAAGCGGCGAATGCCTGTCAGACATCCGGTTGCGACCGGCCAGAGAGGAGGGGGCGCACGCATGAAGCTCATTACTGCTGTGATCAAGCCGTTCAAGCTCGAGGAGGTTCGCTCCGCGCTGACCGATCTTGGCCTGCAAGGCATGACGGTCACTGAAGTCAAAGGTTATGGCCGCCAGAAGGGCCACACGGAAATCTATCGCGGCGCCGAGTACGCCGTGAGCTTTCTGCCCAAGATCAAGATCGAGGTCGTCGTTCCCGCCGCCCAGGTGGAGAAGGCCCTCGAAGCCGTTCAGCGCGCCGCCAAGACCGGCCAGATCGGCGACGGCAAAATCTTCGTTTCACCCATCGAGCACACCGTCCGCATCCGGACCGGCGAATCCGACGACGACGCGCTCTAGCGACTCTCAAAATGCGCAATTCACTTTCATTCAATCAGGGAGCACACGACATGAAGTTTCGAACGATTGCGCGTTACGCGGGGACCCTGGGAGCCCTCGCCGCAACTGCGCTGCTCGCCGCCGGGCCGGCATTCGCCCAAGCCGCAGCACCTGTGCCCAACAAGGGCGACATCGCATTCATGTATGTCGCTTCCGTTCTCGTGCTGCTGATGACGGTTCCGGGCCTCGCGCTTTTCTACGGCGGCTTGGTGCGCACGAAGAACATGCTGTCGATGTTCATGCAGGTTTTTGCGACGCTCTGCCTCGTCGGAATCATCTGGGTCGTCTATGGCTACTCGCTGGCTTTCACCAACGGCGGCGCTCTGAACGATTTCGTCGGCGGGTTCTCGAAAGCCTTCCTCAAAGGCGTCGATGCTAACAGTCTCGCCGGCACGTTCTCGAACGGCGTCTACATTCCGGAATACGTCTACATCGTCTTCCAGATGACGTTCGCATGTATCACACCCGCGCTCATCCTCGGCGCGGTTGCCGAACGTCTGAAATTTTCCGCCATGCTCGTCTTCATGGCGCTGTGGGTGACCTTCATCTACTTCCCGATCGCGCACATGGTCTGGTACTGGGGCGGCCCCGATGCGTTTGCGAACGCGGCTAAGGCGCTTGCCGCCGCAACGGGCGACGCCAAGGCACAAGCTCAGACCGCCTACGATGCCGTGATGAACGACGCTGGCATCTCCTTCAAATGGGGCGCGCTGGATTTCGCCGGCGGCACCGTCGTGCACATCAACGCGGGTATCGCCGGCCTCGTCGGCGCCCTCATCCTTGGCAAGCGTATCGGTTACGGCAAGGAAGCAATGCCGCCGCACTCGCTGGTCAACTGCATGATCGGCGCCGCCCTGCTGTGGGTCGGCTGGTTCGGCTTCAACGTCGGTTCCGGCCTCGAAGCCAATGCGTTCGCCGGCCAGGTGTTCATCAACACTTTCGTCGCAACGTGCGCCGCCGCGCTCTCGTGGATGATCGTCGAATGGATCACCAAGGGTAAGCCTTCGGCGCTCGGCCTCGCGTCAGGTGTCGTCGCTGGTCTTGTTGCGATCACCCCGGCTTGCGGCTTCGCGGGCGTGATGGGCTCGATCGTCCTCGGCTTCGTCGTCAGCCCGATCTGCTTCCTCTTCTGCTCGTCGATCAAGCGCACTCTTGGCTATGATGACAGCCTGGACGTCTTCGGCGTGCACTGCATCGGCGGCATCATCGGTGCTCTCGGCACCGGCCTGCTGGTCAATCCCGATTGGGGTGGCGCCGGCATCGCCGACTATGTGTCGAAGCCCGGCGAGATGGTGGCAGGCACCTACGATATGGCCACACAGATGATGGCTCAGATCAAAGCCGTGAGCATGACTCTGCTTTGGAGCGGTATCGGTTCGGCCATCCTCTTTAAGCTGGTCGATATCGTCATCGGGCTTCGTCCTTCCGAAGAAAGGGAACGCGAAGGCCTCGACATCGTCGACCACGGTGAAAGCGCCTACCACTATTAAGTCTCGCGTCGATCCCTCGGAAAACAAGGGATCGACGCCGCGATCTCCCGAGCACGCGTCTCCCACCTTGGCGTGCTCAACTTGGCCCGGCCGCAATGGTGCCGGGCCTTTTTGACTCCGATCAGATTTCGATGATGACTTCGCTGTGGCGAGGAACGGCGCCAAGCAAGCGCCGGAGATCGTTCATCCGCAGCGCGATGCAACCTTCCGTCGGCGGGAAACCCGGCTTCGCCACATGCATGAAAATGGCGCTGCCGCGATTTTTGATGCGCGGCACGTCGTTGTAATCGAGCACGACGACGACATCGTACACGCCGTCGTCACGCCAGAGCGATTCAGCACTTGCTTCATAAGGAAGCGCGACCCGGCGATTGTAATTTCTGTCGAAGGGACTGTCGCACCATCCGTCGGCTTTGCGCACGGCTCGCAAACCAAGTGCCGTCCTCGGACGCAACCTCACATCCGGTCGGAAATAGACGCTTCGCAACAGGAACCGCCCACGCGGAGTCGCACCATCACCCTCGCGCTTCAGAACCTTGACTCCCGAGCGCCCCAGCGCGCAAGGCATCAAAAGGGCTCCAAACTTCAGGATGCCGCGCTGGGCCGACGCATTCAGCGTCTTGACAATCAGCTTCGCGGGCCGATTGTGCTGTTGTATCACCCGTCTTGACGGCATGGGGAACCGCCCAATCCTCTTGTCTGTTTGCCATCAAAGCCTATGTTGCCCACGCGCCTGATGCTAGTCTCCGGTGCCCGCAATACTGTCCAAGAAAACTGGAGCCATTCTCCATGAGCACGGCCCGAAAGGTCCTCCTCGTTGATGACGACGACGATCTGCGTACCTCTCTCAAGGATCAACTCGTCCTGCACGATGAGTTTGAGGTTTTCGAAGCCGGCACTGCGAGCAAAGGCATGGAAGCCGCCAAGACCGGCCGCTTCGATCTCGTGGTCTTCGACGTCGGCTTGCCGGACATGGACGGACGCGAAGCCGTAAAACTTCTCCGCAAGTCCGGATACAAAACGCCCATCGTCATGCTGACCGGCAATACATCCGACGCCGATCAGATATTGGGACTCGATGCCGGCGCCAACGACTACGTCTTGAAGCCATTCAAATTCGCCGTGCTTCTGGCCCGCATCCGAGCGCAGCTTCGCCAGCACGAGCAAAGTGAAGACGCTGTCTTCGCCATCGGACCTTATACGTTCAAGCCCGCGTCGAAACTCCTCGTCGATCAGTCGGGCAGCAAAATCCGCCTGACCGAAAAAGAAACCTCGATCCTCAAATACCTCTATCGATCGGGGGACAAGGTCGTCTCGCGCGACGTGCTCTTGCACGAGGTCTGGGGATATAATGCCGGCGTCACAACGCACACGCTTGAAACGCACATCTATCGGTTGCGGCAGAAGATAGAAAAAGACCCGTCGAACGCCGAGCTTCTGATAACCGAAAGCGGTGGCTACAAGCTCGCACCGTAAGATGCATCATCAAAGCGTTGCATCCTTCACACCCATCCACAGGCACAGCCACCGCATACGCTTATCAACGTTCAGCTTGCGCATGACTCGTGTATGGAAAGCTAAGTTGCCTGTTCGCGCTATGAATCGGCATCGCGTCGCGTTTTACCGAAATCTGTCTTGCTGCGAATGGACCGATGGCCATCGACGCCCTCGTCAAACCTTTTTTGTCGCTGCCGCTCTTTCGCGACCTCAATCAGCGTCAGTTGAGCGAGATCGCCCATCAGGCCGAGCGCATCGTCTATCGTCCCGGCGATACCGTTGTTGCCGAGGATCAACTGGCCGAAGCCGCGATTCTCATCGTGTCTGGAACATGCGCCCGGCGCATGGATGCCGGTGATGCAACGCGCGAGGAGTTGCTGCCCGAAGGCGCGCTCATCGCCGAACTTGCGATGCTCGTGGAAATGGTGCATCCCGCAACGATCATCGCCAAGGATCAGGTGAAAGCGTTGCGGCTGCCGCGCGAGAAAATGCATCAGCTCATGCAGAGTGATGTCGATTTGGCTGAGCGCTTCTCATCACACATTCTGAAACGTCTGCGATCGATGACACAGGATTTGCTCGCCATTGATCGCTTGCTTTTGCAAGCTGCGAGCACAGCCAAGACGACGTCGGCGCAACTTGCTCTTGAGACGTCAAGCGCCGCGCGCATCGCGCAATAAAATCTTGTAAGAAAACAAGCCCCGGAAACGAGTGCGCCCAGTCCCGGGGGGAGGGACTGGGCGCTATGCGCTTATCGCGCTCGGCATCGGGAGGGAAACCGATACCAGAGGTGGCGTCTTCGGCTAGACGGGGGGCACTACCGAATACAGGGTGACGCCACCTGCATGCATGTGAATTAAGCGCAAAGCGGGCGAATTCAATAGGGGCCTCGAGAGCCCTTCACGAAAATGTGAACTCATGGTTATCAATATCCACAGCTTGCGTATTGCCGTGGGTAAATCCGCAACACTCTGATTCGTCTAGAAAATCCTCAGTTTGGCGTCGATCGTTTCGGCCCAAGTGGTTGAATCTTAAATAAATTTGCATCTAGATTGTCCGCTTTCTGAAGACCCGAAAGCTCGACCCGCGTGTCTTGACCCTGGGCGTCTGTGGTCACCCACTCTTTCAATTCCATGCTCGGCTTGGTCGCCAGATAGAGCTTGATTTTTCCGGGAGCATTCGGGTCCTTGTCCTGCAGACCAACCACGATCAGATCATCGGCCTGCTGGACTTCAGTGATCTTCGCATCGCGCAACAGATTGACATCCTTGCGCAGAAGCAGCCGGAACGGCGTCTGATCGAGCGACACGCGATCCTCGTTATTCAGGTCGAGATCCTGGATCGCAAGGTTTTGGCCGTCTGACACGATGATCTGGCGCGACGGCCGCGCGTAGTCGAAACGAAACCGGCCGGGCCGCATCACAGAAAATTTGCCGCGCATCCGCTTGTTGGCGGCGTCGATCTGCACGAACGCACCCGTCACACTTTGCAATGATTCAAAGTAATCGCTGACGTCCTGGACGATTTTGGTTTGCTGCGCATCGAGCACGACGCTGCCGTCGGCATTCGCTGGCGCGACCTCGCCGGTCCAGCCCTTCACCGACGGTTTTTCCTTGTGAACGATCGGGTTGTTCGTGAGCATATCCGCCGGGCCGTCGGCGTCTTGGCCGAAGGCGTGACTGCCCCATGCGAACGTCACAACCGCTGCAGCAGCCAATAGGCGCCGGAAATCCCTCATATATCTCCCCATCGCGCAGGCCCCCCAAGAGCCCCGAAGCCCGTCGGGCTCCCATCGCAGATTACCGTTTCGGCAAAGAATGCGTCCAGAACTAGGCGAATCGCCTGTCCCTAAGGGGTAATGCGTTCCGAATGTGAATCGCAAGCATCGGCGGGCTGCCGATGTGAGCGTTCCGCTACAACCTATGCGGCAGCGTCCGCTCCGTTACGCGGAACAAGGATCTCGCGTTTGCCAACGCCGTTGGCGGCCGAAATTAAGCCGTCGCGCTCCATCCGCTCGATGAGATCAGCGGCGCGGTTGTAGCCAATCGAAAGCCGCCGCTGGATGTAACTGGTCGAGGCTTTGCCGTCGCGCATGACGATTGCGACCGCGCGATCGTAGAGATCCTGTTCGCCCGTCCCCTGTCCGCCCTGCGCGATCTCCGATTGCGGCGGCGCATCCGTGATGCCTTCCACGTAATTCGGCGACGCTTCTTGTCTCAGCGTATCGGCAAACGCCACAACCTCTTCGTCCGACACGTAGGCGCCGTGCACACGAACGAACTGCCCAGCGCCCGTTGAATAGAGCATATCGCCCTGGCCAAGAAGCTGCTCGGCTCCTTGCTCGTTCAAAATCGTGCGGCTGTCGATTTTCGACGTGACCTTGAACGAAATCCGCGTCGGGAAGTTGGCCTTGATCGTGCCGGTGATGATATCCACCGACGGCCGCTGCGTCGCCATGATCAAATGGATTCCGGCCGCGCGCGCCATTTGCGCCAGACGCTGCACCGATGCCTCGACCTCGCGCCCGGCGACGATCATCAGGTCCGCGAATTCGTCGACGATCAGTACGATGCGCGGAAGCGGCTCGAGTTCCATCGTTTGCGTTTCGAAACGCGCCTGCCCGGATTTGTCGAAGCCGGTTTGCACGCGGCGCGAAAGAATTTCCCCGCGCTTCTTGGCGTTGCGCACGCGATTGTTGAAGACATCGATGTTGCGAACCGAAAGCGCCGCCATCTGCTTGTAGCGCTCTTCCATTTCGCGCACAGCCCAGTTGAGCGCTGCGACCGCCTTGTGCGGATCGGTGATGACCGGCGTCAAAAGATGCGGAATGTCATTATAGACCGACAGCTCCAGCATCTTCGGATCGATCATCAGCATGCGGCATTCTTCGGGCGAATGCCGATAGAGCAGCGACAGCACCATCGCGTTGATGCCAACCGATTTGCCGGAGCCGGTGGTGCCCGCCACGAGAAGATGCGGCATGCGCGCCAAATCCGCGACAACGGGTTCGCCGCCGATTGATTTGCCGAGGCCGAGCGGCAGCGCCATACCATCCGATTTGAACGGCGGTGCTTCCAGAATCTCGCGCAACAGCACCGTTTCGCGCCGTGCGTTCGGAAGTTCGAGACCGATCGCATTGCGTCCCGGCACGACGGCGGCGCGCACACTCGCGAGACTCATCGTCCGCGCAATATCTTCCGCGAGCCCGATGATGCGCGACGACTTGGTGCCGCGCGACGGCTCGAATTCATAGAGAGTCACGACCGGTCCGGGCCGGATATCCTTGACCTCGCCCTTGACGCCGAAATCACCGAGAACATCCTCAAGCAGCCGCGCGTTGCCGCGCATGACCGTCTGGGACAGTTCCGCATGCGGTTTTGCTGCGCCGGGGCGCTTGAAGACATTGAGCGATGGCCGCTTCCATTGCGGCACGGCGCGCTCGCGCAGACCGCCGAGCAAGCCATTCCGGGCTTTCGGCTTGATCTCGGCCTCGGGCGCTACCGGCGGCGGAGGCGGAGGTGCTGCCTCGATGGCGCGCGTGTTGCGGGCGACAGGCGTTGGTGCACGCGGCACGATATTGCTCGAAGCCGGCGCGAAACGCACAGCAATAGCGCGGCTTGAATCCTCGATGTCGTCGTCGAAGTCGTAAGCGGCGTCGAGTTCGTCCTCGAGCGGCGCTTCTTCAATCCCGAGGTCCAAATCGGACGCATGGTCGGACGACGCCCGCGGACGCTCCGCCGGACGCGGTGCCGGCGGCATGGCGAGCGTATGAGCCGCGAACTGCCGGTCTTCGTCATTGCCCCGCGCCGGCGCGTAGCCGCCGAGAGAGTCTGGCGCATGGTTCAAACTTGGAGAGCCACGCTGCGGCGTGCCGAAGGATTCCAAGGATTCGTACTGGTCTTCAGAAGCTGCATCCCGACGCTTGCGAAACCAGCCGCGCAAGCCGTTGACGCTATGGCTCGCGACATCGGGAATTCTAACAGCCTCGTCGCGCGATGCGGTTGCCGCACGCCGCATCCCGGCGCGCAACCAATTCCACAGTGCCTTTGCGACGGCCTCAGCTTCGAAACCCATCGCCTTACCGGACATTTGGGCGGCAGCAGCGGCCAGCACCAGACCAGCGGCCAACGTCGCACGGTCCTGATTGATGAAGCCGAACGTCTTGACCGCCAGGCTGAGCAGCGCATCGCCGAGCAGCCCGCCATAACCATGACGCAGCGGCCAGCCGTCGAAAACCGGAAGCGCCGAAATCGCGCCCGCGATCGTCAGAACCGAAATCGGATAAAATCCGAGCTTCGATCGTCCGCCCTCGACGCGCTCGGAACGAAGCAATTCAAGGCTCCAGACAAACGGCGCAATAAGTGCAACGACGGCCGCAAAGCCGAGCGTCTGGAACATCAAATCCGAAATGATTGCCCCGACGGGACCGGCAAAGTTGCGGGCGGCGACGGCGGTGGTGTGCGTCAGGCTCGGGTCGAGAACCGACCAGGAGACGAGGCTCGCCCAGATCGCGAGCGTCGAGGCAAGCAGCAAGGCTCCGCCGAAGCGGCCTAGCCAGCCTAGAAGCCGGTCCTCCAACGACTGCGGTAACAGCCGCCGAGGATCGATTCCTCTCGTATCAAGCGACATCTCAGCGAACGTACTTCTTTGACGCAGCACGGAAATTCGTGCGTTCGAGCAATTCTGCGGAAGACCCGCTCCTCTCCCGTCCGCACAAAGTCCGTGCAGCGCAAGGGTTTAGGGAATCGGGAAAAGACCGAAAAACCGCTTCGGTAACCTTGACGCCTGGGGGTTTCGATAAGGTTACCGCGCACGTGGGCTCGTCAGGAGCCTAAGGCCGTCGACAGCCCACGCGGGAATACGTCGTCCGAATGTCGTTCGAAAAGAGAGCGGGCGGACCAAGACGCGGCCCGCCCGATCGAAATTGAGGCTCAGCCCATCCGGAAGACAGCACCGGCGACTGAACGCGCGCGTTCCCGCACAGCGTTGCCGTCGTTGCCAGACTTCACGATCCACTGACCGTTGGCTGCACGTCCCGTGATCATGCCGACGTGATGGGGCCAAACGACCACGGCGCCGACCCGCGGACCGCTGGGACGACCGTAGTGCCGCCAGTTGGCAGCCAGATTGTATTCCGGTCCGCCGCCGAGTTGCGTCCGCATCCACCAGCCGCACCAGGCGCGCGGCCTGCCGCCTGCACGTGCATAGCGCCGGCCGTGGCTCCGCTGCGCGTAATGCCGCGAAGAAACCCCACGATGTGCATATCGACCGTAGGAATGATGACGGGAGGCATATCGGCTATAGGAACGGCCCCGATAAGCGTGCCGCGAAGACCGGTGCCCCCGGTGCTGTGAATAGTGACGGCTCGAATACCGCTTCTTTCCAGTCCATTTCGCATGCGTGCGCTCAATCCGATGACTCTTATAGCCTTTGTACGGATGAGCCTCGACAGACGGAACGCCGATCAGAAATGCCAGCAGTGCCGCCGTTGCGAACAAGCTCAATCGCATTGTTACTCTCCTCACTTGTCTTCACAAACGGGGCGCATCCACCGGCGTAATGCGGCGGAAACAAGAGGAGATTCGACGCGCGGCATATCGTCATCGGCAGGCGCAACTCCTACGCGTATAAAAATTTATTTTGAATTTTCAGGAGCTTAAATGAAGCTCATCTGTGCCAAGATGATCCGTTCACTACCAATAAGCGAAAAAATTGTGAAGATTGCGAATGAAACTCAGCCAAGCGTGATCGTTTTTTAATTACGAAATAGATGCTTATTTCGAGATTCGGTGTGGCGATCATTCGCATTCCGATGCCGCCAAATCGGCCAATTCGAATTCGGGGACACGCAAATGGAATATCGGCGACTCGGCGCATCAGGATTAACCGTGCCGCTTCTGAGCTTCGGCGCGGCGACATTCGGCGGCACAAGCGAATTCTTCAAAGCTTGGGGATCGACGGACGTCGCAGAAGCGCGACGCATGATTGATCTTTGTCTCGACGCCGGCGTGACGATGTTCGACACCGCCGACATTTATTCCAACGGCGCATCCGAGGAAGTTCTTGGCGAAGCCTTGAAAGGCCGCCGCGACAAAGTCCTGATTTCAACCAAGGCCACATTTCGCTTCGGCAACGATCCCAATGACGTCGGATCCTCGCGCTTTCATTTGCTGAAGACGTGCGATGATGCCCTGAAACGTCTGCAGACGGATCACATCGATATTTTCCAGATCCACGGCTTCGACGCCATGACGCCACCGGAAGAGGTGCTCTCGACGCTGGATCAGTTGACCCGCGCCGGAAAGATCCGTTACGTCGGCGTCTCGAACTTTTCCGGTTGGCACTTGATGAAATCGCTCGCTGTCGCCGACCGCTACGGCTACCCGCGCTACGTTGCCAACCAGACCTACTACTCGCTCGTCGGCCGCGACTACGAATGGGAGCTGATGCCGCTCGGACTCGACCAAGGCATCGGCGCGATTATCTGGAGCCCGCTTGGATGGGGGCGCCTGACCGGAAAAATCCGCCGCGGTCAGCCATTGCCGGAAACCAGCCGTCTGCACACGACGGCCGAAAAGGGACCGCCTGTCAGCGACGAATACCTGTTCACGGTGATGGATGCCCTCGATGAAATCTCCAAGGAAACCGGCAAATCGGTACCGCAAATCGCGTTGAACTGGCTCTTTCACCGGCC
>Ga0182744_1003421_pt1 | contig 12370 bp, 11 predicted proteins | sample eDN3rd30CKraftMG_FD_128525 | JGI IMG/M metagenome (GOLD analysis project Ga0182744, IMG submission 128525) | Enriched Miracle-Growth compost microbial communities from Emeryville, California, USA - eDNA 3rd pass 30_C Kraft MG (version 2) (version 2) ...
AAACTCACGAGGACCTTCGCCGCGAAGATTTTTTCTTTTTACCGTTCAAGCTCTTTTTAAGCAGCGGCATCAGATCCAAGACGTTTCCACTTTCGCCGCCCTCAACTTCTTCCGCCTCGGGCGCGGTGATCTCGGTGGCCTTGCCCGCTTTCACTTTCGCCTTCACTCTTTTCATGACGTCCGCACGGTAGGTGTCCTTATAGACAGAGGGATTCCACTTCGTCGTCATGTCTCCGATCAGGCGCTCCGCCATGCGGACTTCCGCGGGCTTCACGCTATCCCCGGACGTAAAATCTTTTTTATCCTCAAGCTCTCTGAGTTCCTTCACCTCGCTGGCGAAATGCAGAATTTCCAAAAGCAAATAGGGACCGCGGGCAATCAGCGCCACGAGATGCTGTTTCGTGTGCATCACCATCCTGGCAATGGCGACTTTGCCGCTTTTCTCAAGAGCCGCGGCCAAAAGTTTATAGGCTTTTTCCGCGCCTTTGGTGGGAAGCAAATAATAAGCTTTTTCAAAAAACACCGGATCGATTTGTTCCAGCTCCACGAAATTTTCGATGTCGATCGTTTGAGTGGCTTTGGGATTGGCCTTTTTAAAATCAGCGTCGGTTAAGATCACGTATTTCCCGGATTTGTACTCGTAGGCTTTCACCGTATCCGTGCGTTTGACGTCTTCCCCGGAGTTTTTATTATAGTACTTATAGCCGACGGGTGACAAATTGCTCGGATCCAGAAGAGTGAAGTGAAGTTCCGGCTCTTCTTTGGCCGAAACCACCTTCACTCCGATGTTCACCAGGCCGAAGCTGATCGATCCGGACCAGATTCCGCGCCCGCCACCCGTCGCGGCTTTCACCTTAAACGCCTTGGCTCCGGCTGGAAGAGGGACCGACATCCTCTTGTTCAAACTTCTGGTTCACCTGGCCGCCGCTTTGTGAACTTTGAGGTTTTTTCGGTTGATTGATGTTTTTATCTTTTTGGTTCTGCTCTTGCGTTTTGTTTTGGTTCATTTTTTCCATGTGAGGCCTCCTTATGGCTTTCGGTTAAGTGGCCTCACTTTAGGGCGGAACCGCCGGGAAAAAATCCTTTAAAGGTCAAAAAATCATGAACTTCATTTAACATCCGTCTTTTCAAAATTCGTCTGCATGTTCTGCATGACGTTAGGGCGGTACCATTCTCCGCAGGTGCGACTGCAACGTTTCAGGCGCGGAAACTCCCCCTCTTCCGTGGAGTGCTTCCAACTTTCCTCGAGACCGCGGGAAAACCACGGATGTTCCAAAACTTTTTCCATCCCGTGCACCAGAAGGGAATTAAAATCCTTTTCAAAACGCTCTTCGACTTTCTTGCGAACGTCGTCCCGAAAGCGATGGCGGTAATGCCAAGATTTGGTGTCTCCGCCGATGTAACAACAGGGCCACAGCCGTCCCTGGGCGTCGACATAAAGACGCCCGTCCCCCCGCTCCTGACAGGTGATCCGCGTGTGATCGAGGTATTGATCCAGGGACATCTCATGGTTTTCCAATTTTCCAAGTCCGCCGACCGTCGCCTTATTTTTGTATTCCGCGCGCGAGGTTTCTTCGATCTGATAATCGAAACCGTAATCTTTGAGCGACTGAGGGAAATTTTCCACGTCCTCCCCGCCCAATATCCCGTCGATCTCACGAATGAAGTCCTCCGTCATTTCACGCCCGGGAATTTTGCGCAAAACCGGCAGAGGAGCGGCCTGATTCCGAATTCCCATCACGTGAAACCGGCTGGTCATGCGCACGCGAAAACTGATGCAGCCCCATTCTTTGGCCAACCTTTTCGCTTCTTCGACCTGATGCTCATTGTGTTTGAAAACCAAAAAACTCCAACGGGCACGTCCGCCGGCCTGAATGAAAGCCCTCATGTTCTTCGTTACTTTTTCCCATTGGGTGTTTCGTCGATAGAGCGCATGAGTCTCGCCGAGACCGTCGATCCCGAAAGTGACGCTGTCCTGGGGCGAAGACAAAACCTTGGCGATCTTCTCCCACCATGAGGGACTTCGCATCCCTCCATTGGTGTGAACTTCCAGGACGCCCGCTCCGCTCTGGCGGAAATACTTCAAAATCTCCGCCACTTCCGGCGCAACCATCGGATCGCCATGAACCCCTGAAAAAGTGATTTCTTCCAACTGACGGCAGAAAGAGGGCGAAAAAATCCGGCGGATGTCCTCCAGGGAAAGGGAGTTTAAGTGCAGACGAGGATTGGAGTCGCCTCCCAAGACGTTGCGGTCACACTGAGGACAGGCCGCATTGCAACGATTGGTCAACTCTAAATGAAGCTGACGGATTTCATCCCTCTTCAGATAAGCCATGCCCTATGCTAGCAACAACCTCGACGTGTTTCACCCTCTAAAAGTGAAATCGGTCTTTGACGGCGGAATAAACCTTCATGTCGCGCCATCCTTCCGCCATTTTGATGTAGCCGTGGCGCAGGCCCTCGTAAGTCATGCCGATCCCACGGGCCACGCCTTCGGAGGCGAGGTTTTCCGGCTCCATCGCGGCTTCCACCCGCTGAACGCCTAATTCCTCGAAAGCCAGGCGGATTCCCGCAAGGGCCAACTCTTTCCCATAGCCCTTTCTCCACAACCGGGGATGGATCGAATATCCCATGTTGGCGACTTGATAGTGCTCGCGACAGATGATGAAAAAATCCACTTCGCCCACGATGCGGCGGTCCTCCAAGGAAAAGGCCGCGTATTTGTAAATACGGTCTTTTTCCCTCTGCACGGAAATTTCCTTTAAAAGTTTACGGAAATAAAGCAAGGAGGAGTCCTTCATGCCCTCGGTCAAAAAGGATTTCCATTCGTCGTAATCGGGTTCGCTATAGGGACGTACTTCCAAACGGCGGGTGATCAGGGCTTCCATGACTCAATCAAAAATCTTTCCGGGATTCAAGATTCCGTCCGGATCGAAAACTTTTTTGATCCCCTTGAAAATTTCGATCTCTTCCGCGGAGCGGGTGTAAAAGAGGTAAGGCTTTTTCACCAATCCCACCCCGTGTTCGGCGGAAATGCTGCCGCCGAAATCCTGAAGATTCTTAAACAACACTTTGTTCACGCGGTCGCAAGCCTGCAAAAATTTTTCCTTGGACCATGCGGCCGGCTTCAAAACGTTGATGTGAAGGTTACCGTCGCCGATGTGTCCGAACCACACCACTTCCAAATCCGGATAGCCTTCCTTCAAAAGTTTTTCGGTGCTTTCCAAAAACGAAGGGACTTTGGAAACCCGTACGGAAACGTCGTTTTTATAAGGCGAAAACGGCGCCGTGGATTCGCTGATGTCTTCCCGGTATTTCCAGAGTTCGCGGGCCTGCTGGGGACTTTGTGCCAATACCCCGTCGGTGATGAAACCTTTTTCCACGCAAGCTTCGAAAAGCTCCAGGGCTTTTTCTTCGGAGGCTTCGGTTTCCTTTTCGGCCTCCACCACCAGATAATAGGGATGTCTTTCGGAAAAAGGCGCTTGAAGATTTTTTTGTCCCGTGAGCACCACGTCCAAGGCTTTGTCCGTGAACATCTCAAAAGCCATCAACTTCAAAGCACCGCGGAAAATTTTAAACACTTCCATCACCGCGTCCAACCGGTCCACGGCGAACAAAAAGACCATGCCTTCCTTGGGACGCAAGGCCAGCTTGATTTCCGCCCGGGTCACAAAACCCAAGGTGCCCTCCGAGCCGATCATCAAATGGCGCAAATCATAACCGGAAGCGTTTTTCACCAAGCCCTGATTCAAATGCAAAAGCGCTCCGCTGCCGGTAACCACCTCGAGACTTGCGATCCAATCGCGGGTCAGTCCGTAGCGGACCACGTTGATGCCGCCGGCATTGGTGGCGATGTTGCCGCCGATCTGGCTGGAGCCGCGGGCGGCGAAGTCCACGGGAAAAGAAAGTCCCTTTTCGCGGGCGAAGTTTTGCAGATCTTCGGTGATCACTCCCGGCTCCACCACCACGCTGTGATCGGTCTCATTGAATTCGAGAATACGGTTCATCTTTTGAAAAGAAACGATCACTTCGCCTTTTGTCGCCGTGGCCGCGCCGCTCAAGCCGGTGCGCCCGCCCGAGGGAATCAAGGCCGCTTTGTTGGCTCGGGCCCAGGCCACCAATTTCAAAACTTCTTGCGTGGTTTTGGGAAAGACCACGGCACTCGCCTTGAATTCGATGTTCTTAGCCCAGTCGTGGCCGTATTCGGTAAGAGAGCTTGGATCTTTGAGCACGCGGTCCGCGGGAAAAAGATCTTCCAGTTTTTCGCTCATGAAAGCACCCGCGTTTTGATGGAGGTGGAAAGCTTTTGAATCTCCGCGCTCAAAGCGCCGCCGTTGTTCACCTCGAGATCCATCACCAGATACCCCAGCCGGGAGTCCGTGGACAAATACTGGGCGCGGATGTTCGCCCCCGCCTGGGAAACCAAACCGTTGATCTGTCCCAAAACACCGGGCACGTTTTTATGAATGTTCATGATGCGCACCCCTTGGGAAAGCGGCGGGATCTCCAACTGCGGAAAGTTCACCGCTCCCAAAGTCATGCCTTTCAGGGCGTATTCGATCAGAGAATGACTGACTTCCCGCCCGATGGATTCTTGCGCTTCCTCGGTGCTGCCGCCGATGTGCGGAGTCAGAATCACGTTGGGAAGATTTTGAAGCGGACTTTGAAAGGCCTCGTCATTGTTTTTCGGCTCTTTGGGAAACACATCCACCGCCGCGCCGGAGAGATGGCCGTTTTCCAAATGCGCGGCCAAAGAATCGATGTCCACCACGGAGCCGCGACTGGCATTGATCAAATAAGAGCCCTTTTTCATTTTTGAAAGCTCTTCTTTTCCCATCATCCCGGGAGTGAGCGGCGTTTCCGGCACATGCAGGGAAATGAAGTCCGAGGCCTGAAGCAACTCTTCCAGAGTTTCCATGGCGTGGGCATTTCCCAAGGGAAGTTTTTTGACGATGTCGTAAAAAAGAACTTTCATTCCCATGCTCTCCGCCAACACGCTGACCTGGCTGCCGATGTGTCCGTAGCCCACGATCCCAAGCACCTTGCCGCGCACTTCATAAGATCCGGAGGCGCTTTTGATCCACTCGCCCCGATGCGCCCTCATGCTGACGTCGCCAAGACGGCGCGACAAAGCGACCATCTCCGCGATCACCAATTCGGCCACGCTGCGGGTGTTGCTGTAAGGAGCGTTGAAGACCGGCACTCCCAAACGATTGGCGGTTTCAAGATCGATTTGATTGGTGCCTATGCAAAAAGCACCGACGGCTTCCAAGTGGGAGGACGCTTCTAGGACCTTTGTCGTGACCTGGGTTTTCGAACGCAAGCCCAAAATCTGATGGGTTTTGAGTTCCTGAATCAGTTCGTCCTCCCCCAGAGCACCCTTAAATTGGGTGACTTTAAAGCCCAAGGCTTCCAAAGCGGTTTTGGCGGAAGAGTGGATGTTTTCGAGGAGAAGCACTTTTGAAGTCGTCACGGTTGCAATTCTAGCGGGGTTGAGGTTCGATTGTCACTGAACATTGCACTGAAAAAAAGGAGATCCCGGCCTTGAGAGACCTGACCCTTCTTGTCGTTGACGATGACCCTCTGATTCATGAATCCGTCGCGGCGGTTCTTCCCAAGGGATGGCGCAAACTTTCCGCCCAAAGCCCTTCCGCTCTTCCGCCGCGAGGTTTTCACTGCGCCCTCGTGGACGTGCACCTCACCGGCCGCCTGGAAAAGACCGAAGGCATCGAAGTGATCCAAAAACTTTTGAAGACCCATCCCTTTTTGGAAGTGATCGCCATGTCCGGTCATCTGGACCGGCCCACCATGGAAGCCTGTATCAAAGCCGGCGCCAGCCGCTTTCTTCCCAAGCCCCTCTCCCCCGACGAGTTGGAATTGCTTTTAACCAAAGTGGCCGCGCTCTTTGAAATCCGCGGCGGCGAAGAGTCGCACACGACGCGGACGTGGATCGGATCCAGCGCGGCTTCCCAATCCATCCTGAAACAAATCGCCCAATTGAAAAACGAAGGTGGTCCGGTTCTGATCGAAGGCGAAACCGGTACCGGAAAAGAAGTCACCGCTCAGCTCTTGCATCTTCAGGAAAAACGCGGGCCCTTTATTTCGCTCAACGTTTCCGCCCTGCCGGAAAATCTTTTCGAATCGGAAATTTTCGGGCACGTCAAAGGCGCCTTCACCGGAGCGGAGCGGGACAAAATGGGTCTGGTCGAAGCCGCGCACGGAGGCGATTTGTTTTTGGATGAAATCGAAGCCCTGCCTTTAAATCTTCAGGCCAAACTGCTGCGCTTTTTGGAAACCGGAGAGGGCCGGCGCGTGGGCGCGCAGGAAAATTACTTCGTGGAAACGCGGGTGATCGCGGCCTCCAACCAAAGTCTTCAGAAAATGGTCGATGAAGGAAATTTTCGTGAGGATTTGCTCTGGCGGCTCAGCGGAAAAAAAATCTCCCTGCCGCCCTTGAGGGAGCGTCTGGAAGACCTCAAGGAATTGGCCGAGCATTTTCTTTCCCAAGGAAGCTCCCGCCGTCTGACTTTGGATGAAGAGGCCGTCGGTCTTTTGAAAAGCCATTCCTGGCCGGGAAATCTCCGGGAGCTCAAGCGCGTGATCGAACAGGCCTCCTTGTACGCGCCTCTTCCCTATTTGCGCGCGGAGGATTTGAAAAGCTGGTTGGGCCCGCAGAGCTCCAAAGCGGCGTCCTCCTCGCCCCAATGGAACGGACGCGTGGACCTGAAGGAAGGGCTTTCGCCCCTTCTGGCCGGTTTCGAAAGACATTTGATTAAATCCGCCCTTGAGGAGTATAAGGACATCGACGAGGTGGCCAGGACTCTGCAAATTTCCCGGTCCAGCCTTTATAAAAAAATTAAAGACCATGACATAGACTGGAAACCTTAATGCTTTACGGACTTTGGCAGGACCCCCTTTACCGGCAAACCGCCCTGATCCTTGTCGGATTTTTGCTGACTCTGGGGCTGGTCATTTTCCTGCTCAGCAAACACGGTCCCTTGATGAACTCCGCTTGGGCGAGTCTGAAGAGTTGGATCTTCGTGATCCCCTTCGTGTTCGCCATCCTTGCCCTACCGAAACCTTGGCCGCTGGTGTTCATGGTGCTTTTAAGTCTTCAGTCGGCGAAGACTTTTTTTCAAATGGTCGGCGCTTATCACCGCAGCTGGTTCGTGTGGACCACTTACATTTTCATCATTCTGCAAGGCTACATCATTTATCATCCGCCCTTGGGCTATCTTTACGATCTGACGCCGATGATTTTTTTGGGAACGGTTTCACTGATCCCCGTCTTAAGAAACACCGCCCTGCACATGATCCAGTACATGGCCCTGTCCACGATCTGTTTCGTGTTCTTCGGCTGGTCTTTGCTGCACATGGCCCGCTTCACTTCCCTGGACGGCGGGATTTTGATTCTGATTTACCTCTTCATGCTCACCGAGTTCAGCGAAAACGTGTGCTGGGCCGTCAGCCGCACCTTCGGCAAAATGAAACTCTTCAGCAAAATTTCCAACAAGGTCACCTTGGAAGGTTTTTTGGTCTCCCTGGTGCTCACTTTGCTTTTGGCCTGGGGCATGAGACATCTGCTTCCGGTTCGCAGCAACAAATACTGGTTGGCCGCGGGCCTGTTCGCCGCCATCTTCGGGCGCTTCGGCGATTTGATCTTGAGCGTGATCCGCCGCGATCTGGGCATCAAAAACACGGGCATTTTCATTTTCGGGCGCGACGACATTCTGGCCCGCATGGACAAGTTGATTTTCGTCGGCCCGCTTTACTACTATCTTTTCCTGTATTTTCAAAAAGGCTGAAGTCATGAGAGACTGGAACTACGAAAACGATCAGTGGATGAAGCTTCCGGGGCACATCAAGCATCTTCCTCTTTTCACCCGCCATTTCGATCTGGTCAGTCTGCTGTTTCGCTGCCTGTGGGGATTTTTTCTGAAAGCTTTGGCCTTTCGTTTTTACGTGCGCTTGAAAGTGATCGGGGATTTTCACGCCCTCTATAAAAGTCAAAAGCGGTTGATTCTGATTTCCAACCACTCCAGTCACTTGGATGCGGTCTCAATCGCGGCGGCGGTGCCTTTTAAGTACTGGATGGATCTTTATATTTCCGCGGCCAAGGATTATTGGTTTCGAAACCCCGTGTTCACCTTTTTCTCCAAGCACTGCCTGGGAGCCATTCCCATCGACCGCAAAGACCGCAGCGGCGAGGCGATCAAGCTGTGCACCTCGCTTTTAACCAACCTGGAGCGCATCTGGCTGATTCTTTTTCCCGAGGGCACCCGCTCCAAGGACGGTTTTATTCAGCCCTTCAAAAGAGGAGTGAGTCTTTTTTCCATGAAGACCGACACGCCCATTCTTTTTCTCTATATCGAGGGCAATAAAGACCTCATGCCGAAAGGGGCCTTTCTTCCCCGCCCCGGCGTCTTAAAAGTCCACGTGGGACCGGTTTTTCCTCCGGCGCCGGTGGATGAGCTCTACGATGCCTACAAGGCCTGGGTGCTGACCATCAACCCCAACGCCTACGCCGCCGAGGAAGCCACCACTCAAGCCCTGGCGTAACATCCCTCTCTGTGTTATATATGCCCATCTATGAAAACCGACTTTTCCATCCAGGTCGCCACCGTCAACGGAAGCGGGAGCCAATCCTCCAACCAAATCCTTGTGCGCGCGCTGTTTCGAAGCGGCGTTCCGGTGGGTGCTAAAAACCTTTTCCCTTCCAACATCGCAGGTCTTCCCACTTGGTTTACCATCCGCGTGAGTGACCAGGGCTTCACCGCCCGCACGGACAATCCGGAAATCGTCGTCGCCATGAATCCGCAAACCCTGGGAGAGGATCTGAAATCCGTCCGCAGGAACGGTCTTTTTATTTACAACTCTGAAATGAAAGTCGACGCGGCGGCGGTTGAAGACCATCCGGTCAAAACGATCGGTATTCCCTTTAAAGACATCGTTTCCTCCATCAGCGATTCCGTGCGCTTGAAAAAACTTTTGATCAACATGGCTTATGTGGGCGTCTTGGCCGAACTTTTGAAAATTCCCGAAGAAACTTTGGCGGATTCGATCTCCCATCAATTCAAAGGGAAAGAGTCCGTGATCGCGCCCAACCGCGAAGCCGTCTTGGCCGGTCGCGCCTACGCCCGCGAACACTTGAAGGATCTGGACTTTCCCTACGAAGTCAACGCCCGCCCTCAAGGCAGCGCCGGAAAAATTCTGATCGACGGCAACACCTCCGCAAGTCTTGGCCTGGTGTTCGGAGGGTGCACGGTCGTGTGTTGGTATCCGATCACGCCGTCGAGTTCTTTGGTTGAAGGCTTTTCCAAGTACGCCGAAAAATACCGCCGCACGCGGGACGGCAAAGCCGATTTCTCCGTGGTGCAGGCCGAAGACGAGTTGGCCTCCATTTCCATGGTGATCGGCGCCGGCTGGGCCGGTGCGCGCGCCATGACCGCCACCTCCGGTCCCGGTCTTTCCCTGATGGCGGAAGCCGCGGGGCTGGCCTATTACGCCGAAGTGCCGGCGGTGATTTGGAACGTGCAACGGGTCGGCCCCAGCACCGGACTGCCCACGCGCACCCTACAAGGCGATCTTTTGAGCGCTTACACTCTTTCCCACGGCGACACCCGCCACGTGGTTTTGCTTCCCGCGAATCCCAAGGATTGTTTTGAAGACGGACAAAATGCCTTCGATCTGGCGGAGCGCTTGCAAACTCTGGTGATCGTTCTGAGCGATTTGGATTTGGGAATGAATCTTCACATGTCTCAGGAATTTTCCTATCCGGAAAAGCCCTTTGATCGCGGAAAAGTTTTGGATGAGGAAACCTTGAAAACCCACGCCGCTTTCGGACGCTACAAAGATGCGGACGGCGACGGCATTCCCTACCGCACCCTTCCCGGAACCGAAAGCGACGCCGCCGGTTACTTCACCCGCGGCAGCGGCCACGATGAATTCGGAAACTACACCGAAAGCAATAAAGTCTATAAATCCAATATGGACAGACTGGCGCGCAAACTTGAAACCGCCCGCACTCTGATCCCGGCTCCAAGAATCGAAAGCCGGGGAGAAAAAGTCGGACTGATTTATTTCGGAAGCAGCAGTGAGTGCGTTCCGGAAGCGCGCTTCCTGATGGAGCAAAAAGGACTGCGCACGGACACCCTGCAACTGCGCGCGCTGCCTTTGCACAAAGAGGTGGACAACTTTTTGAAGGATCACGAAAGGCTTTACGTGATCGAACAAAACCGCGACGCCCAATTGGCGGGAATTCTGCGCATGGAAAAGCCGGAAGCCGCCACCAAGTTGTTTTCCGTCCTGGAGTACGACGGACTTCCCCTGACCGCCCGTCACGTCGCCGGGGAAATTTTAACCAAAGAAGGGAAAGCCTGATGAAAGAATTTTCCCGCAAAGATTACGTCGGAAGCAAGAGCACCCTGTGCACGGGTTGCGGGCACGACTCGATCACCAATCATCTGATCACCTCCTTGTTCAAATCAAAAATCAATCCCTATAAAGTGGCGAAGCTTTCGGGCATCGGCTGTTCTTCCAAAACGCCCAATTACTTTCTGTCCACTTCGCAAGGATTCAATTCCCTGCACGGACGGATGGCGCCGCTGGCGACGGGGGTTCACCTCGCTCAAGAGGAATTGAAAATCATCGGCATTTCCGGAGACGGCGACACCGCCAGCATCGGCCTCGGCAGTTTCGCCCATCTGCTCCGCCGGAACGTTCCCATGATTTACGTGGTTGAAAACAACGGCGTGTACGGTTTAACCAAGGGGCAATTTTCTGCGACCGCCGACGAGGGCTCGACCACTCACCGCGGCCACGTCAACAAAGTGGGCGCGATCGACATCTGCTCTTTGGCGCTGGAGATGGGCGCCACTTTTGTCGCCCGTTCTTTTTCCGGGGACGCCAAACAACTGACCGCCCTCTTTAGCCTGGCGCTCCGTCACAAAGGCACGGCGGTGATCGACATCGTTTCCCCATGCATCACTTTCGCCAACCACGAGGGCTCCACGAAAAGTTACGACGCCGTTCGCACCCGCAACAAACAGCTTCAGGAATTGGGTTTCATTCAACCTCAAGAAGAAATCACCTTGGAAGACGACGGCAGCACACTCATCGAAGTGAAACTTCACGACGGAAGCCGCCTGTGGTTGAAAAAGACCGCGGAAGGCGCCCATGACATCACCGACCGCGACGCCGCGGCGGCGCTCTTAAACGAAACCAAACGGCAGGGGCAGCTTTTGACCGGGCTTTTTTATTGGGACGCGGAATCCCGGGGAATGAGACCGGAAGAGCCAGCCACGGCTTTATGTCGGGTGGATGAAACTTCCCGGCCTTCGCGGGAAAATTTTAGGAAGATGCTGTCGCAGTTTGCTTGATGACGTCGTCCACGGCCTTGGTGAGCGTGAAACCCAAAAGGATCAAGCACCACAAAACGAAAAGCCAAAATAAAAAGAGCGGCAAAAACGCCAATGAGCCGTAAAGTTTGTTGTAGTTGAATAAATTCAGCATGACCCATTTGTAAATCCCCTTGCCCAGGATCAAGGTGACGTAAGTGAACAAGGTCCCCGCCAAAGCCGCCCGTTTGGCGATCACTCCGGGGGGAGTGAATTTGAAACAGATAAAAAGACCGAAAAAGAGCAGCACGGAAGTGGTCGTGGAAAACAGACGGATGAAACGGCTGATCTGAGTCCAATCCAGCACTCCGGCCAGAACGGAAAAAGCCAAGGGCGTGGCCATTAAAATCACCAGATAAATCAACACCCGCTTGTACAAATGGGTGCGCCTTTTTTCCTGCCAGATCCTTTGAATCGTGGAATCCAGATCGTAAATCATCCGCACGGCCGTGATCAGAATTCCCAGGAATCCCAAAAGCCCCATGCCCGCCGGATCCACTTTACTGATCACCAGGCTCAGCTGCACCACCAGATCGCGGTTGCCCACGCCGGAGGCCAAATACTCAAGAAACCCTCCGCGCAGCTCCCCCGCGAAATCCCAAAAATTTCCCGACAAATGAGAGACTGAAATAAACACCGCTAAAATCGGGACCAAGGAAAAAATCGTCGAGAAAGAAAGACTGGATGCCAAAAGCATCAGCTCGGCTTTTTTAAAGATTTCCCAGATCCTGAAAAAAACTTCACCCGTTCGGCGCAGAGAGAGTTTGGCATCGATCATTATGCTCCCATTAAAGCACGGATCGATCCAAAATCATTTGTTTTTTAAATAAAGGTGGCACAGAACTAGGGCATGATGAGGTGGTGGTGGCTGACGGTTTTTTTCTTCGCCCCGGTCTTCGGCTGGGCGAAGACCGAACAGCCTCTCTGCGGCCGCTTTTACGTCTTAAAGGAAACCCTTTCCTTCACCCAACTCT
>Ga0182744_1003423_pt1 | contig 12366 bp, 11 predicted proteins | sample eDN3rd30CKraftMG_FD_128525 | JGI IMG/M metagenome (GOLD analysis project Ga0182744, IMG submission 128525) | Enriched Miracle-Growth compost microbial communities from Emeryville, California, USA - eDNA 3rd pass 30_C Kraft MG (version 2) (version 2) ...
AGGAGGCGCCGGCATCACGAGAGCACTCCCGCGTCGGTCCTCGCAGCGGGCGCGGCGTCGGCCGGACGGATCGCCGTCAGCCTGTCGTCGAGCCGGGCGATCTCGTCGTAGGCGACCGGCGTTCCGGGACGGCGCAGATAGCGTACGTCGTCGAACAGACCTGCAGCGCGGTTGAGCGCGTCACGCTCGGTCGGGAAGGCGCGGGCGGCCTCCCGCGCGAACCCGTGCACCGTCGCACCCGGCGCGGGGTCGACGACCGTGCGTTCGACGAGCGCGCGAGCCAGCGCCCGGAAGCGCAGTGCGACCGCCTCCTCCCACGAGCCATCGGCTGCGGCGCGAGAAGAGTCGGCGCGCAGCTGTGCGGCGGATCGCTCGTCGGTGTCGCCGAACAGAGGGACCGTGCGACGGGAGCGCGCCGCAGCGCGCGGGCGACCCCAGATCAGGAGGGCGACGACGACCACGGCGGCGACGATCGCGATCGCCGCGACCGCGAGCCACGGGCCGAGCGCGGCAGGGATCCCGCCCGTGAACAGCGACTCGATGACGTCGGCGACGCCCTTCGCGAACCGGTCGAACGGTGTGGGCTCGGCGACCTCGTAGATCGGGTTCGCCAGTTCCTGCTCGGCCCAGGAGCGCGCTTCATCCCCGTCCGGGACGAGCGGCAGCGCCGACAACCCCGCGATCACGGGCGGTCGGAGCCCGAGGTCTGGCCGGGCGCGGCGCCCGGCGCGATCCACTGCGTCGAGGTCGGAGCGGCGTCCGGTTCCGTCTCGGTGGCGGGCGCGGGCGCGCTCGGGGGGGCGAGGACGGTGTCCGGCCGCGGCGCCGGCCAGGCCGCCGGCGCCGGACGTGCCGGTGCCGGTGCCGGTGCCGGGTACGCCGGCGCTGACAAGGGCTGGGAAGCGGGCGCGGGATACACGGCCGCGGGGTACGCGGGCGCCGGAGACGCCGGAGACGCCGGATACCCCGTCGGGTACCCGACCGGCGCCGGCCAGCGCGGGGCGAGGACCCGGCCGATGTGCTGCAGGTACGGGTCCGGCAGGTCGGCGCGGCCGGCATCCCGCTGTTCGACATACGCGAGCAGGTCGATATCGAGCCCTTCGCGGCGCATGCGGCAGTCGACGTAGATCAGCGCAGACGCCGTCGCCGAGACGACGAGCGAGATCGACTGGATGAGGAAGGTGACGACCTGGGTCAGCACCGACACGACGATCAGCGACACGATCGCGGCCACATCGTCGTCGCCGGTCGGAGACAGGATGGTGGTGACACCCGTCGTGACGAGGCTCAGCGGGATGCCGACGACCTGTGCGAGCGCGCCGAACACCGCTCCGATGATGAGCGTGATCCCCAGCGCCGGCCAGAACCGGCCGCGGATGAGGGACCACGAGCGGGCGATCGCGCCGCGGATGGTCGCCCGCTCCACGACGATCGCCGCCGGGACCAGCACGAGCTTGGTGCTCAGCCACAGCCAGAGCGGAATCGAGGCCAGGCCGATCACCAGCATCGGGATGAACGCGAACCCGCCGATCGCGATCGCCAGAACGGCGAACAGCGCGATGGCGGCCCCCAACACGAGCAGGATCGCCAGCAGGATCATCGCCGAGTAGCCGATCAGCCGCCAGGCGACCGGCCGCACCCGTGCCCACAGGCGGCCGAGGGTGAGCTTCTCGGCGAGGACGGCGTGGATCACCTCGGCGACCACGACGCCCTGCACGATCACGCCCAGCGCCGTCGCAGCGAGAGACACGATGAACGCGATGATCGCGGTCAGCACGACCGACCCGATCATCACCGTCTCGAAGTCGTCGCTGCCCGGGCGCAGCGTCGCCAGCCGAGAGAACATCAGCACGCCGACTCCGACGATCGCCGCTGTCGCGACGATCGCGGCCAGCGCCTGCACCGTCAGGGCGAAGCCGAGCAGCACGCGCGGATTGTGCCGCAGCGCGGAGAACGAGCGACCCAGGATGGTGCCGAACCCCAGCGGCTGCAGGGGGACGATGCCCGGTCGCGACGCAGGCGTCCACGTCGGGTAGGCCGTCACGATGCCCTCCTCCAGAAGTCGGCGCGCGTGCTCCTATCGTGGCACACGGCGGCTTCCCTGGGACTGAGTGCCGGGCGGTCCGATACTGTGGGGAGTGCGCGTCACACCCGCCGCGCCCGGTATCCGCCGCACCCGAAGGACGAATGGGTCTTATGGCATCCCGCATCCTGGTCGTCGACGATGACACCGCCCTGGCCGAGATGATCGGCATCGTGCTGCGCACAGAGGGCTTCGAGCCGGTGTTCTGCGCGGACGGGGCCGCAGCCGTCGACGCCTGGCGCACCGAGCGCCCCGACCTGGTCCTGCTCGATCTCATGCTCCCCGGGATCGACGGCATCGAGATCTGCACCCGCATCCGCGCCGAATCGGGCGTGCCGATCATCATGCTCACGGCGCGCACCGACACGGCCGACGTCGTGCGCGGGCTGGAGTCCGGAGCCGACGACTACATCGTCAAGCCGTTCAATCCGAAGGAGCTCGTCGCCCGCATCCGCACGCGTCTGCGCCCCGCCTCGTCCTCGGCCGTCGACGTGCTGCGCATCGGAGACCTGACCGTGGACGTCGCTGCGCACGAGGTGCGTCGCGGCGAGGATGCCATCGCTCTGACGCCGCTGGAGTTCGAGCTGCTGGTGGCGCTCGCATCCAAGCCGCAGCAGGTGTTCTCCCGCGAGATGCTGCTCGAGCAGGTGTGGGGCTACCACTACAAGGCCGACACCCGCCTCGTCAACGTCCACGTGCAGCGGCTGCGTGCGAAGGTCGAAGTCGACCCCGACAACCCCAAGATCGTCACCACGGTGCGCGGCGTCGGCTACCGCGCCGGCGCCGTGGTCTGAGCGCCCGGCATCCTCGTGCGTGACTGAGCCCCACGATCATGGCTGAACCCGCCACCGCGTCGGTGACCGTCGTCCCCTCGTGGCGCGACTGGCGCTCGTGGCCGGACCGGATCATCGGCTCCTGGCGGCGCTCGCTGCGGTTCCGCACCCTCGCGATCACGCTCGTGCTGACGGCGCTGACCATTCTCGTGGCGCTCGTCTGGATGTCGCTCGCCATCCAGAACGACCTCTTCGAATCGCGGGTGCGGCAGGTCGAGTCCGCAGCGAGCCGGGCCACGCAGTCGGCACAAGAGCGCTTCGATGCTGCCGTCGTCGAGGGGGACGCGCTCGTGCTGCAGAACCTGATGAACGACGTCCGGCAGGAGATGTCGCGGCAGGCGGGTACGGACATGATCGTCGCCCGCCGCATCTCGCCCGAGCCGTCGGCGGTCGCGCCGCAGGACTTCGAGACGCCGACCCTCAGTGCCGATGTCATCTCCGAAGAGCTGCGCCACAGCGTGCAGAGCACGGCGGAACACTCCTGGTGGCAGTCGGTCGGGCTGCCGGACGGAGCCGAGACCGTGCCCGGGGTCATCATCGGACAGCAGTTGATCCTGCCCCCCGAGGCGGGGCCGTACGAGCTGTACTTCGCCTACGACCTGTCCTCCGAGGCATCCACACTCCAGTTCGTGCAGGCCACGCTGTGGGGTGTGGGCATCTCCCTGGTCGTGCTCATCGGAGCCATCTCCTGGTTCGTTCTCCGCTCGGTGACCGTGCCGATCGCGCAAGCCGCCGAGACCAGCGCCAAGCTGGCATCCGGCGATCTCGGCGTGCGTCTGCCGGTGCAGGGCGAGGACGAGTTCGCGACGCTCGGCCGGTCGTTCAACGCGATGGCCGACAGCATCGAGGCGCAGATCAAGGAGCTCGCGGATCTGTCGCTCGTGCAGCAGAGGTTCGTGTCCGACGTGTCGCACGAACTGCGCACCCCGCTGACGACGATCCGGCTCGCCTCGGACATGCTCAACGACCAGCGCACCGCGTTCGATCCGACGACAGCGCGGGCGGCCGAGCTGCTGCACGCGCAGGTGCAGCGCTTCGAGACGCTGCTGACCGACCTGCTGGAGATCAGCCGCTACGACGCCGGCTCCGTCCAGCTGGAGACGGAGCCGACCTCACTCGCGCACCTCGCCGAGGATGTCATGGCGTCGATGCAGCAGCTGGCCGACCAGCACGGCACGGACGTGCGCCTGGTCGCTCCCGGCGGGTACTCGCCGGTCGACATGGACCCGCGCCGCGTGCGCCGCATCGTGCGCAATCTCCTCGGCAACGCCATCGAGCACGGGGAGGGCCGTCCCATCGTCATCACCGTGGACAGCGACCAGAACGCGGTCGCGATCGGCGTGCGGGACTACGGCCTGGGCATGCGGCCGGAGGAGTCCGAGCGGGTCTTCGACCGGTTCTGGCGCGCCGACCCGTCGCGCAAGCGCACGATCGGGGGCACCGGCCTGGGCCTGTCGATCGCTCTCGGCGACGCGAAGCTGCACGGAGGCACCCTCGCGGTGTGGTCGGAGCTCGGCCGCGGCACCAACTTCGTGCTCACCCTGCCGCGGCACGACCAGGGACGGGAGTCGTCGTCGCCGATCCCGGTCGATCCCGGTGACGACGGCGCACCCTTGGACGACCTCGGCCTCACTCAGCCCATCGATCTGCCGCCGGCCCCGCAGCCCGGACAGGTCTCCGCACATCCCGGGGAGCGACCATGAAGTCGAATCGGGGCATTCTCGCCGCGCTCGCCACGGCCGTGGTCCTGCTGCTGACGGCGTGCGGCGGCCTGCCCACCTCCGGCCCGGTCAACATCGGCCTGTCGATCGATGCCGACGACGGCGACCTGCCCGTCGTCTACGTTCCGACGGCGCCGGCGCCAGGGATGACGCCGCAGCAGATCGTGGAGGGCTTCATCGCCGCCGGGTCCGGAACGCGCGACGACTGGGGGATCGCGCGACAGTACCTCGCGAGCGAGATCGCGGAGACGTGGAACCCCCGAGCCGCTGTGGCCATCTATGCGCCGGGGGATCGCGAGTTCGAGCAGGTCGCCGATGACGAGGTGGTGATGACCGTCACCCCCGAGGCGGCGGTCGACGCGACCGGCGCGTATGCGGTGGTCGTCGACAGGGGCGAGATCCGCACCGAGTACCGACTGGCGCAGCAGGCCGACGGCGAGTGGCGCATCACCGAGGCGCCGGACGGGATCGTGCTCGACCGCGGTCGATTCCTGTCCGTGTTCCACAGCTACGCGCTGATGTACTTCGACCCGACCTGGACCTACCTCGTCCCCGAGCAGCGCTGGTTCCCCTCCGACAACGCGGCCACGCTGATCACGCGTGCTCTGGTCGACGGTCAGCCCGGTCCGTGGCTCGCCGACAGCGTGGTCACCGCGTTCACCGAGGGTACGGGCCTCGGCAGCGCCTCTGTGCCCGTGCGTTCCGAGGTCGCCGAGGTCACGCTCCGCCCCGCCGCCCGCGATCTCGACAGCGTGACGCTGAACCGCATGCAGACGCAGCTGGAGAAGAGTCTGGCCACGGCGAATGTGGGTGGTGTGGAGATGGTCGCCGACGGTCAGGTCCTCACGGCATCCGCGGTGGCGGTGCGGCCGACCCGGGTCGACACGCGCGCGCTGGTCGCGGTCGACGGATACTTCGGATTCCTCTCCGGCGAGGAGCTGGAGTCGATCCCCGGCCTGTCCGAAGCGGTGGAGAGGGCGGGCGTCGACGCGGTGGAGGTCGATGCGGATCGCGCGTACGCCGCGATCCGAACCATCGACGGAGCGGTCGGTCGTGCCCGCGACGACGGCACCTCGGACCGGTACGACGCGCGGGCGGGCCTGCTGGCCCCCACCATCGACACGCGAGGCTACGTGTATGCCGTGCCCGGGGACGACCCGACCGCTGTCGTGGCGTATGGCGCCGACGGAACGGCCCACGAGATCGCCGGGGCGTGGCCGTCCGCCAACCGGATCGTCGCGATGCGCGTATCGCGCGACGGCACCCGCGTGGCCGCGATCGTGCGCCAGGGCACTCGCATCGGGGTGCAGGTGTCCGGCATCGTCCGGGACGGCGACGGCGTGCCGCTCTCGTTCGGCGAGCCGATCACCCTCACCATCGTGGACGGCGAGGGCGCCGGCCTCGTCTGGGTCGACGATCTCACTCTGGCGCTCGCCTACAGTACGGCGGGGGAGTCGTATCTCCGCGACCAGCCGGTCGGCGGTCCGGGGTCGCAGATCCGCGCACGGCCCGACATCGCGGCCGTCTCCGCCGGCACGGGGTCGGGCAGTGTCCGGCTGCTGGACACGGCCGGTGCGCTGTACCTCCAGCAGGGGGCCACCTGGTTGCACGCCTCCTCGGAGGTCGACGTGCTCGCCGTGCAGCAGGGCATGCCGCGCTGATCTCGAGACCGCCGGCAGCTCCGCGCGCCGGTTCCTGCACAGCCGATCGCGACGCCGAGCTGTCCACGGATCGACGTCGGCAGACGGTGCCGGTCGTGCGGGTCGGGCATCGTCGAAGGATGGATGCCGTCCTCCTCGCCGTCCGCGCCGCCGCCGTCGAGGCCATCGGGCTCGTCTTCCCGACCTGGTGCGCCGGCTGCGACGAGCCCGATGTCGGCCTCTGCCCGGCATGTCGCGCGCTGCTGCGGCCGGTGCCGCACCGACGGATGCTCGCCGGCGGGCTCGTCGCGCACAGTGCGCTGGACTTCAGCGGAGTGCCGGCGCGCGTGATCCGGGCGCTCAAGGAGGATGGCCGCACCGCTCTGGCGCGGCCGCTGGGGGAGGGACTGCACGAAGCGCTCGGGGCCGCGCTCGCCGCGGCCCGCACGGAGGTCGGCGATCGGAGCGCGGGCGTCGCCGTGGTTCCGGTCCCGTCTTCGCGCGGGGCGATGCGCCGGCGAGGGTACGCCGTCGCCGAGCTGCTCGCACGGCGCGCCGGAGCTCGCCCGGAGCGCCTGCTCGTCGTTGCCGGGCGCGCCGTCGACCAGCGTGGTCTCGGCGCGCGGGAGCGCGCGCACAACGTTGCCGGCACGTTCGGCGCGCGCTCCGCCGCGCGGGGACGGCGCGTGCTCATCGTCGACGATGTGGTGACCACCGGAGCCACCCTGGTCGAGGCGGCACGCGCACTGCGCGCGGCAGGCGCCGATGTGATCGGCGCGGCGACACTGGCATCCACCCCGCGCCGGGAAAGCCGAGACGTTTGACACGGCAACTGGCAGGTGACTTTGCCGCGCCGCCCGGATAGCGTGGGGTGCACAAAGGCGGTCCGCCCTTGGCCGGGTGGACCCGGAACAAGGAGGTCAAGGATGGAAACCAGCATCGTCGGCGTCGGAGTGAGCGTGTCGGATCGGTTCCGCACGGTCGCCGAAGAGAAGTCCGCTCGCATCCAGAACCTCGCTCCCCGCGCGCAGCGCTTGGATGTCAAGGTCACCCATCGCGCCTATCACAACGGCAGTCGCGAAGAGGAGACCGTCGAGCTCACGGTGACCGGGAAGGGCCCCGTGGTGCGCGCCGAGGCGACCGACGGTGACAAGTTCGCCGCACTGGATCTCGCCGTGGACAAGCTGGCGGAGCAGCTGCGGCGCGCAAAGGACAAGAGGGTCGACGCACGCAATCACCCGCGCGGCGCCAAGCTCGACAAGGGCAGCGGCGCCCTGCAGGGCATCGATGTGCAGCCGGCTTCGGTCGACACCCTGCACGCGGTGGCCACGGGAGCGATCCCGGTGCAGACATCCGATGAGGACGAGGAGTACACGCCGGTCGTCATCCGCACCAAGAACTTCGGTGCTGAGTGGATGACCGTCGAGGAGGCGGTCGACCGTATGGAGCTGGTCGGTCACGACTTCTTCCTCTTCATCGACGCGCGCACGGACTTCCCGAGCGTCGTCTACCGCCGGAAGGGCTGGGACTACGGGCACATCTCGCTGACGGCGGCCGCGCCGCCGGCCGAGGAGCTCGCCTCCTGATCGACGTCTACGAGGGGCGGATGCCGGTGTGTACCGGCATCCGCCCCTCGTTCGTCGATCAGTCGAAGAGACCGTCGAGGACGCTGCCGATCACGAGTCCGCCCAGGATCCCGCCCATGAGATCGTTGCCGCCGCTGCGACGGCCACCGCCGCCCTGGCCCCATCCGCCGTCGCCGCCGGGGCGTGACGAGTCGATGTCGCGTTGAGCGAGCTGCAGCGCCTCCGCGGCGAACGCGCCGCAGCGGCGGGCGTCGGCGAGGGCCTTCTCGCGATCGTCCTCCGGAATCGGTGCGCCGACGAGCGGTGCGAGGTCGAGCCGCACTCGCTCGGCCTCGGCCAACCGGGTGCGGGCGTCGGCCCCGATCCAGCCGCGATGTCCGCTGATCACGCTGCGGGCGACGCCCAGCTGCCGGTCGGCGTCGTCGATCGCGTTGTGCACGTGCGACTCGGGCGGAATCGGCCGCGCGGCGCGCTCGCGCGCGGCGGCCACGGCGGCGTCCAGTGCGGCGTTGGCTTCGCGCAGCCGGGTCAACTCGGTGAACGGGTCGGGCTTCGCGTCGGCCGGCGTGAGCGCGTTCAGCTCCTTCTCCAGCACGGTCATCGCGGCCGCGACGGCGGGAGCGCCGGCGAGCGGGCGTGCGGTGACGAGGTCCTCGCGGGAGTCGTCGACGATGGCGTTCAGCGTCGACGATGCGCGCAGCGCCTCGACCTCGAACTGATCGACGGCGTCGAGCAGGGTGGTCGCGCGGCGGACGGCCTCGATCGCCGTCTCCAGCGCGAGGTTGGCCTGTTCGCGCTGACCGGCGTCGCGGCGGCGCTCGGAGACATCGGCTCCGTGCACCGCGAACTCGACCAGCTGCGCGGCCTCGGCGGGGTTGCCGCTGACCCGACGCAGCGCATCGGGGGAGTAGCGGACGGTGACGCGGTCGACGGTCGCCTGCGCGGCGGGAACGCGTGCCGCGAGCTGCTGCGCGTCCACGCGGATGCCGGCGATGATCTCCGGTGCACGGCGCGCGCGGGCGACCGGCTCGGCCAGCGCCTGCGTGCGGTCGTCGAGCAGCTGCTCGGCCCACTCGCACAGCTGCACGATGCGGGCGTTGCGGGTGCGCAGCTCTTCGGCCGTGTCGGGCAGCTCATCGTGGTTGAGCTGGTTCAGCTGAAACGCCTCGCCCAGGTGCTGTCGTACCGCGACCAGTGCCGCGCGCAGATCGGCCGTGGCATCCATCCCCAGCTCGATCTCGGCGTACGCGAGTTCGTCGGACGTGGTGCGGATGCGCTCGTCCGCGGTCACCAACGCGGTGTCGGCGCGTCGCCCCAGTTCGGCGTCCCGCGCCGTCTGCTCTGAGAGGTCCCTCTTGCGCTTTCCCCAGAATCCGGCCATGGGAAGATCCTAGGTCGCTCGCGGTCCCCGCCGGCTGTGCGGATGCCTGGAGCGACGCCCGCGGTCCGTCGGGCCCACCGGGTCAGTCGTCGTGGCGCTTGTGCCGCGGCTTGCGCTCGGCCCGATCACCGCGGTCGGCACCGTCGCGGCGCTCGTACCGATCACCGCGGTCGTAACCGCCCTGCTCGCGCGGCGCGCGCCGGCCCGGACCGCCGGTGTCCCGGCGCAGCTCGATGAGGCGCCCGGAGATGCGGGTGGCGGAGAGACGGTCGAGCGTGTCGCGCGGCAGATCCACGGGCAGCTCGACGAGGGAGAAGTCCGGGCGGATCTGGATGGCGCCGAAGTCGTCGCGGCGCAGGCCGCCCTCGTTCGCCAGCGCACCGACGATCTGCCGCGGCTCGACGCGGTGCCGCTTGCCGACGGCGATGCGGTAGGTCGCGAAGCCGGCCCGGGGCTGACGCTCGGTGCGGGGTCCGCGCTCGCCCCGGTCGCCCCGGTCGGTGCGGTCATCGCGCTCGCGTTCACGCCGCTCACGCGGCTGCGGCTCGGGATCAGGGTCCAGCAGCAGCGGCGTGTCGCCCTGCGCCACGACCGCGAGGGCGGCGGCGACGTCGACCTCGGGCACGTCGTGGTGCTTCACGTAATGCGCGACGATGTCGCGGAACCGCTCGACGCGGTCGCTCTCGCCGAGTGCCGCCGTGATGCGATCGTCGAAGCGCGCGAGGCGCGTCTCGTTGACGTCCTCGACGCTCGGCAGCTGCATGAGAGTGAGTTCCTGGCGGGTCGCGCGTTCGATCGCCTTGACCAGACCCCGTTCGCGCGGCGTCACGAAGCTGATGGCGTCGCCGGACCGCCCGGCACGACCGGTGCGCCCGATGCGGTGCACATACGACTCGGTGTCGGTGGGGATGTCGAAGTTGACCACGTGCGAGATGCGCTCGACATCCAGGCCGCGCGCAGCGACGTCGGTGGCCACCAGAATGTCGAGCTTGCCCGACTTGAGCTGATTCACCGTGCGCTCGCGCTGCACCTGCGCGACGTCGCCGTTGATGGCGGTGGCCGAGTAGCCTCGAGCGCGCAGCTTCTCGGCGACCTCCTCGGTCGCGCTCTTGGTGCGCGCGAAGATGATCATGGCCTCGAAGTTCTCCACCTCGAGGATGCGGGTGAGGGCGTCGATCTTCTGCGGGTACGAGACCATCAGATAGCGCTGCGTGATCGTCGACGACGTCGTCGTGCGGCTCTTCACCGTGATCTCGGCGGGGTCGTTCAGGTACTGCTGCGAGATGCGCCGGATCGCGGCCGGCATGGTCGCGGAGAACAGCGCGACCTGCTTGTCGTCCGGCGTGTCGGCGAGGATGGTCTCCACGTCCTCGGCGAAGCCCATCTTCAGCATCTCGTCGGCTTCGTCGAGCACCAGGTACTTCAGCTCGGACAGGTCCAGCGTGCCCTTGTCGAGGTGGTCGATGATGCGCCCCGGTGTGCCGACGACGATGTGCACGCCGCGACGCAGCGCCGATAGCTGCACGCCGTAGCCCTGACCGCCGTACACCGGCAGCACATGCACGCCCTTGAGGTGCGAGGCGTACTTCTCGAACGCCTCGCAGACCTGCAGGGCGAGTTCACGGGTCGGCGCGAGGACCAGCGCCTGCGGGCTCTTCTGCGACACGTCGAGCCGGTCCAGCACGGGGAGCGCGAACGCGGCGGTCTTGCCGGTTCCGGTCTGGGCCAGGCCCACCACGTCACGCCCCTCGAGCAGTGTCGGGATCGTCGCGGCCTGGATGGCGGACGGCGTTTCGTAGCCCACGTCGCGCAGTGCGCGGAGCATCGCGTCCCCCAGCCCGAGGTCGGCGAACGTCAGCGGGGCGGTCTCTGCGCGGTCCGCGACGTCGGTCGCGGCGGTCTGATCTGGGGAATCGGTCACGCTTCAGGGTAGTGGGCGACGGCTGGGAACCGGCAGTGCCCCCGGAATCCGAAACCGAACCCCGCCCCGCAACCCGGCGCTCTCAGAACCGCAGCGCGTCGATCACCTTGGCGCGCACGGCAGTGAGTGCGGGCAGGAATCCGGCGATCGCCCCGATGCCCACCGACGCCGCCAGCGCGATCACGGCGGCTCGCACCGGGAACGGCGGCGAGTCCTGCAGCGGCGTCAGCACCTCGAAGGTGAAGAGCCCGCGCATCACGATGATCGCCAGCGCGATGCCGATGACGCCAGCCACCGCGGTCGCGACGACGTTCTCCAGGAGCACCGCGGTGAAGATACGCGCGCCGGTGGCGCCGAAGCTGCGCCGCACGCCGATCTCGCGGATGCGCTGCCGCATCGCGACCAGCTGGATGTTCACCAGACCCAGGCCGCCCAGCAGCAGGACCAGCCCGGCGACCAGGCTCGTGATGAGCTCGAACATCTGCGCCGACTGCTGCGTCTCGGGGCGCGACCCCCAATCGGCGCGGCTCACGGTCACGTCGACGCCGGTGCCGGCGGCGGCGCGCAACTGGGCGGTCAGCTCGGGTCCGACCTCGTTCACCGCGTCGGCACCGACCCAGACCTCCCGCATATCGGCGCCTTCGGAGAGTCTGGCGCGCACCGCCGTCGCGGCGCCTCGGGGAGAACCCTGAATCAGGCGGCGATGCGCATGATCTTCAGCCGCCACCGCTGGGGTCCGCGGTCGAGGTACTCGACGCTGAACTGGCCGGTGCGCCGTTCCTGCAGCTGCGTCAGCAGGGGGACCGGGTCGTGCGTCGCCGACAGCACGAGGCCGGAGCCGGTGCGCAGGCTGTCGAGGGCGCCGAAGATGGAGGCGTGCCGGATCGCGTGCGGGATGGTCTGGACGTCCAGCTCGGGGAGCTCCTCGTCGTGTCCGCCGCAGGCGCAGCCGCCGCCGCCACCGCTTGCGATCAGGGGTGTGGCGTTCGCTGCGGCCTCGTCGCGCGTGGAGTGCAGGTCGATGCTGCCCATGGCTTCCTCTCCGCGCGGCCGGTCGGTCGGTCGCGCTGTTCGCGACGCTACGCGTCCCGTGCGGGGCGGGTGATGGCGGATGCCGTGGAAAAACACGGCCGCTTCCCGACCGTGCACAGCCCGCGCCAAGGTCACGGGCAGATAACATGGCACCGTGTGCCTGTGCATC